>Ga0163148_10005013_pt1 | contig 13481 bp, 14 predicted proteins | sample OliLakLV19MP7P2_FD_148606 | JGI IMG/M metagenome (GOLD analysis project Ga0163148, IMG submission 148606) | Freshwater microbial mat bacterial communities from Lake Vanda, McMurdo Dry Valleys, Antarctica- Oligotrophic Lake LV.19.MP7.P2 | ecosystem: Environmental > Aquatic > Freshwater > Lake >... | reverse complement strand
CTGGCGGTTCATCGTTTGCTCCGGGTTTTACCGATGAACTCAGCGTATCAAAGTCGGATCGGGGAAAGACTGTACGATTCCGGTTTAGGGTTGGGAATCCTACATGATCGCGATGTAAGATTCCGGGTTTTGCTGGAGGATTCCGGTTATTCTCTCAAAACACGAAAATCACGCTGTATTTGGCTGATTTGATGGGTCAACCCCGCACCAAAAGCTACAACTAACGCCTCCTTTACATAATCAAGCCACTCGTCACTGTTTTGAATACGCCGAAGTCGTGCGCATGTCCGAAGAAAAGAAACGCGATGAAGAGCGCCCGCCGCGCTCGATTGGTTGAGTCGATCCAAGTTGCGTTGAATAATCTGCTCCGCTTCTACGAGGCTGCGAGGGCTGTTGCGTTTCACTGCATACTCAATGAGTGCATCGGCAAAAGAGCGCTCCAACATAATTGAAAATAAGTCATTCAAGGGAGAGTACGTCGTGTTCAACTGCGCTTGTGCGCGATGAAATAAAGCTGTGATGTCACGCAGCTTGAACCGAGGCTGACCGCTGACCGCTTTGATCCGATCTCTCAAGATATGCGGAAGCCAAACAGCGGATAGTTCTGCACGTCCTCCCAACGCGCTTTCTGCTCTCATGCAGCTCAATAAAGCTTCTTGTGACAATCCCAAGTTGTTGTACGTAACAGAAGCGGCATAAAAAGCATTTACTCGCAAATAATCAATCGTCTCACGATGTCTACGATAGGCTCTTTCATCTACTTCCGAGAGGATGGCGGAAACCTGTTCCGCAAAAAATAATGCATCGCCGTGACGATTCAACACGGAGTCCGCGTCGTGCATTACCAGAAAGACTTGTGCGTAGTCCCTAGCGTATCGAATCGGCGACATCGAAATTCTCATTCCTTGAATCAGTGCTTGTCCCGACCTTTGAACGGCTCTGTATGCCGTCTCAGTTTCGACCGTTGAATTTGAATACATCGTCGAATGATGCTGGGCTTGCAGTGCTGCCGCCAACGCGCCGGCATCGCGTATTGTTAAACCATCTCGTATTGATTTCCCCAATGCTGACTGCTTTTGTCTGGAAAGCGCCAAATGGTTTAGCCAATCTTCTCGTCGCTCCCGATCAAAAGGCAGCACCTTCGCTAATCGAGTTTCAACTTCCAGACTTGGCGGCGGATGGTCAGGCTGCAAGAGATTACTGAGATAAACCTCGCTGATGGCGGCGTTTTCCGCAATCTGGGTTTGAGTTCCGTAAGCCATCGCGCTGCGCAGCAGAGACTTCCAGATGTGACTATGAAGTTCGGCTTCATCTGCAAATTTTGTGAATTGCAATTCCAACTCCTGAAAGTTTGACACAAAATTAAACTGATGGACTTCGACTCTACCGATTTGGATCTCCAACGTCATGGTACTCTAAAAACAGATGGTTATTTCCAGCGCATTTTCAACGGAACTAACCTTCATCGTCTAAATCGAAGAACAAGGAGCAAAACGTATGGTTACAGTTGAAGTCACGAACGCCAACGGACGCACTTGCGAAGTTCACATCTCTTGGGGCTGGACGCATTCACGCGGAAATACAGACAGCAACGGCAAAGTGAGTTTCGATGTCTCACCTGGTACGGGAACCATTTTGGTCGATGGTAAAGAGGTTTACAAAGGTCAGATCAGCGGCACGGTTCCAGTGCGGAAGTAAAAAAATGGGGTGCATTCGACGATGCACCCCAATATCGTAAAAATTCCTGAAAAATACGTCGATTTTCCATGTTAGCCCATATAATCGAGTTGCAGGTTGAACGATTCGTTGGCTAACTCGGTCAGACAAGCGAGGGTAGAGGAAATGCCAACCGACGAGTCAATCGATCTGTTCACACAAGCCATCGACATCATGAAAGTGGCGGGTGACAACCCAACTGAACGTCAGTACCGTGATGCCCTGTCTTTGATGTCACTGGCAGCACAAAAGGCAGGCGAACCATTCCCGCTCGTCCACCTGGCGATGGCACAAACCTACTACGATATGGGTGATTTGGATGGCGCTTGGAATGCTGCAACCAATACGCTGCAACATCAGCAGGATAACTTTGAGGCACAGCTGATCAAAGTGTGCGTGGCTGCCGACACGGTACAGATTGTGGACAAGGATGACGGCGGCACGGCGGGGAGCGCCTGGAGATTGATACGTGCGATGTTCTCCGGCAGTTCGAGATCGAGCTATCATGCGGGTAAAGAGTTTGGCGAACGAGCCGTCGGCGGAGCGGTCGCCAAACAAACCCAGACACGTTTCAAAAACGAGGTGCTTACACTACTTCGCATCTTCGAGAGGCTTTGCGCGAATGGTCTTAGTTCTGACCTTTTCCTCAAATACGCACATGACTTGATCGGTGTAGCCGACGCGATCAACAAGCATGGTATCCCGTTTCGATCCGAAGTGAATGTGTACGCCGTTATCTCTCGTGTTCCGGTCGATAAGTTGACTTATGCTGACGAACAGCAGCGGCAGGAAGTAGTCAAGTTTCAGCGGATTGCCGAAGGACGCAGCACTTTAAGGTAATGAAGAACATCTCCAACGATGTCGCAACCTATGTTAGGTCGCATATCGATGCAATCGAAAATCGGCTTAGTCTTTGAAGGGGTTTGCCATGAACATAATAGCCTCTGAACTCGCTATCCAGCGAATTTCAAAAGAGATAGATGCTGCTTTTTCGGCAATCTCACACTCAGACTCGGTCGTTTTGTAGCTCTTTGAAAGCACACGAGTGAGAACTTTAGTCCATAATCTCATTGAATATCGATATAAAGCTGTAATTCAAGACTGGTACAGGCTTTCCTTAACCGAAAAGGTTGCGGTAAGGGAGCGACGTGTTAGCGCATTTCGTCTAATATATCCTGAGGTGCAAAAGGAAGTTACAAATTACCGCAGCAGATGGCTCATGGGCGTGCCCAAGGCAAATGTTGAACGGGATTTTGAAGTTTATGGTTTAGAGCTTGTAAAAATGGAAAACGAACTGCAAAGGCTAATCGAATTGATCAAGGAAGTGAATCGCCATCGAGTAATAGTCAATTCATCGAGCAACTTGTAAACCTTACACTACATGTCCATAGGAAAGCTTTAAAAGGAAACGACTATGCCATCCGAAAAAGCTGAAGCACTGTACCATGAAGGTCTGGACCTGGCATCAGAAGCCGAAAACACGGGCGATAAGCGTAAATTTCATGATGCGGCATCACTGATTATGTTAGCGATAAATAGCGCCAGTGAACCGTATCCCGACGCAGAGGCAGCACTGGCAAGCATTTACTTACGTTATCTCAAAGATATTCGTTCTGGCTGGAAGTATGTCAAAGCCGCCCTTGAACACGATCCGAATCATTTTGGAGCGCAAAGTTTACGAGTCTTTGTTGCCTACGCAGAGTTCACATCTGGAACTTCAGCCACCGGATTCGTTCTGTCTCGTGAAGGTAATCTCAACTCACAAGTTCGCAAACTGAGAGAGATTTTTCAATATCACTGTGCTGCAGGAATGTATGCTGCCCGTTTCTTGCGCGATGCACGAAGTTTGATGAATACAGCTGACATGTTCGCTGAACGCTCGGACATCAAACATATGGGGAAGGATGTTTATCGTTTGGTTACCTCGGTTTCAACGGATAAGATCATTTGCGAGAACGACGATGAATGCAAGCAGGTAACACGCCTACAAGCTATTGCTGCGGGACGCGCGCAACTTTAGAGGCTCGAACTAAAGATCACTGAATTTTAGCCGCTGAAGCTTCCCAGAATTACCGAGATCAGGAGAAAGATATGGCATCTCAAAAAGCAGACGACCTGATTGAGCGCGGCATCGCTCTTGCAGCGTTAGCCGAACAAACAGACGACAAACGCCAGATTCAGGATGCGGCATCACTGCTCAAATTAGGTCTCAGCAAGAAAGCCGAGGGCGACGCAGATGCAGAAGCAGTGCTGGCGAATATCTACTATCAAATAGGTGATTTTCGTGCTGCCAAGCAGTATGCGCGGCTTGCGCTCCAGCATGATCCGTTAGGTATCATTGCTCAAATCACCAAAGTGAGTATCGCTTACGAGGAATTCAAGCTCGGACCCATCAATGGCGGGTTGTTCGGGGTAATCGCCAGCGTGTCGAATTGGGGAACACTGAAGGGTGAAACCCGAAAGTTAATTGATATTTTTCAAGAGAATTGTATTAGGAATGTTGATGCAAACTGGTTTATGCTGATTGGACAGCGTTTGATCGATTTGGGCGATGCCTTCGCTGGCAGTTTCCAAATTCAGGACGTTCGCAGACAACTATATCAAGCTGTGTCAGGAGTTGCCGGAAACGAGGTAACTTACGACGACGAGGATCAACGAAGAGAAGTAGAGCAGCTTCAAGCCATTGCTGCTGGACGCGCGCAACCTTAAAACATCGAACTCTTCGCCAAAAACAGGAGGCATCAAGTCAATGCTATCTTTCGGAAAACAGCGAATCGACGAACATGAAGATGCCATTCGCCGCTTAGAATATGAGCGTGCTGAAGCGATGCGGCGCGCAAACGGACTTTACAAACATGGCATCGAATTTTCCCATCAAGTCAACGACTACTGGATGGGGTTGCTCAACGCCGATTACCAAAGAATTCGCAGCCTAACAGCATCTGCGAAAACTGCCAACACCGCTGACTGGACAGACACGGCGTGGAATTCATGGTCACCCGATGAAGTTTTGGAACCACCCATTATTCGCGTCGGAGACATGGTAGAAGGAAGAACTAAAAAGCTGCCGATTGTTCCGGGTTACGTGCCGTTCATCGGTCAAGGCAGAACGATCATTATTGAGTCGAGTGCTAAGTCTCGGACACAAGGTTTAGGACTGTTGCAATCGTTAGTGATGCGTACCGCCTTGATGATGCCTCATCAAGCGCGATACACCTTGCTCGACCCTGCTGGCGCTGGAGTGGCATTCCCAATGCGTCGCTACTTGCCGCAAGTGCGGGAGAATAGCAGTGATGTACGCCGCGATCTTGATCAAGTGATGACAGATGTTCAACGCATCATCGAAGCGTATCTGGACGCTCAGATCACCTCTTTCGAGCAAATTCCTCAGCAGATCCGGGTCAACGAGCGATTTCAGTTCGTTTTTGCCGCCGATTTCCCTAGTCAGTATGACCGCCGTGCGATTGAAGCTTTACAAAGTATTGGGAACACAGGGACGGTTGCAGGCGTTTATCTGTTCATTCATCACAACACCGATGTACAAATGCCGCGCGACATTGCTATGTCTGGTTTCAAGTCCAGTTTCACGATCAGTTTGGATAACAGTGCTGCGCTTACTGCACGAAAACTAACGTTGAAACCAGACGCTGCTCCAAGCGCTGATTTGCAGTCAAGAATATTTGAGAAACTCAAACAAGCTAAACCGCCGGAACGCATTATCGAGTGGGATCAAATGGTAGGAATTGATCCTGCAAGTTGGTGGCGGACGAGTGCTGCGGAAATTGTCAGCACCCCAGTCGGTGCGCTCGGTAAAGGCGAAGAGCTGAAAATATGGTTTGGTATCAATCAAGAAGGTCAGCCTTGCGTACATGGCGCGATCGCCGCAATGCCTGGCGCGGGAAAATCGAACCTCTATCATGTTCTAATCACTGGATTGGCAGTCAGGTACAGTCCTGAAGAACTACGCTTGTATTTGATCGACGGAAAAAACGGAGTGGAGTTTCAGCCTTATCGTCACTTACCGCATGTTGAGGTTGTTTCATTGCGATCTTCAGCAGAGTTGTCGCGCAGCGTTTTAGCTGAACTTATCAGCGAAATGAATCGGCGCAGTACGATCTTCACCCGAGCAAACGTGCAAGATTTGGTGAGCTATCGTGCCAAAGGTCAACCACTCGGAAAACTTCCGCGCATTTTGTTGTTCGTCGATGAGTACCAGCAGCTTTTTGAAAGCGATACCGAAGAACTCGCTTCTCAATATCTTCGCCGCATATCGGAGCAAGGTCGTTTTGTTGGAATTCACATGTTCTTGGCTTCACAACGATTCGACGTGGCAGGGATGCTCAACAAGGACAAGGTATTTGGCAATATCCATTTGCGCGCAGCAATGCAAATGACCAGTTCAGACATTCAGGCACTCACCGAGTTTGGACGACGTGGAAAGGCACTCATCGCCACCTGTGACCTGCCGGGCAAGATCGTCATCAATGATCGTGGTGGTGAAGATGGAACCAATGCAAATCATGCAGGTAAGGTCGCGTTCTTGCGGGCTGAACGTCGGGATGAACTGATCACAAGGTTGATTGAACGCGCTGGAGAGCTTTCGGACTCCAGCCTACCCCGTCGAACCGTCTTTGATGGTCAGGCTCAACCTATCGTCACTGAAAATCCAGAGTTCGATACGCTGCTTCAAATGAAAGCATATCCAACTGAGCAGAGCTTGGAACGGACTGCTCGGCTGCCTGCACATTCAGGCGGATTAGATGTGTCGGATTGGTTTTCAGCGGAAAAACCTTACATTGCATGGCTCGGACAAGAGTTTAGCGTTCGTGGGCAGGCAAAGATAATCTTTCGGCGTCGAACGGGTGAAAACGCTGTCATCATTGGCGCTACAAACACGGCTCGTTATGGAATGCTTTGCGCCTTGATCTCTAGCCTGTGCCTAAATGCTTCTCCCGACCAAACTCGTTTCGCAATTGTTGATCGAAGTATCCCTGGCGCTCAATGGAGCGACGCGCTCCAAATGGTACATGACCATCTTCTCGATCCAGCAGGATTTGGAACAATATTTTCACGAGATGGCAGAAAGCTGACCGAAATTCTTGACGGTTTGATTGCCGCCCTTGACTTGAGGCGAACGCTTTCTGAGGAAGACGTGTTGAAACAACCTTCACTTTTTGCTGTTTTCACCGAGTTAGACACGTTGGAAACTATGCGCCGAAAACCATCGTCCTACGGCGGGATCGCAAATACTGCCGAAGGAGAAAAACTTGCACGGCTATATGCTGAAGGCGCACCACTAGGAATTCACGTCATTTTGAGCTTCTCTGGCGTGCGTCCGATGGCAAGTATTGTTGATGAGCGGCGCGGTTTGCTCAATTTTCGCCATAGGGTTGCACTACAAATGTCTGAAGATGATTCGCACACCTTTGTCCGCAGCCGGAGAGCCGCAACGCTTCAATTTGATGGACCGACCCCAATCTGCGCTATTTGTCTCGATGTCGAACATGATCGTGCAGTACGATTTAAACCCTACAGCACGGAGTCAGTTTCTTCAGCGGCAGAAAGTGGAGACTCTCTTAAAGAACAACTCGACCATATCGGTCAAATTCTTGCCGCTAGATTCTCACTCCCTGGAGGAGGATAAAATGGATGATTTACTAGAGGCGATGCAGCACTTTGAGAGATCGCTTGTCGCCTTCAATGAGCGTTTACGCGACTCAATGACTGATCTCGAAAAACATCACGACATAGTTGATCCTCATTGGGATGCAAGTACAGATACGATGCGGCGTCAATATGATGCGGAGTGGAACCCTCTTGATGCAATGATGCGCCACTACTTACGAGTCGAGGGACCGAGCTACGTCGAATTTCTCAACATAAAACTTCACGCCATTCGAGGATTTCTATACGGGGAGTAAGTAGAATGACCGACACGAGGCTGCTATTCAATCTTCTCACTGAATACAGGAGCAGCGTAGAGCGGCATTTAAGCCAACTGCGCGAAGAATATCAGCAATTGGAAACACAGTGGCATATGTTCGCCGCAGAGTATCATGGTGACGGAGCGGATCAATTCAAAGAAGGCTGGTCACGAACTGCAAGTCGATTTAACGAGTATATCGACCGTAGTGTACAAATCGCTCGTTTCCTTGATGAGCGCATCGAACGCTTGCGACAAGTGAACGAGCAAGAAGGTAGTTTGTCCGTATGAGCATCGTTGATCCGCGTGCGCTTATTCCGGCGCTAGAAGATTTGGACGAAGAACTGAGGCGTTGGGTTGCTGTGGCAGCAGAGACTTTATCTGAAGCCCAGAGAACTCAACGTCAAGCTCACGAATTGATTGAGCGCATCAAGTACCGCGCAGCGGTTATTCGAGACCAAGTGGAACGAGACCAATTTAGGGTTGTAGAAGCTTCTACAACGGTTAAGGCGCTCATCGGCAAGTGCATGTATGCAGTCCAGAGCGCGCAGAACACTTTGAAGGACACACGTATCGCTTTGCAAAATGCCAATACGACACTCAATTCTTGGAGTGCAGAACTGCAAAAGGCAATTGAGTGGCTGAAGCGCGCTCAAGCTCGCCTTCAAAGAGCTATTGCGGAATATGAGGCGGCACAAAGAGCATTTGCAGCGGCGCAACGCGAATTGAATTCGGCAATTTCTAGTCTGCGTAACTGCGCGAACAATACAGAAAGGCGTGATTGTCGAAGCGAGCACCGACGGGTTGAACGTGCGCAAATAGAAGTACGAGAAACCGCAGCACGGGTCGAAATCGCAAAAGTTGAAGTGTTAGCTGCAAGAGCCGAAGTTGAACGTGCCCAGACACGGGTGAATTGCTGTACAGAGGCAGTGAAAAATGCAACACTAGCCGTTTCACATGCCTCAATTGCGGTGCAAAACGCTGACGAAGCACTAAACAATGCTGAGCGCAGTTTAGAATACAGTCGTGCATCCGAGCGAGCTGTACAGCAAGCAGAGAAGCATTTTCAAGACGAGCAGGATGAAGCTGAACAGATGATGTTGGCTGTCCAATCTGGTGAACGTTTCATGGAAGACGCTTTCGTCCAACTTAAATCTGCAGAACGAATGGAAACTTCAGCGCGTCGGCAAGCTACTGATGTGAGCTATGAACTGGATTACCGGGTAGAAAAACTCATTGCTTTCAACAGACCTGAACAACTTCTTGACACGGCAGGAGTTTCAAGCGCTTCATTTACGGGGCAAAGTTCGACTCCAAGCGAAATCCTACCCGTCGTAAATACTTGGCTACACATGTTGTCGGATTTGGGAGGCGGACACGGCTGGCGTTATCAGAAAGCTCGCCAAGCATTTCTAACAAATTTGGTAGATGACGAGAATCAGCCTTCCTACGTTCGTGGATGGATCAAGCAGGAATTAAATCGCATCGAACGAACAAAACAGGCTGAAATGACCGGTGACAGACCACCCGGCGGCAACAAACGACATTTACGGGGTGTGCCGGGCTTAGATGTAGGACATGTATATCCGGATATCGATCTTCCTGAAAACTTTCGATTGGAAGAAGCTGCGATGAATCGAGCGCGCCCAGGTATTGCTAGACGGCTTGGTTTATCCCACATCAGACGTTGATTTTATGAAGGGGCTACTAGTGAATGTTTCGACGATCCAATCCCATTTTGCGTCATACGGCTGGTCCTGTGCATTGGAAACTGAACTTGTCGTTACAGCAGGATTTTCGATTGGAGATGTTGACACTCTAATTGTTGTGCAATGGGCTGATCCGTGGATACGTTTTTCGATTCCACATCTTATGCCTATTGCAACTGAGAAAACTACGCCTGAGACATTGACGAAATTACTACTACTTAACTATGAGACGCGACTAGCTCGTTTTGCCATTTCTCCTGATGGGCTTTTGGGAATTTATGCTGATTTATGTGTCATGGATGATGAATTCACTTACACAGATTTTGAGGTCGCATTAGACTCTCTTTGCTATTTTGCCGAAACAGCACACAACCGAGTTTGGGACTTAAGCCAGCTGCCTGTAGATGAGGTGTAAAAGGTGTTCAATGACGCATTGTGGCGAATGAGCCAGCAGTCGCGGAGACTTCAGGAACTAAGGCGCGAAATCGAGGGGATTTGGGATGATAACGCTGCTCGTGAGTTGAACACACGTTATCTCCATCCTCATCAAGAAGATGATCTGCAAATGGGATTGTCTTATCGAGAACAACAAGACAAACTTGGTCAGGCACAGCTTAAAGTCACAGCGGCACAGGAACACGAAGCTTCAGTAGAACGATTGTCGTCTCAAATTACCGATACCCTTGACATTGCTGAAGAAGAAATGCAAAACGCACATCGAGGTTATGATTTATACCTCAGCTACCAAGCCGAGTCGCGTTCACAACTGCCATTGGTTCAAGATTACATTCGTCGAGCAAACAGCGCGTGTCCATAAAGGAGTTTCACGATGGCAGATTCCGGTGTTGTCATACCCAATGATTTGATACGTGTCGTCGATACCCATAACAATTTGTGGGATCAATACGATACCTCAGCTGCTCAAGCATCAAAATTAAGTGAACTGGCGAATACGTTTCCCGGTCATGGTTCTGCTCCGCCTTTTGCTCCCCTTACTCCTGAAAACACACCGGCTAGCGAACTGACGGCATCTCTGGCATTTGTACAGCACGAGCTTGAGAACGTGAGCAAAATGAATGCCGCGATTGACGAACGGCGAGAGCAGATTCGTAAAATCAAGTCTCAAGCTCAGCTAATCGTTATCGGTATTGTTCTACTGATCATTGTAGTACTTGTCGGCGGGGGAGCTTTATTAGTTTCAATTCTAAGCTGATGAGTGTACAGCCGTTAGGCTTTTCCCGAAGATCACAGGTTCTTCTGACACGCGGATTACATTGATTGTTCCAGCGAGTCGTTTTTTGGGGGTGAAGCTCATCGAAGGTCATTTCAAGACTGGCAGGTTTTTTCTACATGATATCGCCTAACTTAAGATCGTGCAGCCCGGCGTTGACAACTTCCACGTCGAACTTTTCTGGATCGAAGTCATGTCCGATCCAGCCAAGTTGATAAGCGTGTTCCGGGTGGTCGGGATTTTTTAACGCCTCAAGAAACGACTCGTAGCCGTATGCGCCACCAACATCTTCAGGCGGGCAGGCACGTTCGCCAGCGATACAAACCGGAACTTTGCGGTTGGGATCAGCATCAAGCACATCCTCGAAAACTACGTCGTGACTCCACCTGTCGCCAAAATCGTAGTCATACTCACAGGCAAAGTGAAAATCGCCTGAATAAGGTCGATACGGCGCAACCAAGTGATGCAGTTTCACCTGTCGTGCATCGATAGCTGTAAGTTCTACTAAATCCTCAGCCTGAAATGGAGTAGTAAAACGCACTATGCCGACCTTGAACATATGGGCATGGCTGTTCTGCCAGCCCATCGCCGTCTGGATGATGTCATGAAACTGCGACAGCTTGGTCTCACTCGACACCAGGATACGCCGCCAGATGGCTGGTTGAATATCGTGCAGCGTAATCCTGACCTGAAAGCAGGGAGCGTTCGTTTTTGCCATCGGGATACTGTCCTTAATGTTATCAGCCCGCTGCATAGACACAGCGCAACGAGCAATTTTGCAGGAAGGTGATGTCAGAAAAGCTTTTCCTGTCGCGCAGCCACAGGCAGCAGGTCGTCGATGTGGTCAAAAATCATACGGATCGGAAGATTACCCAACTCCTTTGGTTCGAGTTTGTACAACCCGCCGCCATACACCCTTCCCTCATCCACCAGCTTTTCCACCGCAATATCTTGCAGCGACTGCCAGATGGTGAGTTTCAAATCGGGGCGCTCCGCGATAGTGTGAGCAAGATGCCGATTGGGGTAGATGTTCAGGTAAACATTCGGTGCTACTGCCCGTGAGTGGTTGAGGATGAACCGAAACGGGTTCTCTGCGTGACTGTTCGACAGTCTGCCCATGTACGTACACAGGAACGGCGCGGGTGCGCGTTTGTCCTGTGCATACCACATGGCGCGATGCTGGCACAGATAGCCCGTATGCACGCCTCGTGCGATGCCAAGTTGAAGATATGCCCACAGCGTCGGGTAAAGCGTCTCAACAATGGTTTCGGACAGGTCACAATCGAGCAGAAACAATCGATGCTTCAGCAGCGGATCGCCATTCTTGTCGGCTGACACTTCATCCTCATCTAGATAGCGTGGACTGGGCAGGATCGGTGTCAGAAACTCGGCGGGTAAAGCGTGCTGACGGGCTTGTTCCGCGTCCAAGATGAAGAACTCGTTCGCGCCTGTTGCAATCCCGCGCTTGATGTCGAACAGGTCACGGAAGCGCAGTTCTGTTGTGCTGGAAACTCGAACGCTCTGTTTTGGAAAGCGAGTCCATTTTGATTCATCACGCAGCGCTGCGAGAGAGACATTTTGAACCAGGTGTGGTTGACTAAGGCTGCCACCAAGCGAGAAACGAACCGCGTGATCAGCTTGTGGTTTCTGTTTACGAACCCAGACGACCACCGATGACACCAGTGCGTCCTCGAACTGGACTGCTTCCGGGTCGAAACGGTGAATATCCACTAGCGTGACCTCGGACGTGAGATAGTGCCGGAGGGCACTCCCGTAATTCACGTCCATGAACTCGCTGGGGATCAGCCACCCGGCGACCCCACCCTCTTGGAGCCATTCATGCGCGATACAAAGAAAATACACGTACAACCCGGCGAGACCGCTCACATTGGTGTGTACAATTCGTCCTGCCTGTGCCTGCAAACGCTTTTTGTCGTTCGCCCCTAAATGATGGTGTCTCACATACGGCGGATTACAGATGATCAGGTTGAAGCGTTCTTTCTCATCCTGCGGTGCAGCGGCACATGTAAAGTCGTCTATCACGATGTCAGCGTGACGGTCACGCCACAATAACTGTGCGGGTTCGCCGTAATGGGAATCAATTTCGTAGCCACGCGCTGAAGCGATGCAGTCATCAGGGAAGACTCGCAGTAGCGCGGAATAGAATGCGCCTGTTCCCAACGCTGGATCGAGAAACCGAACAGGTTGATCGACGGGCAGCAGTCGTTTTGCGTGTTCCAGAATCGCAGTCGCCAGCGGTGATGGAGTGGCAAACTGTCCAAGCTGGTTGCGCTCCACTTTCGACTTGCCAGCGTCCAACTCTGCTTGCAGCTCCAGTCGATGGGCTTCCAGGCTCTGCAGCGCATCAAGGGTCATAAGCCGAACTCCGCCAAGTCGTCCATGCGGTGTTCCCACACCCAATCGATGCCTTCGGCAGCTTCGTAACCCAGATAGCCGCTGTCGAAGTAGCCGCCCAACAGCAGAATGAAGCGCACTTGCTCCCCGAAAGCATTCCGAAGCTGACGCATTTTGGTAGCTTCTTCTTTGCGCCGCTTGTTGGTATTGGTGAAGTCGCCCGCCGACTTCGCTTCGACCAGCAAGGGCAATTCGCCAACAATCGCTGATAACGGCATAATGACCGTATCGATGGGGATATTGACCGCAATGCTTCCCTCCTGCATCGCTGCGACGTTGACGCGATGAGCAAAGGTTCCGGGCGGCATTTGCCGCAGATTTCGCACCTCGGATTGAGCGTAGCCGCGCGCCTCAAGCCACTGGGTGATGCGCTGAAGCTGCCGTTTCTCCTGAGCGTTGCGAATGAGCGGGTCAGTCAACATTCCACACAAGCGATCAGCGACGACGGTCGATGCACGCCTGACTTCTTCGATGGATGGTTCGGTAT
>Ga0163148_10005001_pt1 | contig 13503 bp, 10 predicted proteins | sample OliLakLV19MP7P2_FD_148606 | JGI IMG/M metagenome (GOLD analysis project Ga0163148, IMG submission 148606) | Freshwater microbial mat bacterial communities from Lake Vanda, McMurdo Dry Valleys, Antarctica- Oligotrophic Lake LV.19.MP7.P2 | ecosystem: Environmental > Aquatic > Freshwater > Lake >... | reverse complement strand
CCCATGATATAAGCGGTGGCGCGTTTACAAACCTCTGTACTGCTCTCGTCCAGGGGATGAATGAACTTGGAATTGATGCAAACCTAGTTCTTCTCTACGCCAGCCCTGAAGAATTATCTCGCTACCCCAATATCCCGATCGTGACGCTGAATGTAAAGCGCACGGCTTTTTCGCTTTGGGCAACCGTTCGCTACCTGCGGGAATACCAACCAGATGTTGTCTTGCCCATGCCCTGGTATTTCAATATTGTGGCAGTCTGGGCACGCTATCTCGCTGGCGTTCAGACAAAAGTCATTTTGGGAGAACACAACATCATTAGTTTAGAAGCTGAAATTGAACATCGCGACAAACCTCACCTCCGTTTTTTGCCCGTGTTAATGCGCTATGTCTACCCCCATAGCGATGGGTTGATCGGTGTTTCTAAAGATACGCTGACTGATTTGACGGAAACGCTCAAAATTGCCGCTGATATTCCAATGCGGGTTGTTTTGAATCCCATCAATCCAGCGCGTGTGCAGCAATTAGCTCAATCACCGATCGACCATCCTTGGTTTCAGAACCATGAGCTTCCAGTGATTGTGACAGCAGCTCGGATGGCAAAACAAAAGCAGTTGGATGGCTTACTTTACGCGTTTGCTCAAGTGATCAAGGAAACGCCAGCAAGACTGCTCATCTTAGGCGATGGGCCATTGCGAGTAGAACTGGAAAGCCTGAGTCGCACGCTAGGCATTGCGGACTCAGTCTGGATGCCGGGATATGACACCAATCCTTACCGTTATATGGCGAATGCCGATGTGTTTGTTTTGGCCTCTGCCTGGGAAGGTTGCCCGATCGCGCTTCAAGAGGCCATGGCTTGCGGGGCAGCCGTAGTTGTAACGGATGCGCCTGGAGGAATGAAGGATATTGTTGAGTATGGCAAAGCCGGCATGGTGGTACCTGCGAATAAACCCGAAGCCCTGGCAGAAGGAATTTTGAAAATTTTAGCCCAGCCTGATTTGAAGCAGCATTACCGGGAACAGGCAAAGCTACGATCGCAGACGTTCCACTACTTGAATACCAGCCAACAATACATCGACTTTTGTCAGTTTGTCTTAGCATCCCCTTTCAAGGAAAAGGAGGCAGTGTAATAATGAAGGTTTTGCTATCGGCTTATGCTTGCGAACCAGGGCGGGGAACAGAACTGGGAGTCGGTTGGAACAATGCCTGGGAAATCGCCAAACACCACGAAGTCTGGGTTCTGACACGCCCAGATGACGGTCGAGAAGCGATCGAGGCAGAATTGGAACGCAACCCCAATCCCAATCTACATTTTGTTTATTTTACGTTGCCTCTTTTGGGTGGGATGTGGCGTTTTGGTTCGATCGCGTTTCTGCTCCATTACTATTTCTGGCAGTTGCAAGCCTATTTTGTGGCTCGCCGCTTACACCAGACCATTGGGTTTGATGTCGCGCACCATGTTACCTTCGTACGGCATTCAACCCCCAGTTTTCTGGCCCTGTTACCGATTCCCTTCATTTGGGGGCCTGTAGGGGGTGGAGAATCGGCTCCCGACCCGTTCTGGAAAGATTTCAGCTTTCGCAATCGAGTGTACGAAATCCTTCGGAGTGCCGCGCGATGGACGGGTGAACGTGATCCCTTTGCTCGCATGACCGCGCGTCGGAGTGCGGTTGTCCGGGTGACGACTCAAGATACGGCAATTCGTGTGCAACAAATGGGTGCTAAGACGGTTGAGGTGTTTCCTGAAGCTAGTCTCACGAAAGAGGAAATCGTGCGCTTGTTGAAGTTTGCAAGTGGTGATGCCCCAACCATTCGATTTATCAGCGTGGGTCGGCTCTTGCATTGGAAAGGTTTTCATCTTGGGTTGCGAGGCTTTGCGCAAGCGGGGCTACCCGATGCTGAGTACTGGGTTTTAGGTGACGGCCCCGAACGCCAACGCTTAGAAGCTCTAGCAGAAACATTGGGCATTGCCCATCAGGTTAAATTTTGGAACCGATTACCCCGCGATGAAGCCTTAGAAAAACTAGGCAGTTGTACAGCATTGGTGCACCCGAGTTTGCATGATTCTGGGGGGTGGGTTTGCTTAGAAGCCATGACTGCTGCACGACCTGTCATCTGTTTGAACTTAGGTGGGCCAGCAATTCAAGTCACGGATGAAACTGGCTTTAGAGTCGATGCGGCTGATCCTGAGGAAGCGGTACAAGGTTTGGCAGCAGCAATGGTACGCTTAGCGCAAATGCCTGCATTGCGATTGACGATGGGGAACGCTGGTCAACTACGAGTGAAGGAATTATACAACTGGGAGAGTCGTGGAGAGCAAATCAGTCAGCTTTATGAAGATGTGGTTAAAGCAAAACTTCTACAGTTAGAGCAGGTTGACTAAATGAAAGTTTTAGCAGTTCATAACTATTACCAGCAACCAGGTGGCGAAGAGCAAATCTTTAATACGGAAGCAACATTGCTTGAGTCCTATGGGCATGAGGTTATCCGTTACACCCTCAACAACGACCAGATTCCAGAGATGAATGCGATCGCCCTGGCAAAAACTACCCTATGGAACAGCACAGTATACCAAGAACTGCGATCGCTGATCCGCCAGGAAAAGCCACAGGTGGCCCACTTCCACAACACCTTCCCATTAGTTTCCCCTGCGGCTTACTATGCCGCCAGAGATGAAGGGGTCGCGGTTGTGCAGACCTTGCACAACTATCGCCTGCTGTGCCCAAACGCCCTCTTTTTTCGGGAAGGACGCGTCTGCGAAGATTGTCTTGGCAAGTCGATACCTATGCCAGGCGTGATGCATGGCTGTTACCGAGGTAGTCGGAGCGCTAGTGCCGTAGTGGCAGCAACGATGAGTCTTCACTCTTTTCTGGGCACCTGGCAACGAGCAGTCGATGTCTTCATTGTTTATAGTCAGTTTGCGATGAATAAGTTTATTCAAGGAGGATTGCCCCCCGAAAAAGTTATGTTTAAGACAAACTTTCTCTATCCTGCCCCCGACATTGGGGAAGGCAATGGCGGCTATGCACTGTTTGTGGGACGGCTGTCTGTGGAAAAAGGGTTAGGCGTTATGTTGGATGCCTGGCGGCAGTTAAGAGGCAAAATCCCGCTCAAAATTATGGGCGATGGCCCCATGTCGGGTCTGGTGACGGCAGCTATGCAGGAAATGCCTGAAATTGAGTGGTTAGGACGGCGATCGCTGGAGGAAGTGTATGAAGTGGTTGGCAAGGCAGCTTTTCTAGTCTTTCCATCGGAGTGGTATGAAACCTTTGGACGGGTGGCGATCGAAGCATTTGCCAGAGGTACTCCTGTCGTCGCTTCTCGTATTGGGGCGATCGCCGAACTCGTCGATCACGAACGCACCGGCATGCTGTTTCACCCTAGCGATTCTGCTGATCTGGCGACCCAAGTTGAATGGCTCTTATCACATCCTCAGGAACTCAGCCAGATGCGCCAGGAAGCCCGGTCTCAATTTGAAGCTAAGTATACGGCAGCAGATAATTGCAAACGATTGATGGAAATTTACCAAACTGCAATCAGCAACTAATTCTTGTTATCAACATGGCGATGAGTTTCGGTGGTTGACCAAAAATTTTCATCGTGTCTGCTTAAGGTGAATAGGTTCAGGATTGTGTCTTATAGATTTCTCTCTAAGATTTATGCATATCAATTACTTGTACCCACTTCAGCGTTTTCGAATTAACAACCTATACCCGCTCTATCACTTGACCCATCGAGTGATTAATAAGGCATTAAGCCTTCCCTCCGATATAGCATGTAAGCTTCACAGCACAGATTGGTTTGAGCAATCTGTGCTGTTGCCTCAATATCAACAGCAACTTCAGCGTCACAAAGCTCAGTTACCAACACTAAATACAGATGATCGAGCCATTGTTGAGCAAATTGAGCAGAACGGCGTTTATGTCACCTCATTAGATGCATTGGCCATTCCTCATAGTCATCAGCTTTTAGATGCAGCTCACCAGATTGCTACCGAACTTGCTCAGCAGTCACGTTTGCCTAGCCATGCACATAAACATACCTTGATGTCAACGGCACAGCAATTGATGACGCATCCAGAAATCTTTTTCTGGGGCGTTTCAGAACGAATTTTGAAAATTGTGGAGTCTTACTTAGGGTTACCTGTAGCGTATGACGGCTTGTCGTTTTATTACAGCGTGGCCGATGGTAGAGATACTGGTCCGCGGATATGGCATCGTGATAAGGAAGACTGGAAAATGGTTAAGGTTGCCGTTTACTTAAACGATGTTGATGAGGCTAGTGGGCCTTTTCAATGTGTCAAGCCTACTACTAATACTTGGCTGATTGAAACGCTACCTCCACACAAAGGGTTGACTCACTCAGAACTACAGCTATTACTGAATACAACCTCCTCTGATTGGCTAACGTCTTGTATAGGTAAGGCAGGAACCGTAATTTTCACCGACACGGCTCGGTGCTACCATCGCGGTAAGCCACCGCTGGAAACCGATCGCTCAGCGATTTTTTTCCACTATTTCAGTCAGTATCCTAAAAACCCCTTCTATTGTGAGCGATCGCTCCTATCTAACCAACAAAAATCCGACCTCACAAAACAGCTTCCACCTCAGCTTCAGTACCCTATTACCTGGAGAGATCGGTACCCTGGAATTGGTCGCTACATCCCCAAAAATCGGATGCGAGTTGATAACTGGTAATAGTTTAAATTCGTAAGTTGACGAAGTATCAAATCCGAAGCATCAGAGAATTACTTAAAGGGGGAATCAATTGACTAACGTGACCTGCGATGATTTGCCAACGCTGCTGTCGCTGCATCCAAACGCGAGTAAAGCGATAGGTTTCTGAGAAAGCCTGACCGCTGACGGTGTCGGCGATCGAAGCCTTTTCTCGGGGCACCCCTGTAGTAGCCTCTAACATTGGAGCCATCACAGAACTGGTGGAACATAAACGGACTAGTATGCTTTTCCGCCCCGGCGATCCCACCGACTTAGCGACCCAAGTTGAATGGCTCCTTACTCATCCCCAACAGCTTCACCAGATGCGCCACGAAGCCCGTGCCGAATTTGAAGCCAAGTACACAGCAGAAGATAATTACAAACGATTAATAGAAATTTATCAGTCTGTCTTAGTCAATCACTCAGGATCACGAGCAAAATAAAAAGAATTACAGGTGAATGTATTGACGATCCTCAGTATATTCAAAGCATTCATAGGAAAATCACGACAATACAGGAGGGGCTTTTATGAATTCTTTGCCACAGGAAAAACTGGATCGGCTTTACAAAGCGCTAGAACCACTGAATCGCCAATATGATCCAATAGTGGGAATGTTAAGAGTTCCTTTGCGATCGTCGGGTCTCCTTAAATTTTTTCAAGGCTTTCCAGTACATCCAACTCGCGAGTCCCTCGGCTATGCGGCAGCTTTACTAGATACAGGTGATCCTAAGCTTTATCAACGCGCAATCAAGATAATACAGCAGATTTTACGTCTCCAAGACCAAAAACCAGCCAGTAAAACCTATGGCGTTTGGCCTAAATACCTAGAAGAAAAACCCTTTAAGATAGTACAGCCTGATCAAAACTGGTGTAACTTCTTGGGTTCACTGATGTTGCAAGTTGCCTTGAATCATCGGGATCACTTGCCCTCCCCTTTGATGGCTGAAATTGATCGGGCGATTCTGCACGCAGCCCGCTCTATTCAACGGCGCAATGTGCCTCTTGAATACACAAATATTGCCATTATGGGCATCTATGTGAAATTGATCACTGCTCAGACCTATAAAGTCACCGATTTACATGATTATGCGATGGCTCGTCTCCGCGATTTTCATTTCCATACTCTAGATCAGGGCGGTTTTAGCGAGTACAACAGCCCAACCTACACCATTATCACTCTGAAAGTTTTAGGTCGCTTACGACTACATATCGAAAATATTGAGGCGAAGAAATTAATTGAACGTCTCTATCGATTGGCTTGGCAAGAAATCTCTCATCACTTTCAGCCATCAACCTTGCAATGGGCAGGCCCTCATAGTAGAAGCTACAGCACGCTACTTGAAGCAGATGTGCTCGCATTAATTGAGCGGTCTACTTCAGAATGCGTAAATTGGGGGATTGCTGAGACTCACCCGGCGATCGATGAGCATTGGTTATTGCTACCCTGCCCACAGGATTTAGAGCCGTTTTTTCTATCGTCGAATGAACCCCGCACAGTATCCCAAACTCTTTTCAAGAAAATACCTAAGCAAGTTCTGACCACCTATATTACACCAACCTTTTCCCTGGGAACGGTTAACTACAGCGACTTCTGGCACCAACGTCGGCCGCTAGTTGCCTATTGGGGGTCTTCAAAAGAGCCAAACTATTTGCAGTTGCGCTGTTTGCATAACGGGGTTGATTTTGCTGCTGCACAATTTTTTAGTGTCCAAAGCGAAGGGCAGGTTCTGGCCGGGGTCTCTTTTTCAAAAGATATTAATCCCATCAATCCTTATATACAAAGTAAAACTGACGATTCTAGGATTTTGACAAAAGACTTGCGTTTACGCTTTGAATTTAGCGGATTATTTGACACAGATAGAGTTAAAGTACAAATTCCATCATTGATAGATTCGAAATCATCAGTACATTTACACTTGGATAACTTACATTTTCAAATCCTGATTCCATATGCTCAGTTTGATCAAACTATTGCTAGATGGGAAATTCATCAGAGCACATCATGCTTATATCTTGATTTAGTGCTCTGGTCTGGTAAACAACGAATGTTTCGTCTTGCAGAATTGGAACAAGCTGCGATCGGAATTGCGTTACAGATAACGCCTGAAGCTATCTCAGTGCCTGACGTGTTGATTAATGTTCATGATCATTGGTTAGACATGGACTGGAAGCATCTGAGCCTCAGATTATTGAATCGCCCCGCCGATCAACTTACTCTCAACACATCAGTGTTCTCCTAAAATTCAAGAAGGGATCGAAGCTATTAAGGCTAAATTGGTGTTCTTACCTGTCCATTCCCATCTACTGATCTAACTAGTGAGACATTGTCAGCATTCCCTAAGAACCTCAGCATGATACAGTTAAAGGTTTTAATTTCAGCTTATTCTTGCCGACCAGGAATGGGGTCTGAACCTGGAGTTGGATGGAATATCGCTAGAGAATTGGCGAAACATCATAATGTCTGGGTGTTCACACGATTAGATAACCGTCCGATGATTGAAGCGGAACTTGTAAAAAATCCTATTGATGGACTCAATTTTATTTATTTCGACTTGCCTGGAGTGTATTGGTGGAAGCGAGGTTTGCCGGGTGTACATCTGCATTACTACCTCTGGCAAATTAAGGCTTACTTTGTTGCTCGCCAGCTACACTGTGAGATTAACATAGATATCATTCATCATGTTACCTATGTTAAGTACTCATCACCTAGCTTTCTGGCATTGTTACCCGTTCCCTTTGTTTGGGGTCCAGTCGGTGGAGGAGAATTTACTCCTAAAGCATTCTGGAGAGATTTTCACTTGCGAGGCAAGATCTATGAAATTATGCGAGATTGGGTTCGTTCTTTGGGAGAACGAGACCCTTTTGTTCGCATGACTGCCGAGCGCAGTTGTATTGCCTACGCAACAACTGAAGACACTGCTCATCGTTTAAAGAGAATGGGTTGCAAAAACGTGCAAGTCCTATCACAGGTAGGGTTATCACCTGAAGAGGTAGATCATTTAGTCCGTTACCCACTATCTAGCCAGGGAATCGTCAGGTTTATTAGTATTGGTCGTTTTTTGCACTGGAAAGGTTTCCACCTCGGATTACAGGCATTTGCACAGGCATCTTTGCCACCTGATGCAGAGTATTGGATTGTGGGAAAAGGAGCGGAAGAAACAGAACTCTATGCGCTTGCAACCCAGTTAGGAATTGCCGCACAAGTCCATTTTTTAAAGGAAATGCCTCGCACCGAACTGTTGTGTAAGTTGAGCATGTGTTTAGCACTGATTCACCCTAGTCTGCATGAGTCAGGTGGGTTTGTCTGCTTGGAGGCAATGGCAGTAGGGTGTCCAGTTATCTGTCTAGATTTGGGGGGTCCCGCAGTCCAGGTGACAGCATCAACAGGTTTCAAGATTGCTGCTCACAACCCAAAACAGGCAATAACAGAAATGGCTAAGGTGCTGACTCGGTTGGCAAGAGAACCAGAGTCACGGCTTCAGATGGGGCAGGCTGGACAACGGCATGTGAATGAATTCTATCGTTGGGAAGCAAAAGCTGCCCAGTTCAGTCAAATTTACCAGGAGCACATAACTTAATTGACTAAATCTCCTCGAGTTATCTTTTTTACTGGTCTCCTCTTACCCCCCTCTGAGACATTTATTCGGGCGCAGGGAGAGGCGCTTCAACAGTTTACGCCTTTTTACGTTGGCTCTCGTGGCGTTGCAGGTCTTTCGTTACCCAGCGATCGCACCTATGTCATTAATCAGGGAAATTTTGGGGGTTCAGCAGCAGAAGCAATATTTAAGCTCACAGGACGTGCGCCAGCGTTATATAAAAAGATTCAGCAGCTAGAGCCTGCATTAATTCATGCCCACTTTGGCGTTAATGGCACCCTGGCGCTGCCTGTAGCAAAGCGCTTGAACTTACCATTGATTACTACTTTTTATGGTCTGGATGCCACATTAGAGAGAGCAACTTCAGAGCAAACTTCTCTAACTCATCAAGCTTATTTTCGTCGTCAATCGGCTTTAAAGCGCGAAGCTCAATTCTTTATTGCGGTTTCCATGTTTATCAAGCAGAAGCTTCTAGACCAGGGATTTCCAGCAGATAAAGTGGTTACTCATTACTATGGGGTAGATACTCAGTTTTTTCAGCCTGACCCAAACACATCCCGTGAGTCGGTTGTTCTGTTTGTAGGTCGTCTTACCGAAAAGAAAGGATGTGAGTACTTAATCAAAGCGATGGCTCAGATTCAAGTAAGTTATCCTCATATTAAGTTGGTAATACTTGGTGATGGATCGTTAAGGTCTGAATTAGAAGCATTAGCATCTCAACAATTGCGCAATTACAGCTTCTTGGGAATGCAGTCTCCTGAGATCTGCAAGCGATGGATGCAGAGATCAAAGTTAATTGTTATTCCAAGCGTAACAGCAACTAATGGTGATTCCGAGGGTTTACCAACCGTGTTGCTTGAAGCCCAAGCAGTCGGATTACCTGTAATTGCATCTATGCACGCAGGGATTCCTGAAGCAGTAATTCATAAAGAAACTGGATTTCTTGCAGCTGAGCGAGATTGGCAACAACTTGCCAACTACATTTCGCAACTCTTAGAAAATCCTGATCTTTGGCAGCGCTTCAGTCAACGAGGGCAGGAGAGGATAAGGCTGCATTTTGATTTATCTAAGCAAGCCAAAGGCTTAGAAAATTTATATCAGACCGTTCTTAGTAGACCATATTAATTCTTGCTAACAATTAAAAAGATATCGTAAAATCATGCTGACAATAAGATCTTTACATCAGTTAGCAATTACCATGTGAATTAGTGGGTAGCAGCGTAAACATCCTTGAAGATCTCTCCCGAGAGCTTTTGATTGACTCTTCCAAAAAGTCCTTGCCATCCTCTCTAGATAGTATTTCAGCATCTTTTCTTTTACAAAAAGCTTCACGTAATAGATATTGCAGTTCTCAGCCGAATTTGTTTAAGAACTGTCACAATCAGGCTTCATATTTTTCAACCATCCAAGGTAACAGATCTACTATCAGCTATAAGGCTTTACAGCGGTTCATAAATCTATATCCGAGATGATACAGAAAAGCTTCGGCTACCAAGCTTGAATAAACATATAAGAGCAGGTGTAAGTGCAAATTTTAAGTGTTCACAGTAGCTATAAAATTCGTGGGGGTGAAGATGAGTCCCGTGATGCTGAAGAACACTTATTGCAGAGAATGGGCCATCAAGTTGAGCGTTACGAGGAAACTAATTATCATCTGGATCAATTGAGTCTACCAGATGCGGCTCTCAGAACAATTTGGTCAATGGAGTCATACCAAATTATGATGCAGAAGCTAACTGAAAAAACTCATGATATTGTTCATGTGCAAAACTTTTTCCCAACCATTTCTCCTTCCATCTACTACGCAGCTAAAGCTAAGAAAGTTCCTGTAGTTCAAACTCTACGAAACTATCGCCTTCTTTGTCCAAATGCACTCTTCTTCAGAAATGGGCAGGTCTGTGAAGATTGTATGGGAAAGTCTATTCCCTGGCCAGGTATAATTCATGCTTGCTATAGAGAAAGCCGTTTGGCAACTGGCGCTGTGGCAGCCATGCTAACTGTACATCGTGCCTTAGGCACATGGACTGAAATGGTTGACATGTATGTTGCACTCACTCAATTTTCCCGGCAGAAATTTATTGAAGGTGGTATCCCTGAAAGCAAGATTGTTGTCAAACCAAATTTTGTTTATCCTGATCCGGGAAAGGAAGAAGACAAGGAAGAATTTGTTTTATTTGTAGGCCGTCTCTCACCTGAAAAGGGTGTTGACACATTAATTTCGGCCTGGCAATATTTGGGCAAGCAAATTCAACTCAAAATTGTTGGTGAAGGACCTTTACAAAATCAAGTTATTGAAGCGTCTCAACGACTTCCTGAGATAGAGTGGTTAGGGTCTAAGCCCTTATCAGATGTTTATACGCTGATGGGAAAGGCTAAAGTTCTAATCTTTCCTTCAAAATGGTATGAAACCTTTGGCCGAGTAGTAGTTGAGGCATTCGCTAGGGGAACGCCAGTTATTGCTTCTAAGCTAGGCGTGACTGAAGAGATTGTTGAGCACGGACGCACTGGTTTACATTTTCGTCCAGGTGACTCTAAAGATTTGGCTTATCAACTTGAGTGGGCGTTAAGCAATCCAGCAAGATTACTGAAAATGGGACAAGAAGCCCGTGCTGAATTTGAAGCAAAATATACAGCAGAAGATAATTACAAACGCATGATAGAAATTTACCAGTCCGTCCTCAATCAAGCTAGTTAATCAGTTCGGAGAAATTTTGATTGGACGAGTGCTTATAAAAATGCAAACGATGTTGAAATTCATCAAAATGTCCATTGCCCGATTGATCGCACCTAATGCAATCCGCCGATTGGAACAACTAAACGATTGGGCACAATTGCATATTTATCAAGCAAAGAATAAACAGCTTTCACCTGTTGCCCTGAATGAAGACCGAATTGTCTTTTTTGGAGATTCCATTACTGAATTTTGGGATTTAGCCACTATGTTTTCAGGCAAACCTTATGTCAATCGAGGCATCGCTGGGCAGACCACTTCACAACTGCTGATCCGGTTTCGCCCAGACGTGATCGCGCTTCACCCTAAAGTTGTTCTGATTCTAGCTGGAACCAACGATCTAGCTGGAAACACTGGAGCGATGACTCTAGAGATGATTACGGGGAACTATGCCTCAATGGCTGAGCTAGCTCGAGCAAACGACATTCAGGTGATTTTTGCTTCAGTACTGCCCATCCATGACTACGGTTCTGTTAAACAATCAGAGTTTCGCTCTCCTATCAAGATCAGAGCCTTAAACGATTGGTTACAGCAGTACTGTATCCAACATCCACACATTTACCTGGATTACTACAGTACTTTAGTCAATGATCAGACCATGCTGAAAGCCGAAGTATCCGATGATGGTGTCCATCCTAACGATCAGGGCTATCGCATGATGACATTATTGGCTGAGAATGCGATCGCTAATGCCTTGACAATAAACAGCAAGTACACTTTAACATCAACAACCTCGATCTAAAGAGGCGGGGATTGCAATTCAAATTTCCGTTTCCATGCAGACTATAGTACGGATCGACCCTTCCATACACATGTACTATTTCGGCGAAAATAAGGAGATAGGTGCTTTGGCACAGACATTAATGTTAACTTCGAGGGTATTGTAGGTTGCTTCTGCGAGCAGCACCCCGCTCAGTCAACACTCCTAGCCCTAGCAGCAGGGCTTCTTGGAGAAAATTTATATGAAGAATCAGTAAAGATTAGGAGTTATAACTAGAAACTTTTCGATAGATGGATAATGATATGAGGTGTCATCTTGACCTGATGATTTTTCTAGTAAACGCTGAATCAGAATAGCGTGGGAAAGCTTATTTCACGGTTGCCTTAGCCGCAGATGAAAACGTTACACCGAGACTCTATTAAGTCTCTGCTTTTGTCTACTGATTTAAGAAACTACCTGCCACCTACTTATTTTTAGAGCATTTGGAGGAACCTAGAAATGAATTTTAGTAGGACTTTCCCCTTAAAAACCCTATCTTTTGCACAGACTAATCAGAATCTAGAGTCGTTAACAGTATTGAACTCAAGTTTTCAGGACAGTTTTTTAGCAGGCAGTCAATCCCAAAGTAGTTCCTCTTCCACCTTTTCCTGGCAGCAAACAGAGGTAGAAGCAATTCTGACAAGATTTGCTCGATCTCGGCAATTTTTTCAGGTTCTTCGGACAGCATTTGGCACCTGTTTCTCAAGAGAGAAAACCCAAAATCTTCGTCGTCAGTGGTCAACAGGCAATTTCTCAGATCGTCCGGAACTCCAGATCCAAACGGCAGATGAGTTAAATGGGGCAGTGAGTGCTTTTTCGACGGCAACAAATACCATTTACTTGTCACAAGATTACATTGACCGCTATGCAGGAGAGCGAGATGCTCTCACAGGCGTATTGCTAGAGGAGTTTGGCCACTTTATAGATTCAGAGATTAATGCATCTGATGCACCAGGTGATGAAGGAGCAATTTTTGCGGCACTTTTGCAAGGGGTAAATCTCAGTAAGGTGACACTTAATGCTTGAAAAATCGAGAATGATAGCGCCACTATTTTGTTAGAGGGAAGGAGTATCGAGGTTGAGCAATCGACCGCTGGGACAGGGAACGGATTAGGGGCTGAGTACTTTGATAACGCCAACTTGACAAATCTTAAAGTTACTCGTGTTGATGAGACTGTCAACTTTGATTGGGGCACGGGTTCTCCTAGCACTGCGATCGCGCCCGACACTTTCTCTGCTCGTTGGACAGGACAGATACAACCCACAAGCTCTGGCAGCTATACATTTTTTACTCAATCAGATGATGGCGTTCGATTGTGGGTGAATGGTCAACGAATCGTTAATAATTGGACGAATCACTCTGTTACTGAGAATCGAGGCACAATCACACTCACTGCAGGTCAAAAGTACGATATCAAACTTGAGTACTACGACAATACTGGCTCAGCCGTTGCCAAACTTCTGTGGTCTGGACCAGGGTTCAGCAAACAAACTATTCCACAAAACCAACTCTTTTCTCAGTCAGCAGATCTCACGTCACCAACTGCCAGTCTGAGCGCCACCAACATTACCAGCAGCAGCAGCAGCAGCAGCAGCGCGACTGCTTACCAATTCACTGTTACCTACTCCGACAACACAGCCATGAATATAGCAACGCTAGACAGTAGCGATATCCTAGTGTCTGGTTCAAATGGATTTAGCCA
>Ga0163148_10004987_pt1 | contig 13540 bp, 9 predicted proteins | sample OliLakLV19MP7P2_FD_148606 | JGI IMG/M metagenome (GOLD analysis project Ga0163148, IMG submission 148606) | Freshwater microbial mat bacterial communities from Lake Vanda, McMurdo Dry Valleys, Antarctica- Oligotrophic Lake LV.19.MP7.P2 | ecosystem: Environmental > Aquatic > Freshwater > Lake >... | reverse complement strand
GTCGCCGGTGCCGAAGGTTTCCTCGAGGTGAAAGCTGCGAAGGGCGACCCGCACAAGATCATCATCACTCTGTCAAACCTGTTCACGACGCCGATGGCGACCGGTGTGCCTTTCAACTGGAAGGAACTGACGCCGGTCGCGATGCTGTCGCTGGACAACTTCGTGTTGTGGGTGAATTCCGAGACGCCCTACAAAACACCCAAGGACTATCTGGATGCGGTGAAAAAGGGCGGCCCGAACACCTTCAAGATGGGCGGCACGGGCTCCAAGCAGGAAGACCAGATCATCACCGTGGCGATCGAGAAGGCGGCCGGCATCAAATTCACCTACATTCCGTTCAAGGGCGGTGGCGCGGTGGCGACGCAACTGGTCGGCAAACATATCGACTCGAGCGTCAACAATCCGATCGAGGCGGTGGCGCAATGGCGCGCCGGCGCGCTGCGCGCGTTGTGCGTGTTTGATGCCGAACGCATGCCGTACAAGGAAAAGGTCACCGCAACGCAGTCCTGGAACGACATCCCGACCTGCAAGGAAGCCGGCATCCCGATGGATTACGTGATGCTGCGCGGCATTTTCATGCCGGCCGGGGTATCGCCGGACGTGGTGGCTTTTTATGTCGACCTGTTCACCAAAGTGCGCGCGACTCCGGAATGGAAAAAATTCATGGAAGACGGCGCATTCAACCAGTCTTTCATGACCGGCAAGGCCTACTCAGACTGGGTGGCCAAGGCGGAATCGCTGCACCGCGACCTGATGAAGGAAGCCGGGTTCCTCGCCAAACCCTGATTGGCTGTGTTGTCCCGACGGGCCTCCCGGTCCGTCGGGTCGTTGCATCCCCCGGGGATGCGTCCGGTATTCAAGATTTTCCTTAAAGCGCTGGGTTGAATTGCATGGAAGACAAACAGGTTTCCGGTGAAGTGGTGTCCTCGGGCATCTCGGTACGGGCTGCAGAGATTGCCGTAGCCGTATTTCTGCTGATCCTCGGCGGGTTGGTCATGTACGACAGCGTCCGTCTGGGATTTCGCTGGGTGGGGGACGGCCCTGAGGCGGGTTATTTCCCGTTTTACATCGCCGTGTTCATCTGCGTCTCCAGCCTGGGTGTCCTGGGCCAGGTGTTCTTCGGCAAGGGGCGTGGCGTGCACAAGGTGTTCGTCGAGTGGGAGCAGTTGAAGCTGGTGCTGTCGGTGCTGATACCGGCCGCGGTTTTTGTATTCGGCATCCAGATGGTCGGCATTTATGTCGCGTCGGTGGCTTATATCGCGTTTTTCATGGTCTGGCTCGGCAAATACACCTGGATCAAGAGCGTGGTGCTGGGCATCGCCGTCAGCGTCGCCACTTTCATGATGTTCGAAATATGGTTCAAGGTGCCGCTGTTCAAGGGTGCATTCAATCCCCTCAGCATCTTCGGTTACTGACCGCATTGATTTAGAGGAGCAGGCGACTTGGAAGAAATCAACGCCCTATTTCACGGGTTCTCCGTTGCGCTGACGCCGTTCAACCTGATGTTGATGGTGATCGGGGTCGTATTGGGCGTGCTGATTGGCGTGCTGCCCGGCCTTGGCGGCGCCAACGGCATCGCGATCCTGCTGCCGCTGACGTTCACGATGCCGCCGACCTCTGCGGTGATCATGCTGTCATGCATTTACTGGGGCGCGCTGTTCGGTGGCGCGATCACCTCCATCCTGTTCAACATTCCGGGCGAGCCATGGTCGGTGGCGACCACCTTCGACGGTTACCCGATGGCGCAGCAGGGCAAGGCGGGCGAGGCGTTGACCACGGCGTTTACGTCTTCCTTTATCGGTGCGTTTTTTGCGGTGGTGATGATCACTTTCCTCGCGCCACTGGTGGCCAAATTTGCATTGAAATTCGGACCACCGGAGTTCTTTTCGGTGTTTTTCCTGACCTTCTGCAGTTTCATCGGCATGGGCAAGGAACCGCCGTTCAAGATTGTCGCGGCAATGATGCTTGGCTTCGCGCTGGCCGCGGTGGGCATCGACACAGTGACTGGGCAACTGCGGCTGATCTTCGGCTGGCATGAGCTGATGCGCGGCTTTGACTTCCTGATCGCGGTGATCGGTCTTTTCGGCATCGGCGAGATACTGCTGTCGATGGAGGAAGGCCTGTCGTTCCAGGGGCGCACTGCGAAAATCAACATGCGCATCGTCATCGAAACCTGGAAAAAGCTGCCGAAGTACTGGCTGACCTCGCTGCGCAGCTGCATCATCGGCTGCTGGATGGGCATCACGCCGGGCGGCGCCACGCCGGCCTCGTTCATGAGTTACGGTGTCGCCAAACGCATGTCTCCTGATGGTGCCAAATTCGGCACCGGCATGCCGGAAGGCATTGTCGCCCCTGAAACTGCGGCGCATGCGGCCGGCACGGCGGCATTGCTGCCGATGCTGTCGCTGGGCATCCCGGGTTCGCCCACTGCCGCGGTGCTGCTGGGCGGCCTGCTGATCTGGGGCCTGCAGCCGGGGCCGCTGCTGTTTGTCGAGCAGAAGGATTTTGTCTGGGGCCTGATTGCCAGCATGTACCTGGGCAACATCGTTGGCCTGATCATCGTGCTGACTTGTGTGCCGCTGTTCGCTGCAATCCTGCGTATCCCGTTCTCGATCGTGGCGCCGGTGATCATCGTGATCTGCGCCATCGGCGCTTTCACGGTGAACAACGCGATGCTGGACATCTGGTTCATGCTGCTGTTCGGTGTCATGGGTTACGCTTTCAAGAAACTGTCCTACCCGCTGGCACCGCTGGTGCTGGCCCTGGTGCTGGGCGACCAGGCCGAGGATGCTTTCCGTCAGTCGATGCTGATTTCGCAGGGTGACGTGCGGGTGTTTTTCTCCAACGGGCTGGTTGGCAGCATCATGGGTCTGGGACTGCTGATGCTGGTGTGGCCGCTGATCGGCAAGCTGAAGGCTGCATTGCGCAACAGCGCAGCCTGATCACCGCAGGATCGGGTGCCGGATTCAAACCGGGGTTGTCGGACTTGCGCAAAAAACCCGGCTCAGGCGAATATCGCCTGAGCCGGGTTTTTTGTCGCCTTGCCCTGTAACTGCTGCCCGGCAGTCCAGCTTATTTCTTTTTTGCCGCCGTCGGATTCAGACTGGTGATGCGGCCGCTTTCAGTGCCGGCGGTTTCATCGATGACGGCATTGATCAGCGTCGGTTTGCGCGAACGCACGGCTTCTTCCACCGCGCGGCGCAATTCCGCCGGGGTCGTGGCATGCACGCCGACGCCGCCAAAGGCTTCCATCAGCTTGTCGTAGCGCGCGCCCTTGACGAACACGGTGGGCGCCACATCGGGGCCGCCGGTCGGATTGACGTCGGTGCCCTTGTAAACGCCGTTGTTGTTCATGACCACCACGCACACCGGCAGGTTGTAGCGGCAGATGGTTTCGACTTCCATGCCGGAGAAACCGAAGGCGCTGTCGCCTTCCACCGCGATTACCGGCTGGCCGCTGACCACGGCTGCGGCGACGGCGAAGCCCATGCCGATGCCCATCACGCCCCAGGTGCCAACGTCAAGGCGTTTGCGCGGCTTGTACATGTCGACGATGCTGCGCGTGAAGTCCAGTGCGTTGGCGCCTTCGTTGACCAGCATCGCATCCGGGTTGGCCTTGATGATGTCGCGCATCACGTTCAGTGCGCTGTGGAAATTCATCGGCGAGGGATCCTTGGCCAGGGTCTCGGCCATTTTTGCGATGTTCCTGGTTTTGCGTTCGTCGATCGCACCCAGCCAATCCGCGGACGGTGCGGGCCAGCCACCCCCCGCAGCACTGATGCCGCCGAGCATGGCCGACACGCAGGAGCCGATGTCACCGACCACCGGCGCATCGATGCGCACATTGCTGTCCGCTTCCTGTGGCGAGATGTCGATCTGGATGAACCTCTGTCCGCCCCAGTCCTTGTGCGACTTGCCGCCCCAGGTCTTGCCCTTGCCGTGCGACAGCAGCCAGTTCAGCCGCGCGCCGATCAGCAGCACCACGTCGGCTTCCGGCAGCACATAGGAGCGGGCGGCGGCCGCGGACTGTTTGTGGTCGTCCGGCAGCAGTCCCTTGGCCATCGACATCGGCAGATAGGGGATGCCGGTTTTTTCGATCAGAGTGCGGATGTCGGCGTCGGCCTGGGCATAAGCTGCGCCCTTGCCGAGCACGATCAACGGGCGTTTGGCGGTTTTCAGCAGCGTCAGCGCGCGTTGCACGGCGTCCGGGGCCGGGATCTGGCGCGGCGCCGGATCGACCACCTTGATCAGCGAGGCCTTGCCGGCCGCGGCGTCCATGCTTTGCGCGAACAGCTTTGCCGGCAAGTCAAGATAGACGCCGCCGGGGCGGCCGGAGACGGCGGCGCGAATGGCGCGCGCAATGCCGATACCGATGTCTTCGGCATTGAGCACGCGGAAGGCGGCCTTGCACAGCGGTTTGGCGATGGCCAACTGGTCCATCTCCTCGTAGTCACCCTGCTGCAGATCGACGATCTCGCGCTCGCTGGAGCCGCTGATCAGGATCATCGGGAAGCAGTTGGTGGTGGCATTGGTCAGTGCATTCAGGCCGTTGAGGAAGCCGGGAGCGGACACGGTCAGGCAGATGCCGGGCTTTTGCGTCAGGAAGCCGGCGATGGCGGCGGCGTTGCCGGCGTTCTGTTCATGACGGAACGAAATCATGCGCATGCCCGCAGCCTGTATCTTGCGCGTGAGATCGGTGATCGGGATGCCGGGCAGACCGAAGATGGTGTCAATGCCGTTGAGTTTGAGGGCATCGATGACCAGATTAAAGCCGTCGGTCTGTTCTGGTGATTGTGTTTCAGTTGTCATGTTGAGAAGTCTCGTCTTCTTGCCGTCAGTTAAACAAGCGTTTTTCCGGGATATATCTGCCGCAGAATGTGGGCAAGGCCGGATCCAGGGTATCTCCTCGCTTCACGGCTGATCCAGGCCATCTAAATGTGGCCGTGATTTAACCGGTGGATCATAGGCGGAGGGGTATAAATGTACTCTTGACCCCGGTCAATTTTCGCAACAGGACGGCCCAACCTACCTTTCCGCTTATGGGTAGTCGGATGCGGGGAATGGGTTGGATAATGGCGAGTATTGCGATGCATCAAATGCCCCGTGTTTTATACGGCCGGGCGCGCTAGATTTTGCCGCGCCGCTTCAAGCGGCTCAGCGTCTCCGGCGACAGGTTCAGGTACGAGGCCAGTTCTTTTTTCGGCAGGCGCTCGGCGAGCTCGATGTGTTTGCGCATGAAGCGCTGCACCCGTCCCGGCGCATTGAGCAGATGCAGGGTGATGGTGTGCGCCATGACTTCGCTCATCAGCTTCATCACTTCAAGTTCGAACTCGCTCTTGATTTTCGCGTGCCGTTCAAGGAACGCGGCCCACTGCAGCATCGACAGCTTGGCGGCGCGGACACGGGTGACCGCACGTATCGAATACGGCATGGGGGTCTTCAGGCGCCATGCCGCATAACTGGTGTCGATGTCGCTTTCGGCGGCAAAACGCAGAATCATTTCCTTGCCATGGGCATTGGACACGGTGCGTTTCAGAATGCCGTCGATGATGAAATACTGTTCCATGGCATGCGTGCCCTGGAGCTCCAGGGTTTCGCCCTTGGCATAGTCGGTAATCTCCAGCAGGGGCTCGAATTCGTTCCACTGCGCCACGCCGAGGTTTTGCAAAACCATGTTCTGGCGTAATTGCAGGCGGATGATTTTGGACTGGGGGTGCAGCGCAAGCTGGGTCATGGTCGGTGAATTAAAGTGAAGATGCAGTGAGGGCGCAGCGCCGAGCAGGTGATTGAATTTTATAACTATTTGTTTATTTTAAGTAAATGATTGAAATGGAATCTTGACTCCGGTCAAGGCCGGGGTGATGGCCATTATTTATAGTGGCGTACTCTTGCTATGTACAATTATTAAAAATGTTGCGGGCGTACTCACGGTATGGTGCTGAGCGTCGGCGATCACAGCGACGCATGCAAGGGCAGCCTGCCGTTCATCCGCCGCGGAATTTTTGGAGACCAGAATGGAAGCTTTGAAGGGTGTTCGGATTCTCGACATGACCCACGTGCAGGCGGGTCCGACCTGCTCACAGTTGCTGGCGTGGATGGGTGCCGACGTGATCAAGTTCGAGCCGCCGCAGGGTGACGCGACACGCGGCCAGTTGCGCGACGTGCCGAACGCGGACAGCCTGTATTTCACCATGCTCAACTGCAACAAGCGCTCGATCACGGTCAACATGAAATCGGCCGAAGGAAAAACGGTGTTTGTCGATCTGCTGAAACAGTGCGACATCGTGATGGAAAACTTCGGCCCCGGCGTGCTCGACCGTTTTGGATTCACCTGGGAAAAAATCCGCGAAATCAATCCGAAGATCGTCATGGGCTCGATCAAGGGTTTCGGTTCCAGCGGGCCGTATGCCGAGTTCAAGGCCTACGAAAACGTGGCGCAGGCGATGGGCGGCGCGATGAGCACGACAGGTGTTCCCGACGGCCCGCCGTTTGTCACCGGCGCGCAGATTGGCGATTCCGGCACGGGGCTGCATCTGGCGATCGGTCTGCTCGCAGCGCTGCATCAGGCGAATCGTACCGGCAAGGGGCAGTATGTCGAAGTGGCGATGATGGACGGCGTGATGAACCTGTGCCGTGTCAAATGGCGCGATCACCAGCGGCTGACCCGGCAGTCACTGTCGGAGTATTCGGTGCCCACCAGTCAGGGCATGGGCGATGTGCCGCGCGCCGGCAATGACTCCGGCGGGGGACAACTGGGCAATGCCATCCAGTGCAAACCGGGCGGCCCGAATGATTTCATTTATGTCGTGGTGCAGGAGGCGGTGTGGGATGCGCTGGCGAAATGCATCGGGCCGGGTCTCGGCCTGCCGGATCTCGCCACCGACCCGAAATTTGCGTCCATCGGCGAGCGTCGCAAGAACCAGGGCGAGATGTGGGCGCTGATTACGAAGTTCGCGTCGAACCACACCAAGCGTGAATTCATGGCCATGCTCAATCCGCTGGATGTGCCCTGCGGCCCGATCATGTCCACCGAGGATCTCGCCAATGACGAACATATCCGCGGCCGCGACATGTATGTCGAACTGGATCATCCGCAGCGCGGAAAGTGGTACAACGTCGGCATGCCGATCAAGCTCTCGGAGTCGCCCGCGGTGATCAAACGTTCGCCGTTGCTCGGCGAGCACACCGATGAAGTGCTGAAGGACGTGCTGGGTTACGGCGACGAGCAGATCGGCAAGCTGAGGACCGCAGGCGCGTTCAGCATGCCGCCGAAGAAAAAATAACTTCCCGGCAATAAGCGGCGGGTTAATTGCAGGGGATTTACAGAGGATTCAACATGAAAATGGCAATTATTGGGCAGCAGGATTTTGGCAAGGAAGTGCTCGAAGCGTTTCTCGCGCGCAAAGATGATGTTGCCGGCGTGTTCTGTGCCCCGGAGAAACCCGGCGCCAAGGCCGATCCGCTGCGTACTGCGGCCGAAGCGCACGGACTGAAGGTGTTCCAGTTTCCGTCGCTGCGGGTGCCGGAAGCGCATGACGCACTGAAGGCACTGAATGTCGATATCGCCGTGATGGCCTATGTCCTGCAATTTGCGCCGGATACCTTTGTCCACCTGCCGCGCCTGGGAACGATCCAGTATCACCCGTCGCTGCTGCCGAAGTACCGTGGCCCGTCGTCGATCAACTGGCCGATCATCCGCGGTGACAGCAAAACCGGGCTGACCATCTTCCGCCCGAACGAGGGGCTCGACGAAGGCCCGGTGATCCTGCAGAAGACCTGCGACATCGGGCCCGACGAAACCATCGGTGAAGTTTATTTCAACAAGCTGTCTCCGATGGGCGTGAAAGCCATGCTGGAGGCTGCCGATCTGGTGTTTGCCGGCAAACACACGGAGACGGTGCAGGATGAGTCACAGGCCAGTTACGAAGGCTGGTGTCGTGCCGGTGAGGCCCACATCCAGTGGTCCGGCCATGTTGATTTTGTCTACAACGTGATCCGCGGCAGCAATCCGGCGCCGGGGGCATGGACCACGCTGAACGGCAAAAAAGTGCAGATTTTTGATGCCCGCAAGCACTTGTTCCGCCGCTTTGCCGATGTCACCGGCAAAATCGGCGAAGTTGCCGAAGTCACCGAGGGCAGTTTCAAGGTGACGGCGCAGGGTGGCGTGATCGAGGTACTGCGCGCACGCGGTGAAGACGGAAAAAAACTGTCAGGCGGCGACTTTGCGCGCGCCAACGGTCTGGCAAAAGGCGCATTGCTCGGCACCTGATCGGCGCCGCCTTCAGGGCAAGGCCACGCTGCGGCGTGGTTTTTTTGTTGTAAATTCATAACTTATTGTTTTTATTGATATTTTAATCGGCGCCCGGCATTATTCGCTGTGCTCAGGGTTTGCGCGGTGCGTTTGTCGGTGTGCGAAGACCGGCGGTCGGAAGTGTCGCCATGGGGTGTGACGTTTGGCACCAAGTTCTCAAAAAAACATAATGCTTAGAGGCGGATATCGTAAAATCTCTTAAACTCCGCCGTTAAGCCATTCAGCGGAAACAAAAAAACAAGCGGAACGGGCGCAAAAGAGATGAAAAAGCTGAATTTCTGGAAGGCCGACTGGTTTGTCGGGCTCATTGTTGCCGTGATCATGCTGATTGCGGCGCGCGGCGACCTGATCCAGAGCCTGGAACGCAAGGCCTATGACCTTGGCGTTCAGGCGGCCAGCCGTACGCCGTCCGACCGCATCGCGGTGATCGCCATCGACGATGCCAGTATCGCCAACATCGGCCGCTGGCCTTGGTCGCGTGATGTCCATGCCCGCATGATCGACCTGCTGGCGGGTGCCAAAGCCAAGGTCATTGCCAACACCACGTTTTTTTTCGAGCCGCAGCGTGATGCCGGGCTGGTCTACGTCGAAAAACTGCTGAATCTGCACAATGAGCTGACCACCGATCCGAAGGCGGCCGGCAACGAAGGACTGGCGCGGATCGGCGCGGTGCTGACCGAGGCCGAACAGGCGCTCAACACCGACCGCAAACTCGCCAGCAGTACGAAGGCGGCCGGCAATGTCGTGCTGCCGCTGGTGTTCCAGCAACTGGCCGAACCCCAGGGCAATCCGGACAAACCGCTGCCACCTTACGTGCTGGCCAGCGGCATGGCCGGCCCGCGCGGCGTGGACACGCTGCCGCCCCCGGGCGTGTTCCCGCTGTATCCGGTGGCTGAACTCGGACCGGCGGTCGCCGGCATCGGTCATCTGAATGCGGATATCGACGTCGACGGTGCGGTGCGTTCGGAACCGCTGCTGGTGCGTTATTACGATCAAGTGTTTCCGGCCTTGTCGGTGGTGGTGGCGGCGCGCAGCCTGAATCTGGGTGTTGCCGACATCAAACCGGCCTGGGGTGAAGCGCTGCAAATCGGCAAGCTGCGGGTGCGCACGGATGCCGAACTGCGCATGCACACCTTCTTTTATGCCGACCGCGACGGCCGTTCGGCGTTTCCGGTGGATTCTTTTTTTGACGTGCTGAGCGGCAAGGTGCCGGCGGCCAAATTTCAGGACAAGATTGTGCTGATCGGCGCCACGGCGGCCGGCCTCGGTTCGGCGCAGGTCACGCCGATATCGCCGGCCACAGCACCGGTACTGACTCTGGCGCACACAGTATCGAGCATCCTCGGCGAACATTTTTTTGTGACACCGTCGTGGGGTATCTGGGTGCAGATCGGCGTCTTTTTGCTGGTGGCGCTGTACCTGATTGTTGCGCTGCCACGGCTCAAGGCCGGTATCGCCGCGTTGCTCAGCCTGGCGATCGGTGTGGCGCTGCTCGGTGCGCATTTCGGCTTGATGGTGACGCAGCTGACCTGGATCCCGCTGATGGCATCGGTGGCGCTGCTGGCCGTGGGTTACGCCGGGCTGACAACCAAACGTTTTCTGGTGACCGAGCGCGGCAAGGAAAAATCCGATGCTGATTCCGCGGAATCCAATCGCATGCTGGGCATTGCCTACCAGGCCCAGGGACAACTGGATCTGGCCTGGGACAAGTTCCGGCAATGTCCGCTGGCGGATCCCGTAATGGAAAATCTTTATGCGCTGGCGCTGGATTTCGAACGCAAGCGGCAGTTCAACAAGGCCGAATCCGTGTTTCAGTACATGGCCGAATTTAATCCGAAATTCCGCGACCTCGAACAGCGGCTGACGCGCGCCAAAGCGCTGTCGGAAACGGTGATTCTTGGCGGCGCGCAGGGACATCCCGGCGGCACCATGATGCTGCCCGGCGGCGGCATGGAAAAGCCGATGCTCGGTCGCTACCAGATCGAGAAAGAGCTCGGCAAGGGCGCGATGGGCGTGGTTTATCTCGGCAAGGATCCCAAGATCGGCCGCGTGGTGGCGATCAAGACCATGGCCTTGTCGCAGGAATTTGAGGGCGATGAGCTGGTCGAGGTCAAAGAGCGCTTTTTCCGCGAAGCGGAAACCGCGGGTCGCCTGACGCACCCCAGCATCGTCACCATTTACGATGCCGGCGAAGAACATGATCTGGCGTATATCGCAATGGAATTTCTCAAGGGCCGCGATCTGGCGCCGTTTACCAAACCCGATGCGCTGCTGCCGATGCTGCAGGTGCTGTCGATCGTTGCCCGCGTCGCCGAGGCGCTGGGTTATGCGCACCTGCAGAATGTCGTGCATCGCGATATCAAACCGGCGAACATCATGTACGAGCCGGAAAGTGACATTGCGAAAGTGACCGACTTCGGTATTGCACGGGTGACCGATTCCTCCAAAACCAAGACCGGCATGGTGCTCGGCACCCCGTCCTACATGTCGCCGGAACAACTGGCCGGGAAGAAAGTGGAGGGGCGCTCCGACTTGTTTTCGCTGGGCGTCATGCTCTACCAGATGTTGAGCGGCAGTCTGCCTTTCCAGGGTGAATCAATGGCGCAGCTGATGTTCAAGATCGCCAACGAGCCCCACCTTGATATCCGCAAGGTGAAGCCGGATCTGCCTGCGTGCGTGGCGGCGATCACCAACAAGGCGCTGGCCAAGGATCCCGACCAGAGGTATCAGAACGGCGAGCAGATGGCCAAGGCCATCCGTCTTTGCCTCGGTACCCTGGTGGACAAACCCCACGCTGATACCGCTGCATCCTTAGGCCCCGAATGAACGACTTGTCCAACGTCATTGAAATCACCACCGCCACCCATCCGGGCATGGTGCGGTCGCATAACGAGGACAGCATTTCCGCCGACGCCGCGACCGGTCTCGCGGTGCTGGCTGACGGCATGGGCGGTTACAATGCCGGCGAGGTGGCCAGCGGCATTGCGGTGGCAATGATCAGCGCGGAGCTGAAAAAAGCGCTGGCGGCGGCCAACGGCGAACTCGATGCGGCGGCCGTGGAACGCCTGGTCGGCGAACATGCGGTGCGCGCCAACAATGCGATTTTTCAGGCTGCGCAAAATCAGGCGCAATACGCCGGCATGGGCACCACGCTGGTTGTTGCGCTGTGGCATGACAACTCGCTGGTGGTCGGGCACATCGGCGATTCACGGTTGTACCGGTTTCGTGACAACAAGCTTGAGCAGGTCACGCGCGACCACTCGCTGCTGCAGGAACAGATCGACAGCGGCTTGATTACCAAGGCGCAGGCCCGCCATTCGCAGAACAAGAATCTGGTGACGCGGGCGGTGGGCATTGATCCGGAAGTCGAGACCGAAGTCCACAGCTACCCGGTTCAGGCCGGCGATATCTACCTGCTGTGTTCGGACGGGCTCAACGACATGGTGACGGATGAGGACATGGAGTTGACGCTGGCGTCGCTGCAGGCCAATCTGCCCCTGGCCGCAGCGCAACTGGTGCAGCAGGCGAACGACAATGGCGGGCGTGACAATGTTTCGGTTATTCTGGCGCGTGTGCTGAAGAGTTTTCCGGCGCGCTCCGGGTTGGTCGACCGGTTGAAGTCCTGGTTCAGATAAGCAACGGGGATACTACTATGGCGAAGTTGATACTTTCTCTTGAAGGCTCGATGATCCGCGAGGTTGCGCTCGACAAGGAGCGGATCATGATCGGCCGCAAGCCTTCCAACGAGATCCAGATCGAGAATCTGGCGGTCAGCGGCGAGCACGCCTGCATTGTGACCATCCTCAACGATTCGTTTCTTGAGGACATGGGTTCGACCAACGGCACCCTGGTCAACGGCAATCCGATCAAGAAGCACATTCTGCAGAACAACGATGTGATCGAGATCGGCAAATACAAGCTGAAATACGTTGCAGAGGCGCCGGCGGCAGGCCATGGCAACGAGGATTTCGAGAAAACGATGATATTGCGCGCCCCGTCCAAGGCGGCGGCTGCGGCGCCCAAGCCGGCCAATGAACCTGCGCCGCCGCCGAAACCCTCGACTCCGCCGCCCACGCCGCGGTCGGTGCCGCCGCCGGCCAAACCTGCTGAACCCGCACCCGCATCCGCATCCGTACCCGCACCTGCGCCGGCCGCGGTTGCGCCAGCCAAGCCCGCCGATGCACAGCCCCTCGCTGCGGTGCAGATCCTGAGCGGCCCCAGCGCGGGCAAAGAGCTCGACCTCGTCAAGAACCTGACCACGCTGGGCAAACCCGGCCTCCAGGTGGCGGTGATTACGCGCCGTCCGCAGGGTTATTTCATCACCCATGTTGAAGGCGCAAAGTTCCCGATCATCAACGGCAAGATGATTGATGCCCAGGCGCAGCCCCTGCAGGATCATGACGTGATTGAGCTGGCTGGCGTGAAAATGGAATTTTTTGTAAAGCAATAAAAAGATCGCGCGGTGCGTTTTTGTGAAATGCGCGCTGCGCGACAGACAGCATGGGGGCCGGGCGGATCTGCGGCGCGCCCGGACGATGTGATGGCCCTGTTACGGCAGGGCTGCTTTAGGACGACAGGGTGAAAAAACATCTGGCGCGCATAGCGATAGGCATGGCGATTGTCGCTTTGTTTCTCGCCCATGCAGTACATGTCTTGCGGGTTCCGCTGCTCGACAATCTCGAGGCCATTGTTTACGACACGCGGCTGCGTTTGACGATGCCGCGCACCGTCGATCCGCGCGTGGTCATTCTCGACATCGACGAAAAAAGCCTGCAGGAAAAGGAAAAAGGCGGCGAAGGCCGCTGGCCATGGCCGCGCGACCGGCTGGCATTGCTGCTCGACAAGCTGTTCGACAAGTACGGCATCGCCGTCGTCGGCTTCGACGTGGTGTTTGCCGAGCGCGATGAGTCTTCGGGCATCCGTGTGCTCGAGCGGCTGGGGCAGCGCGAGCTGAAGGGGGTGCCGCAATTCCAGTCCGTGCTGGACCAGGTGCGGCCGCAGCTCGAATACGACGACATCTTCGCACGCAAAATGAAGGGTCGCGCGGTGGTGCTGGGGCATGTGTTCCTCAGCGACGATCCGGCCAATGCCACCAAAAAGGGGATGTTGCCGCCACCGGTGCTGCCGGCCGGCGCTTTTGGCGCGCGCAAGGTCGGCGTCACCTCGTGGTCCGGCTATACCGCAAACCTGGAACGGCTGCAGCGCGCAGCAAGCAGTTCGGGACACATC
>Ga0163148_10004982_pt1 | contig 13548 bp, 9 predicted proteins | sample OliLakLV19MP7P2_FD_148606 | JGI IMG/M metagenome (GOLD analysis project Ga0163148, IMG submission 148606) | Freshwater microbial mat bacterial communities from Lake Vanda, McMurdo Dry Valleys, Antarctica- Oligotrophic Lake LV.19.MP7.P2 | ecosystem: Environmental > Aquatic > Freshwater > Lake >... | reverse complement strand
GTCTTCGGGGCGTGCGCCCGATCGCGCCAGGGCCAAAGCTTGCTGTTTTTGCTCGACGGCGGCCCGCGCCGCAGCGATGTCTTCCGGGCGTGCACCCGATTGCAGCAAAGCTACAGCTTGTTCGGCTTGTCTGACTTGCGTTTGAGATCGATCGCGCGCGGTGCGGGAGTTGTTGACAATTTGCAAAGCAATGGCTCCGGCATTATAGAGTTCCTGATTTCTCTGAAAGTCTTCCTCAGCTTGGTTTTTGGCGTATTCGGCATCTCTGAGTTTGGCGATTGCTTGGGCGATGTCTTCAGGCCGATTGCCCTTAAGCAATTTTTGTAAATTTGCCTGTTGTTCAGCTAGTTGTGCTTCGGCTACGGCAATATCCTGAGTTCGATTGCCGTTGAGCAATTTTTGTAAATTTGCCTGTTGTTCTGCTAACACTGCCTCAGCTACAGCAATGTCTTGGGTTCGATTGCCGTTGAGCAATTTTTGTAAATTTGCCTGTTGTTCTGCTAACACTGCCTTAGCCACAGCAATGTCCTGGGTTCGAGTGCCGTTGAGCAATTTTTGCAGGTTTGCTTCTGCTGCTGCGAGTTGTCCGCGAGTTTGGGTAAGTTGCCCTTGGAGGTTGGAGTCGTCCATGTAGGCGAGAATCTGCCCTTTTTCAACTTGATCTCCTTCCTTGACAAGCAAACTTTTGAGCATTCCTGAAGTTTTGGGGCTGACGTTAACGGAACGTTCGGGCACAATTGTGCCGTTTGCCGAAATTGTAATCGGCAGGTTCAGCCTTTGGACAGCAACGGTTTTTTCCTTGCGCCTGGTTTCGCGGTTCGATTTGACTGTGGGTTGGCTGTAAGCTGTGTAGCCTACTCCTGCCAGCAGGGAAGCGGCGAGGAGTCCGCTAAGCCAGGGAGTCAGCTCTTTAATTTAATCTGAAAGTGCTTTACTAAGTACATATAAATTAGACCTGATGGGTCTGTCTTGAATTTAGACCGATCGGGAACATAAAAGGTTCAATTGAAGTCTGATTAATTTTTTTTCCGTGTTTAATGCTTGCGGGCGATCGTCCCAGAAATCACTAGAGTTCATCAGTTTATAATTTTGGGCGATCGACAAATCACCCTATTTGACACACCCGAATCAACTTAAAAAGTTAAATACACAACTTGGGAAAATGTGACTACTCTAATCCAGATTGCTGCAACGCTTGTGCTAGCAAATCTGCAACTTTTAGACATTCCCCCCATTCGCTTAAATAATTAAAATTTAGCCGATCGCCCTGTACCTTCAAAACACCCAATACATCTCTCCACTGCGTTTCTGAAACACTGCCAGTTAGTTTGTACCAACAGAGTTTTTGCAGGATGATATCTTCGGCTGAGTAAATATAAATTCCTTTCTCCGATTCAGCACTCGCAACGTGCAACTGGCGGCGGTTCATCGTAGAAACCGAGAAAGGATCATTACTCATCACAAAAATGTCAGCCTTTTCTATAGAAGGCAAATAAATCACATTAAAAGAAGATTCGCGAGGCGCACTTTCAGCGTTAGCAATTGCTTCAAATACCGCCAACTCGCTGATATAAAACTCCCCAGACATGGCGCTGATTAGCTGTGGCGCTTGCTCTGGGGAAATATTAATTACCAAATCCAAATCTTGTGTAGATCTGTTTTCTCCCAGCAGAGAACTTGCCACAGATCCACCAACTACATAGGAAATCCCTAACGGCTCCAGAATGTCGGCTATTTTCCGCGCCAACCAAATAGGATCTTGAATCACAATATCACCCCCATCACAGCTATCAGATAAGACATTTATCCACTCAGATCCCAAGCGCCGGTTAATAAATTCCTGCCTTTTTAATACAAGACTTGCACTCCTATATTGGCTTTCTATTCCCGATATTGCTAGCCTTCGCACAGCTTGATTAAAGTTGATAGTGCGAGTCACTTTCTCTTGTGGAGTCAGCCGCTGCAAAAGGTGAAACATCACCACGTCAACTTCTATGCTGGTGTCAAATGATTGCGGCTTGTATCCAGATTTGACTTTAGTGACTGGAATTAACATCGCTTTTTTTGTTCAATAAATTTCTGGCATTCATTCGCTCTCAAATCTTGAAAGACATCTGCGTTTATCTCCGTTTATCTGCCCCGATCTGCGGTTGACCGATCGCTCAAAAATTTATGCAATGCAATAAGTCTAATCCTTTTACGACACAAGAAGGGTGCGTCAGTTCATAAATTTTGGACGATCGACAAATCACCCAATCTGATACACCAGAATCAACTAGAGGCTCATCATTAAACACCCGAGTTATGTGCTTTAAAATTCCCCTCGCCAATTTCCTACTCAACAAACAGCCACTACACCCAACTCTGTAATCGCCGCCTCCGGGCCCACCAAAGAAATATACGGTTCGATGAAGTATTTCTTAGCAGCTTCCTGAGCTTGGGCCGTCGTAACTGCAGCAATTTCTTCTTGAAATTGCTGGTCAAATTTAATTCCCAATCCCAAAATTTCGTACCAGCCTAAAACTTGGGCAATTTGCGAATTAGTTTGTTTTCCTAAAGCATATTGACCGAGCATTTTATTCTTGCAAGCTTGCAATTCCTCCTCGCTTAGTTCGGTGTTGGCGAGTCGATCGACTTCAGCGCGCAATCCTTCAAAAGCAGTCGCCGTATTTTCCGGCGCCGTACCCATGTACACGACAAACTGAGCCGTGTCCAAGCGCGTCGCGTAGAGCGCGGAAACGTCGTAAGCCAAGCCCCGCTTTTCCCGCAATTCCACAAACAATCGGCTCGACAAACCGTTACCCAAATAAGTATTCAGCAACTTAATCGCTGCGTAGTCGGGATTTTTCACAGAGGGTGCGAGGTAGCCCAGCATAATCACTGATTGCTGCGTCTCTTGCGCCGTAACGACCGATTGAGGGGAGGGGGACAGGGGGGGGACGGTTAAAGTTGGCAGGGGTGTTAAAGGCGCTTTCCAGTCCCCAAAAGTTCGATCGATCAGGGCGATCGCATCTTCGGTCGATATTCTACCGGCTACAGAAATAACTACATTATCGGGACGGAAATAGGTTTTGTGGAACTGTTCGAGCTCGTTTCTGGTGAGCTTTGACATAGTAGCTTCCGTGCCCAAGGGAGAGAAAGCATAGGGGTGTTCCTGGTACATCGAGTGTCGCAATTGCTCGAAGGCGATCGCAAATGGCTGTTCTTGTTGCGATCGAATTGCCGATATGGCAATCCGGCGTTCAAGTTCGACTTCAGCTTCCGGGAAAGTGGGCGATCGCGTCAATTGCGCCGCCAACTCCAAAATCTCCTCAAAATCCGCAGAAACCGTCTTCAAACTCACTAAAAAATAGTCTGTAGTAGAGTCAGCACTCAACCTCGCTCCCACCGATTCTACACGCTCGGCAATTTCCAGCGAAGACAGCCGATCGGTTCCCTTAGTCATTACCGCCGACAGCAAGTGACACAATCCTGCTTGTTCGGGCTGCACGTAGCGACTGCCTGCCCGCAGGAATATCCTAGCTGCAATAATATCTGCTGCTGGATTTTCTGCTGCCAAGACAACAATACCGTTGTCTAAAACCGTGCGCTGGATTTCATTTTTCATGGTTAATTTAGTTGGGAACTTGTACTGAGAGTAGCTGAAGTATTGGTAATTGAAAATGGGTAATTGGTAATTTGTAATCGGTAATTACTTGATTGCCATTTTTCTATTTTCCATGTGCATCTTGTATGATGTCATACCGGGCAGGGCCTGACCCACAACATCTAAATGTAACAACATCTATCCCATAGGGTGCGGCACAAGCACAAAGAACCCCGGACAAATGCCGAACATCTCTCCGGTACCAAAAATATATGTATTTTCACCCGTTTACCAATTAGATTGGTTTGAGTACCACGGCTGTATAGCGTCGGGGAGAGAGATATTGTTGAGCTAGGCGCTGGAGGTCTAATGGCCCAAATGATTGAATTCTGGTGGGATAGCTGAGCGCTAATTCCGCAGTGGCGATCGTATTGTAATATCCATAAAGACCCGCTAGCTGTCCCGGCGTTTCGAGCGAGAAAGCAAAATCGTTGCACAGCAAACGCTTACAGCGGAGCAATTCTACCTCGGAAACCGGCTCAGACTGCAATTGCCAAAGTCGATCGCAAATCCGAGATTCCACCTCTTCGACATCCTTCGCGTCCAAGACTGCACTGATAGTAAATAAACTTGATTCCCGTTGCAGCGAGAAAGTGCTCTCGATCCCCTCTACCAATTGTAATTCTTCCCGCAGTTCCCTGACTAAACGCGAAGTCCGCCCGTCTGCGAGCAACACCGACAGCAAATCCAAGCCGCAAGCACTTTGCAAGTGTTCAACTCCCGGGCCCGTCCAGGCCATCATTAGCCGCGCTTGTTCCAATCGGGGGAGACATAGTTCCTGACGGCGAATTTCTATCAGTGGCGGTTCCGCCTCTGCGGTTAATTTGGGACAATCCCACCGATCAGAAAACTGCTCAAAAGCTTTCCCCGTAATATCTCTGGCCTGTTGTTCATCAATTCCCCCGACTACCACCACAGTCATATTTTCGGGCTGATAGTGCGATCGGTGGAAACAGCGCATTTCGTGGGGAGTTCGCGACATCAGCAGCTCTTCCGTGCCGAGTACCGATCGCCTATAGGGATGTCGCTGGTAAACTGTTTCCATCATTGCTTGGAAACCCAGCCAATCGGGACTGTCTTGAGCTTGGCGGATTTCTTCGAGCACCACATCTCGCTCGCGATCGAATTCCTGATCCGGAATCGAAGCGCGCAGCAGCAATTCTGCCAGCGGCTGCGCTGTTTCTGCTAAATAATCGGCCGCAGCGTTGACATAAAAATGCGCGTAGTCGTGACTTGTAGCTGCGTTGGCGACACCGCCGCGATTTTCGATTATTTGGTCAAATTCTCCAGGGGCGATCGCATCCGTCCCTTTAAATATCATGTGTTCTAAAAAATGAGCCATTCCCGACCAAGAATCCGGCTCCTTCGTAGCGCCAGCCCTCACCCACACGTCTAGCGCAACCACCGGTGTGGCCGACATCCGCTGGTGAATGACGGTTAACCCATTGTGCAGCTTCCAGACGTTGGCTGGGAACTCTAAAGCAGTGAGCAGTTGAGACAAGCTAGTTATTCTTAAACTTTAGTTAACATCGGCTGCAACTATGTTAACGCTTTACTGATGTGCGATCGGGATTGATTGATACAGAAATCATCACTGCTATCTGCAATTGAACCTTATAGTCCTGGACGCACGGGGACTCAGAAACCGGGTTTTTTTACGAAAATCTTTCGCACTCACCCACAGATTAGGTAAAAAACCCGGTTTCTTTGGTACTGATGCGTCCAGGACTGCCTTAATCATCAGTTATTTTTTGCTTTTTACTTTTTTTCAAGCAGCCTCAAACGCATACCATCTTTTTGCTAGAAAGTCAATAGCAGGCGCGGAATATTAATGAATCAGTCGGGAGAAAGAGGATATTATCTGAGTATTTCAATAAATTAAAAGATGTAAGAACACTAAAGACATCGAGAGGAGAAACGAGAGATGGTAGCTACCCTAGAAGATACAAAGCGTCAAGCGATCGCAACTAAATTAGCAGACATGAAAGCGCTCCAAAACCTGTTGATCGCCAACGAGCAATTGTTCATCAATTCCTGCAACGACTCCGAACTGTGCGATCGCTTCCGGGATATGCTTGAGGACGATCGCAAAAACTTGGGCGTATTAGAAACTACGATCGTGCAATACGGCATTCAAGCCGAACCCAAAGAAACCAGCACAAAAATGATTGAAGAAGTTCAGAAACTCATGAAAGGTTCTGAACTGACCATGTTTGAAAAAGTCGCTCAGCACGAACTGCTCAAACACAAACAAACAATGGCCGGCTTGTTAATTCACAAAGCCGCTCAAGTAGTCGGCGCCGACATCGAAGCAGCCATTACTCCCCTCAACACAGTTAACTTTGAAAACCGCGCTCACCAAGAACAACTCAAAGGAGTTCTCGAAATTTTAGGCGTGCGCGAACTGACCGGCAAAGACCCCGACCAAGGCGTTTGGGCTCGCGTGCAAGATGCAATGGCAGCCATGACCGGCATCATCGGCGGTGCAGTTACCCGCACAAAAGATGAGATGAACATCGTCGAAATCATCACAATGGATCACCGCAAAGTCGATACCCTATTTATGGAAATCGAAAAAACCGACGATCCGAAAAAATTGCAAGAATTCTTCGGTCAGTTGTACAAAGATTTAAGCGTCCACGCAGAAGCAGAAGAACAAATTGTTTACCCAGCAATTCGCAGCTACTACAGCAACACTCAAGAACTGTACGATGAGCAAGCCGAAATGAAGCAAATGCTCGCCAAAATTAAGGCAATGAGCCCCAGTTCTTCTGATTTTAAAGCCCAAATCAAACTGCTCAAAACAGCGGTTCAGGATCACGTCAAGCAAGAAGAAGGCGATATGTTCCCTCAAATTCGCCGCAACTTGAGCGAAGCACAAATGGAACAAATGGCTACTAAATTTAAAGCAGCCAAAAGCACGATGCAGCAAGAAATGGCTAACATAAGCTAATTCAGCAGCGAGCTAATTTCCACTCTAGCAAAACTAGAGGATAGTTAAACTGCAACCTATCAATCCCGCTACCAAGGTGGCGGGATTACTGTTTTGTATCAACTCACCAAGGTTCAAGAATAAAAGAACTGAAGTCCTCACTACAAACCTGGTTTGTAGTGAGGACTTCAGTCCTTTCTTTCTATCCGTTAATCACAGAGCCGCCATTGGGATGCAAAATTTGACCCGTCATGTAAGACGAATCTTTTGAAGCTAAAAACACGTAACTCGGAGCAACTTCATCGGGTTGACCCGGGCGTCCCAAGGGCGTGTCTGCACCAAATGTCGCAACTTTTTCTGCCGGGAAAGTGGCAGGAATTAGAGGTGTCCAAATCGGGCCGGGGGCGACTCCGTTGACGCGAATTCCTTTCTCAGCTAAACTTTGAGACAAAGAGCGGGTAAAGGCAACGATCGCTCCTTTTGTAGAGGAGTAATCTAGCAATTGTTGGTTGCCTTTGTAGGCGGTGACTGAGGTAGTGTTGATAATTGCACTTCCTTCTTTGAGGTGTTTGAGAGCGGCTTTTGTGAGGTAAAACATTGAGAAGATGTTGGTGCGGAAGGTGCGCTCTAATTGTTCGGCGGTGATGTCTTCGATGCTTTCTTGGGGATGTTGTTCGGCGGCGTTGTTGACGAGGATGTCGAGGTGGCCGAATTCTTTCACTGTTTGTTGTACAAGATTTTGGCAGACGCTTTCTTCGCCGATGTCGCCGGCGATCGCCAGACAGCGGCGGCCGATTTGTTCGATCGCCTCTTTAGTCTTGTTAGCATCTCCATCTTCGTTGAGATAGCCGATCGCCACGTCGGCCCCTTCCTTAGCAAATGCAAGGGCCACAGCGCGCCCGATACCGCTGTCTCCGCCAGTAATTAAGGCTACTTTGCCGCGCAATTTGTCGCTGCCGCGATATTCGGAGGCGAAGGATTCAGGTGCAGGCGTCATCTGGGATTCGATACCCGGTTGCTGTTCTTGATGTTGAGCCGGATTAGTTTGTTGTTGAGCTGGCATAACAATCCCTCTAAGTTATACCTCTATCAATAAAGGTTTTCTGGCGGCGGCGAATCGTTCTTTTTGCGGATAGGAGTCTACTACTAAAGACAGTTTGTGCGATCGGCAGTATGCCAGGAAATAAACTACTTTACCAATACAGCAAAAAGCACGCCAAAACATAATTTGACGTGCAGTTTAAACAAGCTAGTTGCTAATTGCTGAGTCTCGAACTAGAAACCCAACCTCACATTACAACCCGGGAGGCGGAGTAGGAGCACCCAACATTAATTTAGAGTCATTGAGACCGTGATCTTCTAAAAACCTTAGAACCAGCAAACTGGCCTGGCGTTGCAAATCGTCCCCGTTAACAAAGTTGCTAACACCTGCACTCTGAGGTGCGAGCAAAATATCGGCGCTGCTGTCCTGTACCAGAGCCGCCGCTGAAGGGACGGGGTTAATCAGAGGATCGGGGTCGGGGATGCTAGAAGCAGTTACCGTGCTGCCAGTCACCTGATCGATGCTAGCACCAGTTAGGTCTGTTGTCGGTACTGACGCCGGTACGATCGGCGTCACAAACGCATTCGGTCCCGGCACCGTTAAAGTAACAGGGTTGGGCCCTGTCGGAATGGGGAACGGGTTGGGAACGCCCGGAGCGTTGAAAACTTCCAAGAGCGAGTAGGTGCCCGGAGCTAAATTGGTGAACAGAACCTGGCCGTTAGCATCACTCCTGACCAGAGGCTCGGTAGCAGGATCGTAGCGGCCATTCTTGTTGAAATCCAAGGTGAACGGGATGTCCTGCAAAGGAGGTTCGCCCGGATCTTGAATACCGTTGCGGTTGTCGTCCCGGAATTTTCCTCCTGTCAAGTTAAAGAACTGGCCGTTGCCCACCAAAGCACAACTAAACGTTTGGTTTGCGCCCAGAACGATGTCCAGTAGTTGAGTAGTTTGGAAAGAATTGGAAGGCGTTACTTCCCGGACTCGGTAAATACCGGGGGTCAAATTGCCAAACTCCCAGCGACCGAACTGATCGCTGACGGTACTTGCTTCTCCGGCATCAAGGGCGTCGTTACCGTTGCTGTCGAGGTAGATTGTGACCCCTGCGATCGGCTTTTCAAAGCCGTCTCGGTAGCCGTTGCCGTTCAAGTCTAGGAACTTGCACCCAGTGATCCGGCTGTTGGGGGTGTTGCCAAAGACGACGTTGGCATCTTCATTGCTGAGGTTGAACTGCACCCGATCCGGAGTAGTAGGACTAAAACCCACCTGTGGCACTTCCCGAACCACATAATTGCCCGGTTGCACGTTGGTGAAAGCGGCGCGTCCGTTGGCGTCAGTTACTCTCGACTGTTCCCCTGTGTCGAGGACGCCGTTGTCGTTGGCATCAATGTAGGCCGTGACGCCGGGAATGCCCACTTCATTTGTAGTGATGCCCGGTTCGTAACGACCGTTGGCGTTCCGATCGTTGTATTTGAAGATCGTGATGTTGGGGAGCGTATTCCCCACAGCACCGGTGCCTGGATTTACCGGAATCTGGGTGAAGAAGACTGCGGGTTCCGGGTTGATCGGCGGGAACGGGGGCGGAAAGTTCGCCGCAACGACCCGCTGGCCGCCTGCAACTGTTGGATCTGCCACTATGAAAGGCAGTGTTCCCTGCTGTCGCGATTGGGGCCCGGGGGCTGTGACTTCTACCGGGTTCTGCGTAGTTGCAATTGGCGGCTGGTTGGGTATGAATGTTGCAAAGGTTTCCAATACTGAGTAGCTGCCAGCTTTCAAATCTCTGAAGGTAGCCCTACCATCAGCGCCAGTGAACAGTTGCGGTTCGCCCGCGTCTCTTTGGCCGTTCCGGTTCAAATCGAGGATGAACGGGATGCCGGAGAGGGCAACTTCGCCGGAGTCTTGTATGCCGTTGGCGTTGTCGTCCCGGAATTTGAAGATCGGGATTTCGTACAGGGGAGTGTTGCCCACTTGAGCGCAGGCCCAGATTTCGTTGAAGCCGAGGTTAATGTCAAGCAGGGGGGTGTTGCCGGGGGGGGTGCTTTGGGGAAAATCTCTTTCTAACGGTTCAGTGCCCGGCCCGTTGGCGCGCTCTTCCCGAATCCGGTATAGCCCTGCCTGCAAATTGGTGAATCGGTACTCGCCGTTTCTATCAGTTAAGGTACTGGTGTCCCCTTCATCTAGCTGACCGTTGTTGTTGGCATCGATATAGATTCTGACGTTTTCCATCGGGGGTTCACTCCCGTCTCGAAAGCCGTCGTTATCTACGTCGAGGTATTTGCAGCCAATAATCTGACCGCCACCTGTAGCATTACCGAACAACACTGTGGCATTAATGCCCGCCAGGGTGACGACGACTGGGTTGGGAGTTGTCGGGCTGAATAGAGGTGGCGAGATTTCCCTGACAGTATAGGTGCCTGGGAGCAAGCCTGGAAATACGAAGTTTCCGGTGGCGTTTGTCAATGTCGAGGGTTCACCTGCATCGGCAGTGCCGTTGTTATTGGTGTCAATAAAGATTTGGACGTCGCGGATTCCCGGTTCGCCTGCATCTCGAATGCCGTTGCGGTTCTGGTCGTTGAACTTGGTACCCTGGATACCCGCAGGAGCGTTGCCAAAATTGATGGTTGGCGGTAGCACTATTGGGGGTAATACAGGAAGTACCTGACTAGCCTTTAATTCTTCCATGATTTTCTTTTCCTTCACACCTAAATCTACGTAAGCTACAGGCTACTGTATCACTTTGTCAATCAGCAGTTAGCTGCTGCTAGCGACTGACGATCGCTACTTAATCATACATACGTCTACGTTGCTCGAAGGTTCCTCATCTAACATCAGGCTTACTCCAGCTTGGTCGCACGAGATTATATCAGGTTTTGAATAGCTGTGGCAATTTGAGCGCAATATCTTCAAGATTTGCGCCCTGAGTTCTTCTGCCCGTGGACACTTGCTGTTTTGAGCTGGAACAACGTTAAGACTCACAAAAAAGCTCGGTAAGTGGGAAGCTCAGAGACTTTAGTCCTGAGAGGAAAGCGACCCGGCGATTTCAATCGCCTTGAATCCCCTTGCGAGGTAGAGGGGTATGGTTGCCCCTCTGGTGAGGTATGGTTGCCTCGATCTCCCTTGCGGGGTAATGTTAGCTTGTCGGTCAATGTTATAAAGGCTTGTTAGGCTAGCAGCACTGTCTCAGTGACTTTAAGACTGTTTAACTACTAGCGACAGAGCAAGGGACTAGCTTCGCATCCCAGGGTGTCGTAACCAAAATAACGTAGCCAGTTAAGGCTATAGCTGGTCAGTACAGCTTGCTTGATTTCTCTTACAAGCTCAGTGGCTTGAGCCAAGAGTTACTGACTGCACCTCGGTGACTTGAGCGACCATGCCACGAGGGCGATCGCACTTGGGGAATTGTCTGATAATTCCTAAAAACAGGTATGATACTGTCTCTGAATCTTGCTCCTCATATACACGCCAGTTTTGGGCTTCCCGGAACTCTGGCTATGCGTTGGAGGTTGCCAACAATAGGGTATCACGCGATCGCCTTTTAACCTCTTCCTGATTTTGATCTGCGGTTTGGGATTCTGGGCGATCGAGCTTTGTGTCACCCTAAATCACCGGGAAATCTCTTACACCCATCGGCACAACCGAGTGAGCGATCGCCCCATTATTTAATTCATTTGCCTTGACAAAATTACTAACTTGTGCATAAGGCTCCAGACCGACATTCTGTTGCCCAAAGTTAGGAAGATTGCCTAAACTCGCCGCTTGTCGATCGACCAAAAAATCACTAATTGGATAAATATCACGACCCGCGATCGAAAGCAAACTATCCGCCCCAATCTTTGCCGCAGGTTCCGGGCCCGCATAGCTGCTGCCATCCGTCAGCGGGTCGCCCTTCAAGGATTTAGCCGGCCTATCCTCAGCCTCTCCCGTCACCACATCAATGCTGCTAGCCCGAATATCTGCCGAGACAACAACCACCGCAGGCGGAGTCGTGAGAATGAAACCGGGTGGCGGAACTTCGCGGACAACATAACTACCTACCGGAACGTTGCGGAAACTGTAATTGCCTTGAACATCGCTTAAGGTACTCGCTTCACCCGGATCTAAACTGCTGTTGTTGTTGAGGTCGATGTAAATTGGAGTGTTGGCGATCGGAGGTTCCCCGGGATCTAGGCGGCCGTTGGCGTTAAAATCGTTAAATTTCACACCGCTGATCGTGCCCGTTACCAACACGTTGCCAAAGCTGAGATTAGTGGCATTTGTGCCGTTGCCGACGGTGATAGGAGTCGGATTGGGCGTGGTTTGTCGAAAACCGGGCTGCGGGACTTCCCTCACCACATAAGTCCCTTGAGGCAAATTGATAAAAGAGAAATTACCTTCGGGGTTTGTTAAAGTCGAAGGTTCGCCCGGATCTAAGCTGCCGTTGTTGTTGAAATCAAGGTAAATCGGCCAGTTGGCAACTCTCGGTTCCGTCGGTTCGTTGATACCGTTAGCGTTGAGGTCGTTGAACTTGAAGCCGCTGATGCTGCCGGTGGGGAAATTGTTGCCGAAATTGACGCCGACAGCGTTGGTATTGCCGGTTATGTCGATCGGGCCTGGATTTGGCGTAGTCTGTATCCATCCCGGTTGCTGGACTTCCCTCACCAAATATCGGCCGGGAGAAACATTGGCAAAAGTGTAGTTGCCTTGCGGGTTGGTGATGGTATTGGGTTCGCCCGGATCAAAGCTGCCGTTGCCGTTGAGGTCGAGGTAAATTGGCCAATTTGCCAGAGGCGGATCTGTCGCATCTCGGACACTGTTGGCATTGAGGTCGTTGAACTTGAAGCCGCTGATGCTGCCGACAAAAAAGACATTGCCAAAATTGATGTTGTTGACAGTGGCGTTGGAAGTAACGTTAACCGGGCCGGGGTCAGGTGTGGTTTGGAGAAAACCCGGTTGCTGGACTTCTCTCACCAAATATGTATCTGCAGGAATATTGACAAAAGCGTAATTGCCTTCAACGTTTGTAAAAGTAACAGGTTCGTCGCCGTCGAGCCTGTTGTTGCGGTTGAGGTCGAGGTAAATTTGCCAGTTAGCTAGCCCTTGTTCCCCGGGATCTCGGCTGCTGTTGCTGTTGATGTCGTTGAATTTTGTCCCGGCGATCGTCCCTGCGTTAAAGTTGTTGCCAAAATTGATATTGCCAGCGTTTGTCCCGCTGGTAATTGTGATGGGTGCGGGATTTGGGGTAGTTTGGCGAAAGTTCGACTGCTGGACTTCCCTAGCTTGGTAAGTGCCCGGCGGCAGGTTGGCGAAGATGTAGTTGCCTTGAGGGTTTGTAAGGGTGGAAGGTTCGTTAAATTCTGGCTGGCCGTTGTTGTTGAGGTCGAGGTAGATTTGCCAGTTGGGAATGGGGACTTCTCCGGGATCAGGGCGGCCGTTGGCGTTGAAGTCGTTGTATTTCGTGCCGCTGATGCTGCCGACTTGGAAGTTCCCGATGTTGACGTTGCCGATGTCTATTTGGCTGGCGGTTCTGGTGCTGGATTCGGACATGGTGTTGCTGGGGCCCAATGAACGCGGTTCAATGTTTTCTGTAGGGCAATCTAGCAGTTTTTTTGCCAATTGCAGCTATTTCAGGGGATAAATTATTTTTAGGAAAGGGAAGGGGAGAAAAGTTGTGAGTTTTGAGTTAACTGGTTCGCAGACATAGCCAGGGAATCAGTTAATGCCTTATGCCCAATTCCCTATGCCGAAATTCCCAATTTTTTCCAGATTTGATGTACGATCGCTACCAGTTTTGCAGAGGTCAAATTTTCCATGTCCCGAAACCTGACAGCAAGCTGGAATGAAGCCCGCGAGGTTCCGAGTTTGCTCCTCGGCTGGGGTTTGTGCGGTTTTTTGGCAATAAGTTCGATCGCCTCTACTCCTGCTGCGGCACAGCTACCTACCTCCGAACAAGTT
>Ga0163148_10004980_pt1 | contig 13554 bp, 16 predicted proteins | sample OliLakLV19MP7P2_FD_148606 | JGI IMG/M metagenome (GOLD analysis project Ga0163148, IMG submission 148606) | Freshwater microbial mat bacterial communities from Lake Vanda, McMurdo Dry Valleys, Antarctica- Oligotrophic Lake LV.19.MP7.P2 | ecosystem: Environmental > Aquatic > Freshwater > Lake >... | reverse complement strand
TTGCTCATTCATGGCGCGCGTGCGGTGATGCGGCAGCTCGCGCGACGCCCCGATGCCACCAGCCGCTGGGTCACGGCGCTCCACGCCCGACGGGGCTTCAACAAAGCCGTGGTCGCGCTGGCCGCCAAGCACGCGCGCATCGTGTGGGCGCTGCTGGCCACGGGACGGACCTATCAGCCCACCGCGGCGTGTCCCTGAGCGAACCAGGGTGAAGGAGGTGTGCCCGTCATGACTGATTGCGAGACTCATGAGAGGATGGCGTGACCGGTCGGACCGGCGCCGGGAGATCCTGATAGCAGGACTGGCCGTCAGAGGCCGCGTTTCTGATGAGGACCCGGTGCGCGAATGTCCATCAGGGCCCGAACCCCTGATATGGGTTCACCACGAGGCCGAATATATGCGTGCAGTCAGACCCGATCGCCATGACTCATGACCTTGCAACAAAGGGGGAGTCCATATAAGCATCCTGCTAGCAGGATATAGGGACTCCCCCCGGTGCATAGTAACGAGTCATGGCGATATGACCTGAATCGGCAGGGTGAAAAATGACCGCAGCTGAGCCGCCGCAACCACCCGTTTCTTTCGAACTGATCGATCGCGCTGAAACCTCAACCATCTTCAAGTTCTCAATCGCTTCTGCCTGCAAGAATGACACGTAAAATCCGGTAAGCGTTTGACGCAAAACCATGCAGTGATATAGTTGGCGAGGAGTTGGAGCAGGGCAAGGAGGCGTGATGCACTTCGTTCGTATTGGCAAGAAAGCCGTGAATCTCGATAGTGTGAGCTACTGCGAAGCACAGATATGGCAAGATGAGGTGTCACTCAAGGTCTATTTTGCCGGATCTGCGAACAATACTCCTCTGGTATTATCCGAAGACGAGGCCAAGGAGCTGTGGAAGTACATGGAGTACATCGCTGAAAAGCCCGTCTAACGCCTTCATGTCTCATGTCCAGGATTATACGTCTCGCCTCGTTTTTCGATCCCTGCGGACACTAGGGGTCCCTGTCCTTTCGGGTGGATATTCACTCTGAGCCATGCTTCCTAAGGGCCGTACAAGATCACGGGCGATCGATTAGTGCGGTCGGCCTATATGCTATCGGCGGACCAGCCATCACAACGGGCGTGACCCGACCGGCCTTCTTGTCGTTACGATAGTACATCAGCACCTGTTTGAGATATTCCTCTGTTTCCTTGTAGGGCGGGATCTGTCCATTTTGATCCACCGTGCGTTCGTCCGCGTTATAGGCAGCCAAGGCTAGTCGGATGTTTTCGTGGAATCGATTCAGGAGATAACGCAGGTGCTTGGCCCCCACCTGAGATGTTGTCGTTCGCATCGTAGAGGTTACGCACGCCATGCCGGATGGCGGTTTCAGGAATCAGCCGCATGAGGCCTACCGCTCCCGCCTTTGAGACCGCGATCGGATTAAAGGAAGACTCAGCCTTCATCACCGCAAGGAGCAGGGCCGGTTGATCGTGGTGCTGCTGAGCTGCACGGTTGACCGCTTGCTCAAGTTCTAGATCCCACACACCGTTGTGATGCCGGGCCTTACGGCGAGTTGCTGCTATAGGTTGATGTATCGGTCCATTCGTGGGGCTCACCAGTCTCGCGGGACCAACGTATCCATAGAGCGACGGATCAGCCGGAATAACAGTCGCCCACGTTGCCGTCAGTATCAGAACTGGGCAGGCAGTCTATCTTGCTGCGCCCATGTGGCTGAATATCCGATGCCCCAAGTCATCATGATAAGGCTCATTGTGATGCTCGACCCTGTTCATCTTTGTTCCCTCCCCGTGCCGAAACCTGTGGCGTGTCTTTCATGTCGCGCGGGCGGTTAACTCTGCCCTGTGATGCGGTCAGCGCAGGTTCTATACCGTTTAGTAGGGAAGACAAAATGCTTGACCGTGTAATTATTCCAATGATTTGTGGTTGCCAGTGACTCAGGCTTTCGTAGAGGGACTAGGCCGGGGGTGTTCCTTGTTGTGGCTCTCCTTGTCGCCTTTGCGGTTCCTTGGAGAATGCGGCGGGAGACCCCCAATCTCTCTTGTGCCGGATCCCACAAACGAGGGGGCCTCTCGCGTGCTGAAGGAAGACGTGGTACTCTCCGCACTCCTCATCGTCGAACCAAGAAGGAGACGACTACCATGGCGAAACTTCGGTACTGTGAACGAGTCCACACACAGTTCCCCGTTGTGTTTGCCGGGGAGGCCTACGTGGGGGAGGGAACCGTGCTGAACGTGTCTGTCCCTGGCTGCGCCGTCCACAGCCGAAAACTCGTACAGCCCGGCTCCTATCTTGAGATGAGAATGCTCGTCCCTGACAACTCATCTCCGCTCCGAGTCGGATTAGCCAAAGTACGTTGGTGCGAGGGAGGACAGTTCGGTGTCGAGTTTATTCAAATGCCTGGTGAAGACCAAGTCCGCTTAGGTCGGCTCGTCAAAAATGAGATCCCTCTCGCGCTGACATCTCGATCCAGTGTAGTGTATGGTAGATTACAGTTCCGATAATAGTCACGACGGCTCGTGAGGATGAACGAGTATGACGAGAGGCCTTGTGCTCATCATGATACTGCTCCTGGCAGGCTGCGCTGAATCCTACACCGTATTCCATAGCCAGACAGGTCATCCAATTATATTGGGTCGGCGGGGATATTCTTACGAAGGCTGTCTATCCACGATGCGTGAGGAGGCAGATCGACTTGGAGTCTCGCTGAGCACAGTCCATGTCAGAGGTTCTTGGCAAGGTCGATCCCTTCTCTGGCCCTTCGAGCCAGGATATGCCTGTGAAGGGGTAGTCGGCCCCGAACGTCTCCCAAGCGGAGCTTATCCATCATAGTCCAGCCTTCTCACCTCTATAGGTATAGGGTAGTCGTCGCCCACCTCCTCTCATTTTTGACGCTTCACGTATAACAACCTCTGACAATTGTGGTCACGCCTATCAGTGGGATGGAGACCCCTTCGAGTTTCACGCCGCTCGCTTACGGTATTGTCACATTTTCTTTCTCCTCCCTCGTCTCTTGGCTATAATCAATTTCTCCTAGTCGCCAGTCTCGCGGAGATAATCAGTCCGGACCTAGAACCGAGGAATCGATATAGGGGTTCACGCGATAGCGAGGTTGTCAGATGATCAAAGCGCTCCTCGTCGAAGACAATGACGTCGACGCTCAGCTCACGCAGGATCTTCTTTCTGAATGGAGCATCGAGGAGTTCCAGATTACCCGCGCCAAAACGTTGGGAGAAGGACTCGCGTTTCTGAGCCGTGAACGATTCGATGCCGTGCTCTTGGACCTGTCTCTGCCGGATGCATTCGGTCTCCCGGCGGTCAGACAGGTCCATGCTACCAGTCCAACGATCCCCGTTGTCGTCCTGAGCGGCGTCAGTGACCAAAGCCTGGCTCTTCAAGCCGTACAACAGGGGGCGCAAGATTATCTTGTCAAAGGTCAAGGGCATCCGGAACTATTAGCCCGTGCTGTCCGTTATGCCATCGAGCGGAAACGCTCTGAAGAGCATCTGACGTACCTCGCACAGTACGATCACTTGACCGGGTTGGTGAATCGTACCCTCTTTCGTGATCGGCTTGTTCACGCCATGGCTCGAACCAAGCGCATGCAACAACCGATTGGCCTCATGCTCCTCGATCTCGATCGATTCAAAGCGGTGAATGATACCTTTGGCCACGATATGGGTGACGAAGTACTCAAAGCCGTATCCGAACGACTCAAGATCTGTGTGCGAGAGGTCGATACCGTGGCTCGGATGGGGGGGGACGAGTTCACGATTATTCTTGAAGGGGCCTCTTCCGAACAGAACATCCTCGTGGTGGCAACACGCATCGTCGAAGCCATTGCTGCGCCGTTCGAGCTCAAGGGGCACCACATCTCCATCGGCGTCAGCATCGGAATTACGATCTATCCTCAAGACGATCGTCCTGTCGACGAATTACTGAAGCACGCCGACACGGCCATGTATCGGGCAAAACAGCAGGGCGGCAGTGGGTTTCATCTTCACGAAGCCTCTGGGACCCACTCGGCCAATCTCCTCCCATAGCGCGCGCTACTCACGTTGTGGAATCAGGACCAGGGACGCCTTCTGACTCTTCCCCGACCTCGCGTTCTGTTTTCTACGCACTGATCTCAGAGTGCCGCTGTCCTCGATAGCCAGGCTCATTACCGACCGATGTCGCCTAACGGCTGGTCCGTCACGATCAAGGCCCCGCGGGGATTGGGGGTAAGAATATTTGAGGTGTCGAGCGACTCCCGACCAGGAGTAGGGTGGCAGTCGGGGGTGATCACCATCCCCCAATGCTGATTGTCGCTACACATATTGTCGACGAGGAGCGCTTCTGCGTGATGAAAGAGGAGAATCCCGCTCAGCATATTCTCTCGGCACCGGTTCCTGACGAGCTCTGGATGGCTCCCTGGATCTCGCACCGCAATACCGAAATGGTGGTTGCCTCGACACACATTGTCGGCAATCCTCGGCTGTGCGCCGGCAAATACAAACACTCCCGATTCGCGGTTGGCACAGACTTCGTTCTCGACAAATGTCGGCCGCGATTGCGGGCCATAGATCACGACGCCGGATAAAATACCCTCCATGGCACGGCACTGTGTCACAGTACAAGAGGAGTCGAGCAGGTTCATCGCGGAATGCTGATCGCTTCCGACATAGCGAAACGTGATGCCGGAGATACGACCGCTTGGGACCTGCTGAAGGTAGAGGGGCCCCCCACGACGGGAAAAGATCTGTACGTCATCTCGACCGGCCCCCACCAAATGAATGGGTCGCCCTGTGATAAAGACTTTGTCTTCATAGATCCCAGGGCGAATAAATACCTGGTCCTGCTCTCCTGCATCAAGTAGTGCCGCGCTGGGCCGAGGGTATGCGTCTCCGTCATGGGCGTCGACGATCAGGGTCTTTCCACCGAACGGATTCTCCGGAGGCTCAGTCATCATGCCCAACGTCCTTCACCCTACCTTCCTCTTTGTTACGATCGTCGCTCTATTCGAGAGACTATAATCAAAACGGTTCAGCGGCATTATTTCGGCCACTAGCCAATGAGTCAAGGCCTCCGCTGCCTGTATCGACTCCATATCGCTATGCGCGTTCCCCCTTTCTGTCAAGCGAGGCGACTTAGACACAGCCCGTACAAATCTGTCGCCCGAGCCATAACCGCTACCGGGCAATTCCTGCCGTCTTCCAGTACCAAGCGCTTGGATTCAGGCGAGTTTTAGCCATGCAGTATAGTTGTATCCTGTTGAGGAATGGCACGGCGATTGCGTTACCGATATAACGAAGGGTCGTTCCTGGACCCTGCCGAATAGCATGGAGGTATGACACATGAAGATACTGATGATCGTGTTCACGGGAATCTTTGCGGTGCTGTTTTCTCTCAATCTTGCCGTCGCGGCCCCCTCCAACATGCAGGACTCGTCTCGACACCTGTACGACCGAGTGTTGGAGGAGTACAAGCACAGGGATTACGAGGCGGCATTGGCTGGTTTTCAATTTTTCCTCGAACTCCACGGACAGTCCTCGCTGGCATCCAACGCCCAATACTGGGTGGGAGAATGTCAGTACCGATTGGGGCGCTACAGGGAAGCGCTGAAATCATTTAATCGCGTGGTGTCCAACTATCCAGTCAGCCCCAAAATTGCTGCGTCTATCCTAAAGATCGGACAAATCTATACGAGGCGGAAGGACCATGAAAATGCTCGTGTGAAGTACGAACATGTGGTCGATCAATATCCAGAGAGCTCGGAGGCCGAGGTGGCGAAGAAAGCCCTCAATGCGGCCGCGGATCGGGATGCGGAACCGACTCTTCAACTAACCGGGAGCAGCACTACCGAGTAGCTCCGCTTAGGAAGGAGATGTCCATCGGGCACAACGGCAATCACTCCTCGTTGCCGAGACCAAACACCTGAGCCAGTTGCGGCACCGTATAGGATGTGTGGGACTTCAAGATGGTCAATGGGATCCCGGCGGCCTGTAGGACAGACTGGATATCCTGTCGCCGAGTAACCTCCTGTGGTTGAGGAGGGGACCCTTCCTCGATCAATACCACCTGTTCCACAAGTTTCGATCCCGGGTGGACTAACACAAAGTCGAGTTGCTTCAGCGCGATCCGTCTCAACACTGTCGACCGAGCCGTTGATTCCGCCTCGACGCCGACCACAGACCAGAGCGCAACCCGCACAAAGACAAGATAGTGGTCTTCTACAGCCATACGTATAAGATTGTAGAGTGAGAGATCGGTGTCGGTCAGCAGAGGCTGGGGACGCAGTGTGACGCCAGGAGAAATGACAAAGGGCTCTTTCACGACTGGCCCAGCAGTCGACCATATCGTCACCCGCCAAACCAGGAAAACCAGGAGCCCGATGGCAAGGCCGATGAACAGGCCAATGAATAGATTCTCCATCGTGCCGCTATCGCCTGGGAAGGGACTCACGCCAGCGCGGTCCGTTCGGAACAATGGTGCCAAGGAGTACAGGGTGGTTCGCACCCGTCACTGATGGGATGTTGCCCCACTGTCCAGTCACGGTTTGATAGGCCAAGAGGGCGAAGGCCACCGCCTCAAACACTTTGCTATCCCACCCGAGAGTCTCAAATGTCGTGACCGGTATCGGGGAAAAGACCGTCGCGAGATGGTTCATGATCGCACGGTTACGGACGCCACCCCCGCCCACTACCACTTCATCGATCTGACCCCTGATCCACCGTCGCGAAGTTCCCACCGCCTTGGCCGTCCACATACTACAGGTCGCCAACAGATCCTCCATCGAGAGGCTACGTTGCTGCTGGATTGTGATCAGCTCCTCGATGAGATCAGGACCGAATGCTTCACGCCCGGTCGATTTGGGCGGTTGCTTGGACAGAAAGGGATGCGCAAGCAGCTTGCCCAACAGTCGTGAATCGACCTGTCCTTTCATAGCCAGTCTTCCATCACGATCCATCAACAACCGTCCGTCAGACACTCGCACCATGAGACCATCCAACACCATATTGGCCGGCCCCGTATCGAATGCCTGCACTCCGTTGAGGTGTCCTCCCTTCGGCACATAGGTGACGTTGCTGATGCCCCCGAGATTTACCACCAACCGTGCACGACGCGCATGCTTCAAGAGGAGCGCATGTGCTGCCGGTGCCAGCGGAGCCCCTTGGCCGCCTGCGGCGATGTCACGCGAACGAAAGTTAGCCACAGTGGTAATCCCTGTTCGTTCGGCAATGACAGCCGGCTCGGCAATCTGGAGGGTGGAACGAATGGCGCCGACTCCCGGCGCATGGATACCATGAGGAAGATGATGCAGGGTTTGGCCATGAGAGCCGATCAATGCCACATCGCTCGGTTGAAGTTTCGCCTGTCGAATGACATGCAACGCCGCATTCGCAAACCATTCACCAAGCAGAGCGTTGAGGTGACAGACCTCCGCGACCGTCCCCGAGACAGATGCGGAGAGAATGCGCTGCTGCAATGAACGTGGATAGGCCAGCGTGTGTCCCGCGATCGTCTTGGCTTTCAGGGAGCGACCTCTCCCGGTGATATCCACGAGTGCGGCATCGACACCATCGCCTGATGTTCCAGACATGAGTCCCACGACGTACATTCCTTGACTCCTCCAGTGAACGTTTCGCTAGGGCGGTAGGATCGCTACGCTAATGGAACTATTCGGCAGGGTCAAGCAGGGAAACATCGTGACTACACTCCAGCAATCCATGCAGATCGTTGCGTTGACAACGATAGAACCCGATGCTACCGTCCTCGCCCATGTTACGCGTTCGATCCATACTCCTCCTCTGGGCCGTCCTCGCCCTCGACGGCCTGCTCCTAGCGCCTCTCGCCCTCGCCGGCTTGCCGGGCGAACCTCTCAATATCGTCGTCACAATTCCGGTTCTCAAAGATCTGGCTCAGCAGGTCGGTGGGTCCCACGTACGAGTGACTTCTTTGTTGAACGGCTACGAGAATGAGCACACCTATTCCCCAAGGCCGAGCGACTTGGTCGCAGTGCGAAAGGCCCGACTGTTGTTCGAGGTCGGAATCGGTCTTGAAGTATGGGTCTCCTCTCTGGTGAAGAATGCCGGAAGCCCGTCGCTTCGCGTGATCACGACATCTCAAGGAATCGGCCTGATTCGTGACCACGCAGGCCATCGAGACGGGGCACATCAGGGGGAACACACAACCGGGTCAGGTGGCAACCCCCATATCTGGATGGATCCGGAAAACGTCGCCATCATGCTGCGCCATATTACGGAAGCCCTCATCGCAGCCGATCCCATCCATGCCACAGACTTCCGAAACCATCAAGCCGTCTATCTTCAGCAATTAGACCGGCTGCGAACTGAACTCTCGGATCGAGTCAAACGGCTGCCAGATCGTCGCTTCGTTGCGCACCATCCAGCCTGGCCCTATCTGGCAAGGCGGTTTGACTTTGACGTGGCCGCGACCATTCAGATGCAATCCGGTACCGAGCCATCAGCCCTTCAGCTGCAATCCCTGATCGGTAAGATCAAGAAAGATCGGATCAAGGTCATTGTATCGGAGATCCAGCTCAGTCAAAAGATTCCTGAGTTACTGGCCAAGGAAACCAAGGCACGAATCGTCGTCCTGACCACATTGCCTGGAGGCCTGCCAGGGACCGAGACCTACCTCGACATGCTCCGCTATAATGTGCTCCAATTGGCGAACGCCCTAGAGTCCCCGTAGCGACTGTGCGGGCCATCTTCCTCAGCGCCGGAAGGAGCGCCGGGTTTCGTGTTAGAGTCCCAGGAGCCTATTATTCGGTTTGACCACGCGTCGTTCGGATTTCCCGGCGTCATTGCGCTCAAGGATATCTCTCTTTCCATTAAGGCAGGCGAGTTTGTCGGCGTCATCGGTCCCAACGGATCTGGGAAAACTACACTCTGCCGAGCCATACTGGGCCTCCTGGCTCCCGTCGAGGGCCATCTCCATATTTTCGATTGTGCCTGCGATGCATTGCGGTGTCACCACAGGGCGAAGATTGGATACCTCCCACAAAAAGGTGTCGTGGATCGTAATTTTCCAGTCACGGTCCTTGAAACGGTGATGATGGGCCGCTATGGGGCACTGGGCTTGTTCAAGCGCTCAGGCCAGAAAGATCAGCACATCGCAATCGAATCTCTCACCCATGTCGGAATGGAGAGACACAAGGACACGGCTCTGGGCCATCTTTCCGGTGGCCAGCAGCAGCGCGTATTCATTGCGAGGGCGTTAGCGCAACAGCCTAAAGTTCTCCTGCTCGACGAACCGACCACAGGACTCGATATTACCGCTCAGCATAATGTGATTGAGCTGGTTGAGCACCTGCACGATGAACTGGGACTCACCGTGGTCTTGATCACCCATGATATCAATATGGTCCGTTCGCGGGTAGACCGGCTCGTGCTCCTCAAGACCCGCCTCTATGCTGCAGGGCCTCCCGCCGATGTGCTCAAACCAGAGATTCTCAGTGAGGTCTACGGGAAAGAACTGGTGATTACAGAGAAAGATCTCATCATCGTTGAGGACTATCACCACCATCATTGACCGCACGATACGATGCTTGAACTATTCACCTATGACTTCATGCAGCGTTCCCTCCTCGCGGCGGCGATGGTGGGGGGGCTCTGTTCCGTCATCGGTGTGTTTGTCGTGCTGCGAGGGTTGGCGTTTGTCGGAGCAGGCACGGCACATGCGGCGTTTGCCGGCGTGGCGTTGGGCTACCTCATCGGCTGGCCGCCGCTGGTTCTGGCGATTGTCTTCGGTCTTGCCACAGTGTGGATCACAGGCTGGGTCGAAGAAAAAGGCCGGATGAAACTGGATGTCTCGATCGGGATTCTCTACACCACCACGATGGCGCTGGCCATTCTCTTCATCGGTCTCATGAAAGGCTACAACGCCGAAGTATACGGCTATTTATTCGGCAGTGTCCTGTCGGTCACAAGCGAAGAGTTGCGCATCATAGGCGGCCTGAGCGTCCTGGTGCTCGGTCTCATTGTACTGTTTTCGAAGGAACTCTACTTTATCGCCTTCGATCAAGAGATGGCCGAGGCCTCCGGCGTCCCAGCGCGACGCATATTCTTTCTTCTGCTGACATTGGTCGCGCTCACGGTCGTCGTCTCTTTGAAAACTGTCGGCGCCATTCTCGTATTTGCCATGATTCTGATCCCCGCCTCAACCGCGTATCAACTCACCTCCAGCCTTATGACACTCACCCTCTATTCCACCATCATCGGCGTGACCACAGCTGTAGCTGGAATGCTGATCTCTGCGGCCTGGGATGTGCCTTCAGGACCGGCGATCGTCCTTCTCGCCACAGCCGTCTTCTTCATCTCGGTGCTGCTCTCTCCAAAAAGAATGAAACGCCCAACGCATCTTCACGCGCACTAGCCCACATCATTTAGAACGGCTCGTTGCGGGATCGCTACGCCACCTCGCGATCTCGCTGGCCGAAGGCTCGTCTCGTAACAGCAGAGCAGCAGAATCGCTCATGGATAATGAGGGTTTGCTATCTCATTTCAACCTGACCAGAGGGGCCACATCAGTACAACAACTGTGTCATTCATGAGTCAGTCAATGTTTTGCACAGTCAATGTCTTGCAAGGTATCGGATAGCACTGGTGATGCTCTAGATCGATGCAGAAGTGCCAAATCGTCATATAGTTTGGAGAAGAGGAGGCAACTACGGGCCTAAGTGTGTGAGGCATAGGACTTGCGCTGATGAGCCACGGCGTCGCGATACTGCCTTCCACATGCACCAGTGGAGGACAGTTCGTGTCGAGCCTGTTTTTTATTCACGCAGTCATTCATTGTATCAAGGAGGAATAGATCGATGCGTATGAAACATCTCATTTTTGGTGCTGGGGTCTTGGTCACGGCTTTGGGGTGGTCTTCGGTTGGCCCTGCCCAGGCCGAATGGGTGCATGAGGGTCAGGCCAACGAAGGTAAATGGATCCTGGGTGCTCGGACCGGCTTCAATATTCCGACGCAAAGCTGGGCGGATGATACGAAGACCAGCATCGGTCCAACACCGATCAATCTTCAGGCCATGTATGGGATTAGTAAGTGGATACGCCTCGGTTTCATGATGGAGTGGGAGCGCAGATCGATTGACAGGCGCAACCCACGTTTCGACCTTGGTACGCTGAATACCATCTCGCTCTTACCGACGGTTGAGTTTCGCCCAGGGCATTTTTCAGGTGTCACACCCTATCTCTCGACGAGCATCGGCATGAACGTGAACTCCTTCAGCGAGGCGGATGACGCTGAAAACCGTGGACTCAGGACAATCAGCCCGTCCAACACCTTTGCGTATCGATTGGCGGGCGGGCTGGATTTTCCGCTGACACACAATCTTATGCTCAATACGGAAGCGGCATGGAAACGGAACCGCGGCGGATACGAAATCAATAATCAAGATGCCGGCTCGGTCGATGCCTCTTCGATCAGTCTCTTAGTCGGCGTTCGCTACACCTTCTAACTTTGGTGATCGGCAGGCTGCATCGAGTGTCTGCTCGATGCTGCCTGCCGATTGTTTTGATACACCCGCACCATCGCCAAGACCATCGTAGAGATCATCCGTAACAGAGGGTGGGCATCCTGTTCATGGCAGGACCGCCAAGGAACACCCGTCGCTCAGTGAGCCCTAGGAATAGATGTTGAGCAGGCTAACCAGGACGTCCGATTGCTTCTTCGTAGAGAGAAAACGGTGAACGATTGGATTATTCGAGGCGAGCTTGGTTAGCACGTGACCAGACCATGCCGGTCTGGTCTTTGGAGCTGAACCCAAGGTTTTCGTAAAAACCAGGTCGGCGCGTGCAGAGCCAAAATAATTCAACTTTTTTGAGGCGGGGGTGGTTCAGGATGCGCTGGACGATATCTGCGCCGACGCCCTGACCCTGATAGGCCTTATCGACGATCACGTCCCAGATGCTTGCTCGGTAGACATAGTCTGTTAATACCCGGCCGAATCCGATCAGCAGGTCACCGTCCCAGGCTGTGACGGCCACATCGGTGTGGCGCAACATCTCGCGTGCATCCTGACTGGTTCGTCCTTTGGCCCAAGGCGCTTGTTGGAAGAGACGGACGAGTTTGGCTGGGTCGAGGTCCTTCTTTTCAGCGAAGGTAATGGCGGGCTTGAGGGTTGGGGCCATCTTGTACTAGATTATCTCTCAGTAACAGCAGCAAAGAACATGCGGAGTGTACGAGGAACATTATGGCAACGCAAGTCCGTAGCTGCCCCAAGTGCTCTCAACTCATGTGGCTCACCGAGGAACAGTACGAACTACTCGATGAAGCAACCGTTCGAGCCAAGTGCCCTCACTGTGGATCAACTGTTCGCTTCAGGCTTGTCTCACAGGGAGACAACGCCGCCGGCCCTAAAATGGGCCACTGACCGCGTAGCAAAGTTCTGAGTCCTGAGTTGAGAGTTTTGAGTTGAGGCCAAACTCAGCACTCAGCACTTCCAACTCAGAACTTTCGTCACATTCCCCGCCCGGCTCCTTCCAGCTCCGGTGTGTTGCCGGGGAGAATTTTATTCAGCGCGGATCGATACTCGCCGGTGCGCCCCTGGTCGATCCTCCCGACTTCGATCTCTTGATCTCGCTGCATCCGTTCCAGATGATCGAGCACTGAGAGGAGCGGATGGACGGAGCCGAGTAATCGACCAACCTCGAAGGCTTCCAGCGACTCTACAAATAATTCGTTCAGGCCCCTATAGGGAGTCCCGGCGCTCTGACTCCTAAACCGGGAGACGATCTCCTCATACTCCTCAACTGCCTCAAATTTGGGCTTCACGCCGATCGGTATAGCCGATACATGCACGATCGGCGGCAATTTTGCCGCATACATCTTTAGCTGTGCAACCAATCCACCCATTGCGTCCAGCACATCGGCAGTCTGCATGAACTCATCCTTCGAGTCGGCAGGGCTTACGCCACGCTGACGGCCCGGTCAAGACTTTCTGGCACTATGAGGAGGCGTGAGACCGTCGAGGGCCTGAACGACCTGCTCCATATCGGACGGGAAGGGCTTGGTATACTCCTGAAACTCACCGGTGGAGGGATGACGGAAGCCCAGAGTCCTCGCATGCAACATCACGCGGGGGATCTCGACATTCTCCACCGTGCAGACCTTCTTCCCGCCATAGGTCTGATCTCCTAAAATGGGATGATCCAGGGATGCCAGATGGACGCGGAGCTGGTGGGTCCTGCCTGTGCGTGGAAACAACAGCACATGGGCGGCCAGTTTCCCGAAGCGATGGTCAACCTTATATTCCGTCACGGATTCCTTGGGGCGTGCCGTATGGGCTGAGAACTTTTTCCGTTCTTTCCTGTCGCGGCCGATCGCCAGGTCAATCAATCCATGTCCTTTTTTCGGCACACCTGAAATCAGTGCTTCATACACCCGCGTGATCGTGTGCTGTTTGAATTGCGCCGAAAGAGCACGATGGGCTTCGTCGGTCTTGGCGATCACCATCACGCCGGAGGTATCCTTGTCCAGCCGATGAACCAGCCCTGGCCGTTCCTTCCCCCCAATCGTCGACACCGTGCCGCCGGAGTTC
>Ga0163148_10004973_pt1 | contig 13568 bp, 14 predicted proteins | sample OliLakLV19MP7P2_FD_148606 | JGI IMG/M metagenome (GOLD analysis project Ga0163148, IMG submission 148606) | Freshwater microbial mat bacterial communities from Lake Vanda, McMurdo Dry Valleys, Antarctica- Oligotrophic Lake LV.19.MP7.P2 | ecosystem: Environmental > Aquatic > Freshwater > Lake >... | reverse complement strand
ATGTACACTACTCGGATGAACATAATCATTGTACTACTCGTATTACTCCTTCTCTTCGGTGGCGGCGGCTTTTATTTAGGCGGCCCAGCTATCGGAGGTGGACTCGTCGGTCTGCTCCTGTTGATCGCTTTAATCGCCTATTTTATGGGTGGTTTCCGTTCGAATCGCTAAGCAACCGATAAACCGCGCAAATTGCTCTGAGGGACCCCGAGCTCCCGCTCATCCGGATCGAGGTCCCTCAAGCTTTGCGCAATCACAAAGCAATTTGCCCGTCAACTGGATGGACCCGAGCCTCCGCTCGTCCATATCGAGGAAGGCTCAAGCCTTTCTGGAATCTCCACGCAATTCGCCCGTGCACTGGTGGGATCGAGCCTCCGCTCGTACACATCGAGCCAGCCTAAAGCTTTCTGGAATCTCCACGCAATTTGTTTCCGCTGTAGGGCGAGCTTCCGCTCGCTGTGACTCCGTACATATCTGGAACTATTTACCTGACCTTTCCCGATTTGGCATGGGAACACATGAGGCCCCTCAGTCAAAATAATCTGTGGCAGTCGGTGCAATCTGTGGATAAAACCTCCCAACTCCATCAGGCTAAATCCTCAGGAACTTTTTTCTCTCATTTTGGGATTCTTCTCTGAACTCTGAAATGACTCTCTGCGTGTAGGGCAAGCGGCCCTGCCTGCCACGGGCCAGAGTTTCAGGGTGACATCAGACAGACAGCAACGGGGCTCAGCGGCCTTCCCAGACTTCGCGAGAAACCCCGCCCCGCCGTTTTTGAGCAAATTGCCCCGATGGCGTTCAAGGCAGGTGAAGGGTTCCTTCGGGTGTTGGATACGCTCGCCCGCCCGATCTGTGGCTACCCTCACACCCTACTATCAGCGACTTTTTCGTATCGCTACGAACCAATCTGAACTGATGGCCGACCTCTGTGCCAAACTTACGGTATCCGACATTCGGCAAGTGAGGGCCGCTTGCCCTCCACAAAATCAGGGAACACGGGCAATATTCCTTTGAGCGTTTGCGCAAAATCACTCTTTAGTTTTTTGTCGTCTTTACGGGGGGAACTTTTCTTTTGTCCGGGGCAAATTGTTTACGGACATAATAAAGGCCGTCGGCATAACGGGCCTCGTGTTTGCCTAGGACATGGCTAAAAAGGTGGATCATCCCCTGGTTGGTCGCGAGCATGGAGGCGGTAAAACCTTTGATGCCATTTTCCAAAGCAATTTGTTTCAGCTTTTCGAGCAAGAATGTACCGATGCCTTTTTTCTGGTAGGGATCATCGATGGTGACAGCGACCTCCGCAAATTGCGTCGTAGGGTTTTTAAAATAACGTCCAACGGCGATGAATCTCTCCTCCCCGTTGATTTTACGAAAGGCCACGAGGGCCATGTCATTAACATAATCCACCGATACAAATTTTTTGAGGAGTTCGGTAGGAATTTGTTTGAGGTGGGTGAAATACCGCTGGTAAATCGTTTCTACGGAGTGCGACGCAAAAAGCGCACTTAACCGGCCGTCGTCATCGGGGCGGATCGGGCGGACATAAGCCTTTAGCCGGCCCGGGAAAGTCGCGCTGGATTCATATTGTGCAGGGTATTGCCCCGGCTGTAGGCTCTCCGTCATATCGATTTAATACGAGATAACCCCATTTAGGTGGATGCGCTAGAGGTATTTTTCCACTCTGTCCCACCATCAAAGGCTGCTCTACTCTTCTTTGATCAGGGGTACGGCCCGCAGGTCGAGGGTATAAGGAGCCCGTTTATGGCTGTGAAAAGCTTGTGGCTCCGAGATTTGGTCATTTTTCTCGGGGCAAATGCTTAACCTTTCGGCGACGCGTTCACGAGCCTCGCGTTCATCACGAGGTAATCCGTCGTAAGAACTGGCTTTAGGTTTCCAATTCAAATAATCAAAAGCATGGACGATCTTGCCCGTGTGGCGGTCGATGAGCTCAAAGGTGAGGGGGGAATGAGCCTTGACCTGGGGCTGGAGTGAGTGGGTCAGGTCAAAGAGCCTGTATCGGATGGAACAAACCGCTTCGTGTTCCCCTTGCATCACCAGAGGGGCACGATAACCATTCACCGAAAGGACCGGGAACTCAAAAGCTTTCTCCGCTTTGATGAATACCTCTAAACGATCGGTCGAACTGTCCACACACCGGGCCACAGTCCCGGCGGCGGTGGGTTGCTCACCCAGCACGGGCCACGACTCCACCGCCTGTCGCAAAATGAACTCCGCACCGGGAATACTGAATTTCTCAATGACCGGATAACGGAAGTCGATGATACCGTCAAAAAGGTCTTCCCTCATGTCGAAGCCAAATTCATTTATGTATGCGATGACCGAGCGCAAATTGCGTTTAAGGAAATAGGGCATGGCGAATTCATCATGGAGCCTGTGCTCGAAATCAACGAGGGCCCCCTCATACGGGCTCTGGATAAAACAAGCCGCCAGCACACGCAAGAGTAAGTGCGGCGCGAGGAAGAGCTCCCGTGTGGGCATCATCTCAAATGCGCGGAATTCGATCAAGCCCAGCTGGCCATTTGGCAGGTATGAATTATAAAATTTATCCACGCTGATCTCGGCCCGGTGCGTATTACCATTCCAGTCGAGGAGCAAATTGCGCAGGATCATGTCGATTTTTTCCGGGGAAGCCGGGGCCGGCATGGCTTCGATCGCGCGCAGGGAAATCTCCAGCTCATAGAGCAGGTCGTAAAAACTCTCATCCACACGTGGGGCCTGGCAGGAAGGCCCGAGAAAGAGCCCTGTAAAAATAAATGATAGAGCCGGGTGATTCTGGAAAAATCGCAGGAAACTCGGGAGCAACCGGGGACATTTCAAAAAAGGATTCTCCTCCAAGGATGGGCCCCCGAGGATAATATGTGAACCCCCGCCCGTGGCGACTTTGCGCCCGCTGAATTGGTATTTGTACGGACGTAGGCCCGCTTGCTCAGCGCAATGGAAAAGCAATTTGCTGAAACGCTCCTGTTCATCCCAGTTTTTTGTCGGGGGGAGATTAATCTCTAGGACCCCGGGATCGGGAATCACCGTGAGTTTCTCGATCTCGTCTGAGGAGGGAGGGGGATAACCCTCCAGAATAAACGGCGGGCACTTCAGAGCGGTGACGGTTTCATTCAGGGACTTCGTCAAGGAAAGGAATGCCGCTTGGCTTTTGACGGGAGGCAAAAAGATGCATAAGTCGCCCTCGTCATTATACTGGACGGTGAGGGCTGTCAGGATGGTGTCCTGGGGTAATTTGCTCAAGGGCAGGCGCAGGCCAATCGGGCTCTCACCCGGGACGAGTGTGATCTCGTCTGAGAGATCGAAAGTCCATTTTTCTGAACGCCATTTTCCGGCCTCAAAATCCAAGGGCAACACATATCCCTTTGGTGTACACATCGTCCTCCACTTGTCGGAGTCCGGTGCATGAGCAAAGTCCGGTACGACAAATGATTCCTTGCCCCGGTGGAATACTGGCAGGGGTACGGTCTCGCCTTTGCTTGCGGCAAAACGCATTTGTCCCTCGACATCTTCAAAGGCGGGTTGCGCCATTTCCTTCGCCAGTCCGAGGTGCTGCGCAAGTTGCTCAGCTAATAAGACTAAAAGGGCGGGGTCAGCGGTTTGTTTTGTTTTGGATTGGTCAAATTTAAAACGGCTGAGGCCATTCCATAACGGTTGCCCATTTTTAAAATAATAAATGCCCAAGCACCAGCGCGGCAGGGCTTCCCCCGGATAATGTTTACCGATAGTCTGCATGACCAGCGCACCCGGGTAGGATTTCTCCGCGAAGCACCGCACGAGTGAACGGCCCAGTTTTATTTTTTCAGGACCTAGGGCTGCCGTATTCCATTCGGCGGCCTCCGTATTCTCCGGGACAAAAGTCGGTTCACCCCCTTGAGTGAGGATCACCCCGTTTTTCTTAAAAACCTCATCCGCAGCGCGGCCTAATGAATTAATATGTTCGATCATAGTCATGATATTTTTTGCACTTTTACATCGATTTCCAAGCCCGAAAAAAGGCCCGGGTCGCCTACATAAGATCCACTGACGGGAAGCGTTTGATAGGCCTCCCGCGATACAGCCACACGGATATGGTAATCATCGGCGAGCCTCCCGCATGTCGGGTCAAAACCTTTCCAGCCGGCCCCCGGCAGGTACACCTCCGCCCAGGCATGGGTCGCCCCCGCCGCGGCTTGCTGGCTGACATCATCATTCCCGCACAGGTAACCACTGACGAAACGCGCCGCCAAACCCATCGTCCGGGCCGCCTCCATGATCAAGAGCGCAAAATCCCGGCAGGACCCGCTGCGGATGCGCAGGGTCTCGGAGGGAGATTGCACCCCGGGGGTTTCACGTCGGGCATAAGAAAAATACATGGGCACCGAGCTATTGAGCGCCGTCAGGAAATTCATCGTCGAGGCTTGGCCATTCATGTCGAGGAAAGGGGATATCCAGGCACGGACATCGGCCGCGTCGGTGAGGGAGAATGGCAGGAGAAAAGGGCTGATATCGAGTTTCTCCTCATCGGTATATTGCATGGGCAGGTTTACCGCATGCCTATCGAGGACGAAATTAAACGGGTTCGTATTAAACTGCTCGACGACGACCTCGCTTTCGATAACTAATTCATCCAAAGGTTTTTCAAATGTCAGCAGTGCCACACAATTATTAAACACATCCTGGACCCAACGGATCTGGTAGGCGGGTGAAATGTCCAGGCGCGAGGATTTGATTTTGAGGTCATGGCCTTCGATCGGGCGGATGAAACAACGGTGGATACCAAATGTCACCGGTTGCAGGTAGGTATATCGTGTTCTGTGATAGACGTCTAAGATCATAATTTAACCCATCCGTTCATTATCGGACAGGGAGGGTTCTTCCCTGACGACTTTGACTGTGACTTTGAGTGTTTGACTACTGGAACCTTTAAAGACACCTTTCATCGGCGGGACATCCCCGTAATCGCGTCCGCTACCGATGACGATATGGCGTTCGCCCTGGATCATATTATTTGTCGGGTCAATGCCGACCCAGTGTCCGTTCGGGGCATAGACCTCGACCCAGCCGTGGCTCGCGGTCGCCCCGACGAGATCCTCTTGATCAGGAGCATGAACCGCGCCATCCATCAGGGAATCTGTCTCGATATATCCGCTCACATAACGGGCGGGTATGCGCGCACAACGCAAGACAGAGATCATAAAGTGGGCGAAATCCTGGCAGACACCCTCTTTACGGGACAGGAAATCACGCACGGTCGTATGCGCATCCGTCGCCCCGGGCGTGTATTTAAATGTCTGATAAATGTATTCATTAAGATTTTTGACCGAGGGTCCAAAGGGGGATGTCGAGTCCACAAAACGTTTCGCAATCGCAAAAGTCTCATCGGTGAACTGGATATACCGGGACGTGCCGAGGAAATCGTGGAGTGTCCTTTGATTCTGGCGCTGCAAATAATGCGACTCATTAACGGTGAGGACCAGCCCGGTCAAGGGGTCGGAATAAGGCAGGGTCTCCACATCACAGCAAGAACTCACGATCAGGTGGTTATGCCGGAAAGGCACGGAAACCACCTCGACATAATTCTCGAAATAATCGGTGTAACTGTCCACCGGGACAAAGGGTTTGATTTGCGTGAGGAAACGCGACACCTTTTGGTGGCGAGAATCCCGCGGGCGCAAACGCATCTCGCTAAAAGATTCCGAGGCCGGCTCGGAGTAACTGTATTCAGTGGTATGTTGGATGTGGAAAAACATTTTATTGGATCACGTTAAAAGCCTGGTGGTGCAGGTAATAATCCGCGATGACGACAGCCAGGTTTGTTGTGTCATTAGAGAGTTCATCGATGAATTTCACGATGGATAAGGGTTTATTGCCGATTTCACCGGAGAAAAAGATATCCAAGTCGGCAAAGTCCACCTTGCTTTTGAGTTTCTGGCAGACTTTCAATGGGGTATTGATTTCGTCATGCCGATTTTTGCCGAAAACACTCTCCAGTCCAAATTCAACATGGTGCAGGCAAAAAAGCACAGACCGGGGGACATCCGCATCCTGCAAGAGTAAACGGGACGCCCGTTGGACAGTGGGTCGGGTCTGGTATAAACTGCGGTAGGCATAAAGACTCGAGAGCATCCGCAAAAGGGCTTCTAATCCGGAATCCGATTTTGACTCTTCACTGCCCCGTTTTGCCAGGATTTGACGCATCAGCAGGAGGGTTGTTTTTGCGCGTTCGATATAAATGCCCATTTGCAAAAAGTGCCAGGCATCATTATGCAGCATGGTCTTTGTTGCGCAACCCGTGAGCGCGTCAAATTGATTGAGGATTTTATCCTGGAGCTCCTGGGTACGGAGCATGTCCAAGGTCGCGACCTGGTTTCCCCAGACCTGGGCCTCGTCCATCATCTGGTAAAGGTCCTGGACGATCGCCCACAGCTCGGGCGTGACGGCCTCCCGGGTGCTTAATGCGTTATCGCGCACGTACTGTACGCAATTTGCTACGGAGGAAGCATTTGAGCCGTCCAAAAGCGTATAATGAGACAAGACATTCCGGCGGATGAATTTCTGTTTCTTGAAAAAATTCGTCGGGTGGCCGGTAGCAGTGGCCATGGCCTCCCATAATGGGGCCCATTCCTGGGGATTCCGCCGGGCCTGCTCATCCGACTGGACATCGAGGATCACGCGTAGGATGCGGGTGATATTTTCCGCGCGCTCCATGTAACGACCGATCCAATAAAGATTCTCCGCGATCCGGCTACCCAGACGCATACGGCGTTGAGGAATCGAGAAGGATAAGGGTAACTCCTCGGCGGCTTTATCTTCACCCCTGAGCACCCAAGTGTCCTTGATCCCACCACCTAGACCCGTGGAGATGATATTTGAACCTGCGTCGATGGCGTAACGGGTCAAGGCACAGATCGGTTGCTGGCGGTACGTGCGCCCGCCAAAAGCAAAAATCCTCATGCCGCAGTGGCGTTCATCCAGGCTCTGTCCAGTGATCGCGGGTAATTTACTATTTGCACACCTTTGCTCGGCGACAAAATCCTGTGGCCGCGACAGGATCATGTCCTTGACCCGCGCTATTTGCTCGGGGGAAAATGTCGAGCAGTCCCATTTATTTAAATCGTCATCGCACTCGACAGCCCTGAAAATCATGTATTGGTCGATATCCGAAAGGATCGTATCACACTGGTCATGGTCAGCGAGCCAGTACCTTTTCACCGAGGGAATGAGCAAGGTCTCCCCGAGGTAGAATTTCGCCATCTGGGGCAGGAATGCCATCAGCGCGCGGTTATCCCCGATGCCTGTGCCAGCGGCATTCACGATCGACACGGTGCCTTTGCGCACACAGGTCATGAGCCCCGGCACACCGGCCATACTTTCCTGACGGAATGAAACCGGATCCAGTAGGCAATCATCCATCCGGCAATAAATCACATCGATAGGCTCTAGGCCGCTGATGGTTTTAAAGTACACGCGGTTATTCAGCACGATCAAGTCCCCGCCCCGGACCAGGGGGATACCCATCTGCCGGGCGAGGAATGTATTTTCAAAATGAGTCTGGTCATAGACACCCGCCGAGATCATCACCACACGGGGTTCACCCAGGCTGCTCACAGCAAACGAGCGGACATGCTCGAGGAGCTCGGTCGGGAAAGAGTTTAACGAGCTGATATCGGCCAGGTCCATCAGGTCTGAGCAGGTCTGGCGCAGGACATTGCGGACTTGCATGGCGTAGCTCATCCCGGTGGGGTTCGAGACCGAGTCTTCGATGACGACCCATTGGCCTTGGGGATTCCGGGCGAAATCGATGCCTGCGATGTGTACATATATATCGCGCGGCACACGCACGCCCACGGCCGTCCTCTGGTAACGGGGATCGTCATAGATAATCTGGAAGGGCACGATGCCTGATTTTAAAATCTCTTGGGAATCGTAGATGTCGCGGAAAAATGCATTCCAGATATCGATCCTCTGGGTCGCCACTTTCTGGAGGAATAACCATTCTTTCGAGTCGATCACCCGGGGAAAGGGATCAAAGGGCACCACATGGTCGGGATCATTTTTGTCGGTATAAAGTAATGAGGTGACCCCGAGCTCTTCCATCAGCCGCTGGCCCTGAGATTTCACTCGTGCGGCGTACCCGGCCTGTAATTGCAAAGCCCCGTATGTCTGATCATAGACTCCCCGCGCCACACCCATGGACAAGGCGATCTCTTCGAGCTCGGTGCCCTTACGGTTACGAGCGGATTGCAGCACGGGTTTGGTCATGGGGGATACTTCGCTCATAGTCAGGGAAAAGATGATCTTCACCAGAAAACGCCCGGCTGACAAGCTCGCGCGTGATCTTTATTGTTGGCTCTGGGTTAACTGCACGGTCACATTCCCGTGACGGGAATCGGGGACAAAACGGGGGTGGCTATAAGTGATATAACTCTCGTATAATCCGGCCCCGACTTCATTTAAGGAGGATTGTATCCCGTCGACGACTTGGTGCAGGCCTTTGGCAAAAATGTCATCGACCTCACTAAAGCTCAGCTCCGCCATGAGGCGCCCACTGACTTTCTCGGGCCGGTTCAGAAAGCCCCACTCACCCGCCCCGGATAGGCGGCGCAAAGCCCAGTCCACCCGTCGCACACAATGCAGCACGGATCGCGGGAAACTATTCGACAGCAGCAAGAGCTCCGCGACACGTTGGGCGACGACCTCCGCTTTGTAGCGGCGTTGATACGCTTGGGAAGCACTGCGGTTCCGCAAAATCGCATTCCACTGCACGATCATCCGACCGGCATCCTTATTCTTTTGAGTCAGTAGGTGGAATTTATCATCAATCACACGCGATGTTTTGTCCGCACGCTCGATGTAGCGCCCGATCTGGATGAATTCCCAGCCGTCCCCGTGGTCGATGGTCGAGTCAGTCACCCCGCGGAATCCATTAGAGAACCGGACAATCTCCCGGAAAAAGCCGTAGGGATTCCGCTCAAAGAGTTGGCGGGATTGTTTCGAAATGAGCCAGAGATAAAAGCGATTCATCTCCTCCCACATTTCCTCAGAGATTTGCTCACGCACCGTACGGGTGTTTTCGCGGGCGGCGGCGACACAACTCACGATGGAGTTCGCATTTTCCCGTGAGAAAACCAGGAACTCAGTCACCCCTGTTTGGTCCGAGTCATATTGCAGTTTTTTGAAATTCGCCTTTTCCCCGAGGCACTCGACGAGCGGCAGCCAGTCCAAGCTAATGGGCTGGGATTGTGCCGGGGGAATGTCCAGCATGAGCTGGGTATTGACCTCGACGAACCGGGCGATCTCCTCGGTCCGCTCGACATAACGACTCATCCAGAATAAACATTCGGCGACGCGACTGAGCATATTATTGGTCTCCTTCCAGTACCCAGGTATCCTTGCTTCCGCCCCCTTGGGAGGAATTCACCACGAGCGAACCTTTTTTCAGGGCGACTCGGGTCAGGCCCCCGGGGATAATCGTGACTTTCTCTCCATAAAGGATGTACGGGCGCAGGTCGATATGACGGCCTTCGAATTCCCCGTCACAATAACAACCCAGACGAGAGAGAGAAATGGTGGGTTGGGCAATGTAATTTCGGGGGTTACCCTTGATCAGGCGGCGGAATTTCTCGATCTCAGCCTTCGTCGAGTGCGGACCGACGAGCATGCCGTATCCTCCGCTTTCATTGGCGGCTTTGACCACCAGCTTTGGCAGGTTTTCCATGATATATTTCATGTCCTTTTCTTCACTGGCAAGGAATGTCTCCACATTCGGCAGGATCGGATCTTGGTTCAGGTAATATTTGATCATCTTTGGCACGAAATAATAAATGACCTTGTCGTCGGCGATACCCGTGCCGATGGAGTTTGCCAGGCTGACATTACCCGCCCGGTAAGCCCCGACGAGTCCGGGGACCCCGAGCATGGAGTCTTTGCGGAAGACTTTCGGGTCGAGGAAATCATCATCCACCCGGCGATAAATGACATCCACATGTTGGAGCCCTTTGGTCGTGCGCATATACACGTGGTCATCCTGGACGGTCAAGTCCCGCCCTTCGACGATCTCGATGCCCATCTGCCGGGCGAGGAAAGAATGCTCGAAATACGCACTATTATAAATGCCCGGGGTCAGGACCACCATATTGGGGTCAGGCCTCTGGTGTGGCGAGATGTACTGGAGTAATTTCAGCAGCTCCTGTGGGTAACTCTCCACCGGGCGTACCGAATAATGCTCGAAAAGTGCCGGGAAAATATTTTTCAGCGTATTTCGGTTCTCAAGCAGGTAAGACACCCCGCTGGGCGTGCGCCCGTTGTCCTCGAGGACGAGGTATTCCCCATTATTGTCCCGGATCAAGTCCGTGCCGCAGATATGGATATAAATATTACGCGGGACATTAAATCCCATGAATTCCGGCCGGAAATGTTTCGCTTCCCGGATGTAATACTCCGGGATGACCTTGTCCTTAATGATTTTTTGGCCGTGATAAATATCGTGAAGAAAGAGGTTTAGGGCGGTGATCCTCTGGATCAGACCCTTTTCGATGCGTTTCCATTCATTGTCCGGGATGATCCGGGGCATCAGGTCAAAGGGGAAAATCCGTTCGGTCCCCTGTTTATCGGAATAAACCGTGAACGTCACCCCCTGATTGAGGAAGAAGGTATCCGCCAATAACCGGCGCTGGTCAAATTCATCATGCGAAAGCTGGTTAAATCTCTTAATCAACTTCTTATAATGGGGCCTGACCCGGCCATTTGCATCGAAAGCCTCGTCAAAAAAGCCTTCCGTTTTATACTGATCAAAAGAGTTCTTCATGGATTATGGACCTTGTCATTTATAGCATATTGAAAATCAGAACATTGAGAAGAGCAAATCACGTGCCAGCTTATATAGTAAAAATCGCGAATTCATTTTTATCGCCCCCTCCCGCAAAAGGAAATATTTTAGCCGCCGCAAATTGCTCCGGGGATATGAAGCACCCCTCAAATCCTATTCTTCGGGCTCATTGGTTCGCGCGGAGGTCGCGCGGAGAGAGTGGCCCGGCCATCTTGGCCATGTTTTTCCCGATCCCAGCGGGCGAGGACACCCGTGCTACTTTAATCCTTTCCCCGAGAAACCAGAGGCCGATGGAGGAATTACCCGCAGCAATTTGCTCTGGGGGGGCTCGTGATCCACGAGAACCGTCATCTAAATGGAATGTCCCAAATTTTGGCCCCTATTCCTGCGTTTTTTTACGAAGTCTGATACTTCTTAAAGTTCTCTACCTATTCGAAAATCTCTTTATAGACTTCGTCTCCGTATTGTCTGTGCAGGAAGGTCCGCAGATCGTCTTTGATCAGAACTTCTCGTGAACTGCCGCTCAATCGCTTCACCGAGCACACGCGGGTAGCCTTCGGCTCCGAGGAGGTCGATGATCGCGGCTTCGAGTCGGGCTTCAGTGAATTTCATCGATTATTTATCTCCGTTTCCAAATCGGTTAATGAGGTAATGATATCATCAAATGATGGGCGACGTCCAAAAATCATATCCTGCATAGCGACATAATCATTACGCATCGCATCGAGCACATGATCGGGCGGGATCAGTTTAAGCGTGCCAGACTTTGCCGCTTCATAGTTAGCCCAGCTGCGAGGGTAGAATTTTTTTCTTAAACAGAACGACATCAGCCAGCAGTGCCAAATCTCCCAATGCGGTTCTTTTCAGATTCTCGTCGGATGCCATGAGGCAAAGGTCGTAGTAGTGGCGCGAATAGCGCTCGGGAACGACTGACTCCTCGGGGCGGTGGGCTTCATGGTGTAGTATGGTCGCTTTTTCCCAGAACGTGCGCTCTGCATTGATCGCACGAACAGAGCAGCGCGGTTCATCGAATTGCTCAGGGAAATCCTCCGCGGCGTATGGTGTGATCGTATGCTCCGAATGTGGCAGCCAGGACGCCAAAGGTCCGATCTCCAGTTGGATGTAAGGCAGCAGGCCCTCCGCATGAGACGTTTTCGGATATTCCACCCGGATAATGTGCCCTTGGTCTTTTTCGTCAGGTTTGACCTCTAGGCTGCAATGTGAACCGAGCGCATCATTCAGAAGTGGCAGCATGGTTTGAGCGATGTAGACACAGGCCCACTCGTTGAGTGCCTTATTAAATTTTTGCTGTTTCTTCGTCGAACGTTCCCTCATCGGGTCTTGTCCTCCACCAGCGACTCTCCAATCCAGTACCAAGTCGATGTCCTCAGAAAAGCGGTCAATCAGTCCATAGACTTTTGATAGGCTGGTGCCTCCTTTGAAGACGAGTTGGCCGGACAGGATAGGATGTTCAAATAAATGTTTCAACGTCCAGCAGACCCAGAAATCCTTTTCCACGATGCCAATCGTTCCCATGCCGCGCTTTTCCGCCGTCAGCGTAAAAAGTTCATTCCGATCTTTCTCTGGGAGTGCTGCCACACGATTCATGACTGCATCTCCTTGGCCACGGCTCGTATGACGTCACATACCCACGCTGGAGCCGTCCGGGTATCCCGAAGGATTTTTTCCCACTTGGGTAAGGGGATTGCAGCTTTAAGCTTCTTTCGGATTTCGGCAGTGATTCGCTTTTGTCCCAAAGCTTTCAGTGCCTGCACGATGAGTTCACTTTCACTGTGTTTAAACCCGGATTCTTTCAAAATCCGTTTCTTGAATGTTAATTCCCGCTTTCCGATGAGGAACGTCTTGCTGGGTCCGTCGGAAAGGTAGACTGCCTGTACCGGGACCTGGGTGGAGAGCCCTAGAATATTCAGGGCCGTATTTTCTGACGGCTGGATGCGCCAACCCGATTTACGCGCCAACGCCTGCGCCACCTGCCGGAGATCCGGCTCCATCGGGCCTCCGATCAGTTTACTCACTCGAGGGTAGTCGTATAAGCCACGGAACACCCGTCGAACCGTTCCTTTCGCTTCCAGATTCGTCAATGCCTGGCGAATGGAATCATCCCCTCCGATGTCTAAAAAGTCATTTTTAGAGAATGCCCAACCCCTATGGTTAGCATAAACTCTTTTAACTGCTTTATCTTCAATAGATTCCATGAACTTAGTTTGGACTATATTTTCACAAATTGCACGGCCATTTTGTGAAAATAATGCGCCTTATTTTTGCGGGTCATCTTTGATGAAGGCTGAATTCTGAATGAGTATCAGTGTTATTCTGGGAGGTATTTAATTCCATATTCATCATCCGAACGTATCCGGTATTTGAAGGCCGTTATTGACAGGAACCAGAGGTCGCGCGGAGAGGGTGGCACGGCCATCTTGGCCATGTTTTTCCCGATCCCAGCGGGCGAGGGCGCCCGTGCTACTTTAATCCTTTCCCCGAGAAACCAGAGGCCGATGGAGGAATTACCCGCAGCAGGGCGCGGTAGTGCGACCAGGTGACCTGCGGGGAGAAGGCTGGCAATTCTGCGCCCGGTGGGTGCTGAATTGGCGGAGTTGCACCACCTAAACCGAATTTGATCCCCAGCGGGTGCTGAATTTGAGGCAGCCGCTGGGCGTATGCCTGGTGAAATTTCCGGAAGTTCTGGAGATTGGTGACCGAAAATCCTTGGCCATACTTC
>Ga0163148_10004972_pt1 | contig 13572 bp, 12 predicted proteins | sample OliLakLV19MP7P2_FD_148606 | JGI IMG/M metagenome (GOLD analysis project Ga0163148, IMG submission 148606) | Freshwater microbial mat bacterial communities from Lake Vanda, McMurdo Dry Valleys, Antarctica- Oligotrophic Lake LV.19.MP7.P2 | ecosystem: Environmental > Aquatic > Freshwater > Lake >... | reverse complement strand
TTGAGAGCTCATAACCTGCAATAGAATCCCATGGTCAACTCTAGAACTAGATCTACAGAGTAAAATAGAGAGTGAATGTGAATTATGACTACAGTAAATTAGTGGTTTGCATTCACTACTGGCGCCGTGGATGTCATCCATGGACGCACACTGTCCCCTCGGTTGACATGAAGGTGCCATGTGCCAAGTCCATTGTGCTGAAGCACAATGACACAAAAACAGTTTGGCGCGCATGGAATGAAATCAAGGTGCACTAGGATGACAGCATGGCCTCCAAGATCAACAAAACTACACAAGCATCTCAATGGCCCAAAACTTGGTCATCAGAAAAAAGCAAACATGCATTGAAGACAAAATGCGCAATTTGCACACTAACAGTTTAAAAAAAATTAAAACATGTGCAATGTGCAGACCAAGTCATTGCTACTTGAAGATACTTTTTCATGGATGTTGGAGCAACACTGTCTTTTGTAAAGCTGGATAGCTTATAAATAAAAAGTTTACGATTTTACTGCATTGTGCACATGGAGGTTGATGACTAGAAACATTGTTGTAGTGATTACCTTCATTGTTCCCGCCATGCTAAATTAGAGATCTCATTGAATCCAAATTTCACCACCACCAACATACATACACCATCTGCAATGTCAACTGTCATGGTGTCCACTCTTTCAACGTGCACTGCAAGTTGGTGGAATGCTATTTGCTGATGCATCCAGCTTCATAATTATCTTCAAATTGGTTCATCACTGGATTACGCCCAAATGCATCCACTGGCACACCCGCTCTGATAGTTGCTTCTTGTAAAGACACACTCATGTGAGGATAGCATGCACTGCTTGGATGAAGAATGACTACATCAGACAAGGATTTTCGGTCAACAACAAGCAAAGGTAAAGCCCCCAACATGTTTTGGATCTCCTCCAGTCGCCCCTTAATATGCTGCCAAAGACAAAGAGCATCTGTTGTTATCACTCTGACAAGTTGTTCAAAAGAAAAGAGGGCTTGACAGTGCCATCTTCTGTTCCAAACTGCAGCATGACAAGAATGAGGAAACTGCCAGAATGCAGCATGCACAGCAACAAAAAGAGAAAACAAGAAGTCTGCACCTGTTACTTACAAGTTGTCTGTTCTTGCCACATTAAAGAACCTGATTTCTACATCAGGCTCAAGCAAGAGACCACAAATGCAGGCAATGCATGACATGGCTGCTTTAAAAGCAGCTCTCATGGAGGATGCAATGACCTAGGAAGGACTCTGCAACACAATGAGGGAGACATCTACAAATGGGTACCCCCAAGAATTGTGTTGTGACAGACCAAACCAGTGAAGCAATGGATGGCAATGATAAAGAGCTTCGCAGGAGTCATCAGCCCACCTTAGCCAAAAGAGTATGCAACTGTGGTGTAAATAAGTAAGCAAGTTATGCGACCTTACAGCTGCACCAAAAGGGCTCATCTGCTCATCACAAACAACAACACAGATAGGATTTTGTCTCCACTGTATGGTCTTCTGTTCAGTTCAGCTGAGCACCAATGTCTGTAGAATCTTCTGCATCCTTCAGTCTGAGCACCAGAACATGCAGAGTGTTGCGAAGAACCAAGCACGACCAGTGCCAACCGTTGTGCAACCCTACTGCGGTGCATGATAAAAGGAACTGCTGGGTGCAAGCCAGACATCACAACAATGTCACAATGGACTTGTGGCTAGTGATGCTATCCGGGACCTATGGTGAATCACAAGTGAAATTGTCCTTTTTTCACTCCCCTCGATTAGATTATGGGGAGACAAGAGGTTCCGGAATGGGACTTGCTTGAGGTTCACCTCTCTAGAGCATAAACAACTTCAAAGTTTCCCAGATTGAAGCAGCAGTTTCCACAGTTGTTTGTAACTTGAATCAACCCACTCACAGCCACCTTTTATGTTAAGAAGAATAGTTTTTTTAGCTGGGTTTGCCCTTAAAAAAATTAGGTTTAACCATGCAATGTTTGCTAGCATGTGTCAAATCAAAATCTTTTGTGCATTTGCCCCTAATTTGTTGCGTTAGCTACCTTATTTTTTAAATCTTGATGACAATTAGGGCACAGATGGCAATGTGTTCATACTGCAGTGATTGTCACAGTCGCGGATCTAGATGTCCCGTTCTGCCATCGAGGGTTCGAATCCCATCTCAAGCAACATGTCAGACAGCTGTTCATGCCAATTGAGACCCGAGCTTTTGAGGCTATGCAGAGCTTTGATGACAACCAAAGCTTGGCCTTGTTGTGCACCAAATTCAGGTCCAGCGATGATGCAGACCAGTTCCTTAGTTTTCAATTTAAGGTAGACATGGCCAATGTTGGTGGCCCATGCCTCTAGATTGTTCAGTTTGTCAGCAAAAGTAAGCAGCCAGATTCCACAAAGAGAAACAATGCTAAAGCACACAGAGTCAATGGGGGTGTCAGTCAAATGCCCACCAGCTACTAACTATGCCTTGTGACACCCATCATGATTGAGGGCGTGTGCCACATGTGCTCTGATCTTCTTGTTGTAATTTCCTCCTGTACCCAAGTTGTCTTCAAAACTGCTGTGTTCGTCAACTTGAGTGATTTCCAATCCTTCTTCAGCGGCCACTTTGTGGTGCTGTAGTGCTGGTCAATGGCCATGTCCTGTGCATGGTTTTGGGGTGCTTCAAACCCACACATGTTCAGAAGGTGGGTGCGGAACCACATATTGGCTTTCTTGGCATGGCGGATGATGCCTTGTTGGGTCTTAGCGAGTTTGTGTAGGCCAGGCAGTTTCCATCATTTTGTGTCATGCAAGCTGTTCTCATGGGCATAGCACATAGGAACAGAGACTATTCACAATTGTAGATGCACACTTTGTCCTCTTGATGGAAAGGCTGCCAAGCAGTTTCTCCAGTTTTGTACTTGATAAGGACATTGACGCCGGAGTTCACATGCTCCTTTTTGTTGCTGCGCTTGATGCATTTCCAGTCCAAAATGCATCTGAACTTTCAAAGGCCATGTCTGATTGGCTTCAATGCAATCGATGATGTCATTGCAGGCTACGACTTCTTTGCATTGGTCGTTGACAAGAGACTTGCACTCGATGTGCTCAGGCTGTAGCTCAAAGTTGCTCTCCGTGAGGTGGTCATCGATCATCCTGACACTCTTCAGTGGGCATGGTGTCTAGTGCCATCATCATGTGTGGTACGAGAAAGGTCTTGTCAGCTAGCTGTTCTGGAGGTAGCACAGCTGCCAAAGGATCAACTGGGTGCAGGGCATCGAAGATGTCTCAAGAAATCAAGAAAAGTCTGTTGGAGTCTGATCTGAATTGGGTGCCCCATGAGGGTGCTTGGTCCGAAGATGAGGTGGTACGTCCCCATCCTTGTTGGTCACCCATTGGCAAAGTGATGGGGCATTGCTGCATGAGGTGCAGTCTTCTTGGGCCGAGGCCCAGTTGTGTCCGTGGGTGATGCTGATCAATTCAGCTGGGATGGGTCTTGACGATGAACGTGGGGGCAAGTCCACTGCGGGCATGGTGGGAGTGCTAACGGAGAATTTTGCAGGTGCGATGTAACACGTCGTCTTCACTGACAGATTCAGCATCGCCATCATTGTAGAGGATTTCTCAACTGAGGTCATCAGGGCATTCCACATTAGACAGGTAGCGCCCAGCATGTGTGGTGCCACTATGATCATCTTCTACACGACAGATGCATGCAATGCCCCAGAAGAGGAAGAATAGAAGGATCTTGATGTCAAGAGTTTGTCCATGAAGTGTCTCTTGAGGTGGACAGTTTCCTAGCAACTTCTCAGCAGCACAGTTCATGACAGTGCAGATGTGTTGCAATGCCAGTAGCCCAAAACCTGTTACATTAACTTCTTGTCCAGGATAGGTGCATATGCCATAGGCGTTGTCACCAATGATTCCACCATCAGCTCCCCTATCCACTACTAGAGCTCCTCATTTGTCACATCGGATTGCATGCTCTGAGACTTTGTATTTGACTCTTGAGCTGCTGTCGTTATGTAGAAAAGCTTCCAATATATCTGGAAGGGCTTGTCTAATCACGCAACTAAAAAATAAATGTGATACAGACATTCCTGGTGACATGAAATTAGTAGCCGCAGTTTAGCTTAAGATATGAAGACGTTGGAAAACATTTAAAAGACTGGAACAGAAACGCGGCGCACAGAACTGGCGTGGGCATTCATTTATCTGGGGGGCATGGCGTCGGGCTGCGTAAACGAAAAGCCTTGCGTCGATGACATGGGAACTGGGTTGGTGGGTTGCGCGCTGTCATCTGGCAGGTCGAATTGCCGCAAGTCGCTCGTATCGCCCAGCGCCATGTCACCCCACACATCCATCCCAGACATACTGAAGGCTCTGCCGTAACGCCCTCCTGTGCCTTGTGACCTAACGGGCATTGGAGCAGGAACCGGTTGTGGATCGGCAACTCCGGGCGAAGACAAAATGTCCTTGACACTTGCTGTCGTATCGCCTCCTGTGCCATCCCGAAGTAATCCAGCATTTGCAAGAAGCTGCTCTTGCCTCTGCACAATTTTCTTCAATTCAGCGACCTGGTCTGCTAGGTCATCATCTGCTTCAACGCCACTCGATTCCTGCGTCTTCCTTGCGTACCGCAAAATATCACTTACTACAACATCCGCGGACAGAGCATTGTGATACAGTAACCATGTCTGGATGTGACCCGGTGGCTGAAGCGCCGCGAGGACGAAGAGGGGGATAAAGATAATATGACCACAAACCAAATCGTGTATGAAGTAAAATGGCTTCACAAACTTTAGGCCGGTGAGCAGACCAACCAGACACAAAGCTCCGATGCCGTAGTATGCAGCCAAGCCAAAACGGATGTAGTTTTGGTCTTCAATAAAGAGAGTGATTATGCCTGCAACCATTAAGAGGAAGAGCATAATGCCGATGGTGCGGCGTACGGGGTAAGGCATTGAGCTTTCTCTCGCCGAAAAGAGTCGCCCAACCACAAACACAACAACGATGAAGATGAGCACATTTCCAATCGAGATTGCCGGTGTGCTTAGCGTGATGTCGGCCTTGAAAAGACTTGACCGGCGAATACCTTCACCCACCAGGACGTATAAGACGGCCTTCACGAGGAAGAGGAGCTTAGACGGAAGGGGCATCTTCTTGTAAAAGGCATTTTCTTCGTTCCACCACATGGACCAACTTCTGGATGATCCTCCCGATGTACCTCTCATCCATCGTAGCCACAAGCTGTAATCATTCACAACGACGTTCCAATCAAAGGTCAGAGGGTTGAACCAGAATGGACTGCAAAGGAATGATGCAGACGCAAGCCACAAGGACCATGTTCGACCAAAGTATTGCTTTGCGTGACTGTAGACTCCGACAAGGAGGAGCCCGGCGGCCAGCTCAACACCGAGGTACAAGTGGCTCGATGCGAAGAAACGGAACTGCTCGTCGAAGGGAGTGTGCTGCGTTACGAACCCTCGACCTGTCGCGCGATACTGAGCACCTCCAACGAGGATTGTCTGTGCCATGTAAGTCGCCTTCGTCTGGATATGGAACATGAAGTGCAAAGGGCCACCGGTTACGAAGATAAGGAAAATCTCCTGAATACTTGCCCACCATCCACGTTCGACACCCAGGGTTGCAAACAAGGGAATAGTCTGTAAAAGACCGAGACCCCCCAAAAGCATTTGGATCGTTCCCATCGGCGTAATGACGCGGTCTCCGATCTTCTCCAACTTAAAAATCGCCAGTAGCGCCATAAGATACACGACGAGGTAAACCGTCAAGATTGTTAGCACGTTGGAGAAGTAGTGACCAATGCCACCATAGTAGAATGAAAGAAGGCGAAAAAAATCCAGCCTATGACACATCCTGTATACATCACGCGATAGACTTTGCTCAGCCGCTCCTTGGCTAAGCTTCGCCTCGAACTTGTAAATCTGACTCATGCCGACATCACGGCCTTTGCCGACCTGAACATACTCTTTAAATCCAACTGTCCCTCCTCTGATGACGTTGTTATAACCGGCAAAAATGTCTTCAGAAAGGTTAATGCCCTTAGAGCTCTTGCTGATACCACCTCGAGTTATAAAGAAGAGCTTATCAAAGACATCAGGGTGTCCATAGTGCAACCGAATGTGTAGTGGTCGTGTGAGCACTCTCTGCCCGAGAGTAACGAATGACATCTCTTGCATCGCCATGTAGTTAGCCAAGGAGCTGACACTGCCAGTAAAGATGTGCTCGCGAAGGCCAAGAATTGTTGTAGGCAACGGCCCCTCTCGCTTAGCGAATTCTTGCAAGGCGTTGCGCATCTTCAGAGCTTCTTCAAAGTATCCTTCTTGGTTCATGTCTATTGTCTGCAGGAACTCTCCTCGAGTGAAGATCATGGCATGGTTTTGATTCTCGGGTTTTCCCTCTCCAATCACAGGGTCGCCGGGCAATCTAACGCGATAGATTTCCTGGACCCCCCCTTTGCCATCACTCTTCACTAAGACCGAATACATGATAGAGGCTCCGGCGCGATTGATTCGAATATTATCGATGTAGGCAACCCGCAAATGAGGATATCGGTGAAGCAGAGCCTCAATGTCGTCAGCCTTCGAGTCCTGGTTTCTTTTCATGTTGCCATACACCTGACACGACACGATGTAGCCGAACTTCTCTCCCATTAGATCATTTGTTGTATCCTCATCAAGCCGCTCCAAGTTAGCCAACAAACGGAGAGCCTTTTCGCAATACATCATACCATTCACAGTTCTAGATAAAGTCTGCGCTCTGATACTGGCCCACCTCCTTGTCTCATCGATGTACTTCTTGTTCCAGATCTTCTCTTCGTCAGTGATTCCCAGACGTTCGACAAAATTGTTCCAATCTGAGCGGAATAGCGTCTGCAAATACAAAAGCGTCGATACACCCAAGGCATCCGAACGCTTTTCTAGGTCGCCCTTGCTATAGGTCACGTCTTCTGAATAGTACGGAGTGAGAACGTTCCACGAAAACATGTCGTGGATCGACGGAGCGTCTGGCATGTCCATGAAAAGGGAATTCACAAAAAACGTGAGGCGTCTACGGACTTCTTTTGATTTCGGCTCGGCTTCATCGGGGTGCATGCATAAGAGCCCATGCATCTTTTTCAAAACGGCTTTGAACGTAGCGTTTTTCGAGATGTCATCCAACTGATCCGACGCGTAGTCATCGTCCCAGAAGAAACCGTTCTCCATGCTGCCCAGGAAAGTCAGTCTGTCAAGAACGTCCCTGCTTTCCACATTAGCAGCAGTGTTCTTTAAAAGGCTCTTCATCGCATGAGTGCAGCTTCTCAGTTTGTCCCTGACCTGGTCTCGGAGCGCATCAATGTCTGCCTGTTTGTTGAGAATGTTCGCCGCCTTCTCAATTGGATCGATCCTACCCTTGGGATCCGTTTCTAAGCTGTTCAAGGAAGTTGCACTGACAACCTTTCGCATGCCGCCCGTCGTCATTCTGCGCTCGGCACCTTTCGAGAGAGCGCCCTTATCGAGGGCCTTCTTGCTGCCACCTTTAGCTGACCTCGGTTTGGCTGCTGCTTTTCTTTTGCCGATTCCTTGCTGCAATGTCATCACGACTCCTACTAAGTGCTTCATCGCCGTTCTCGTTTTCTCGAGTTTCATGTGCGACGTGAGGCTTGAGTCCTCCACCCATTTACTGATCGTACTAGCAATTGAGTTGACGTCATTGCTGTGCACCGGCCCCAGTACCTGGAGAAAAACGAAGGATCCTAATTCCCAAACCTCTGACACCGCGGTCTGCATCGTGATGTGCTCATTGATCGGCTTGAAGAAGCTTTCGTCGGTAACCGCCCCTGTTTTGGGATCCCGGTATTCGTCGCTGGGCCGCTCGAGCTCCGACATGACATCGTCAATGACGCCCGCCGTTTGGAAGACTGGAAGATAAATAGCCTGGCTGAATCCATCAAATTGACTAAATTTGAGATTGTCGCTTTCATCGTTGGAAACGATATCCTCCTGCCGGAAATGATCAATAATTTCATTCCACGCGGCGGAGAACATCACCCACTTTTGAATACGAACATCCAGCAATCGATTGACGTAGCTCTGAAGCTTGTGCGGATCTGTCCCTAACAGAGAACTTCCCTCTGAGGTCATGTTTCCTGTTGAGGCGCCCAAGAAACTTGCAGAGGAGCCGCGCCGGCTTCCTGCGTCAGGTGACAGCATCTTTTTGCAGAAGTGCTCAGGTGCTCTTCCAAAATTTTGCCGGATGTCATCAATGGAACGGATGTCCCCCAGATGATCCGAAAATCCAACAGACGTTCCAGCGAACGCCTGCCACGCAGCGTACCAAATGCTCATATCGATAAGGTACACAATGAATTGTGGAGACCATCGCATCAAAAGTAAAACAAACATCTTCAAGAAGCTCTGGTTCGGGTAGTTCAAGTAGTCGTCTGTTAGCTGCAGTGTGGGGAGAACCATCGAGTATACCTCAAAGATGTATGAGAAAAAGAGTTTCCAAACCATCAGAGACAGCCAAAACATGATGTAAACAGCCGAGTGCCCAGCAGACTCGTGCACTTCCTTGCCGACGTACAGCCGGCTGAGGGGGTAAAGCATGTTGAGAAATGACTGCACGTAGTCATTTTGGCTCGTACATATTGCAGTAGTCAGAGGTGGCCACAGCTGAAGAAGCGCTTCAATGCAGTAGGGAACCATGACAAGGAGCGACAGCCAAATGTACTGCCACCACCAAAAGGTAGCATCCGCTTCGATTCCAAGATAGACACCTTTCTGGGGAGAGAAGGCCCACATTATATACAGTGTTTGATAAACGAATGTCAAAAACCGAGCGACAAGGATGAAGACAGAACCGCAGACTTCTGTTCCTGACAGGTGGATGCCAGGAAAGCTGACCCAAACTTCAAGAAGAGCCCAGAAGAGATGAAGAGCATTGAAAATCCAGAACACACCACTGGCAACTTGCAGCGAGTACACCCAGCCCCAGACGAGCTCTCGGGCGAAAGCAATAACAGCTAGAAGGTAGAAGGTGACAATGTGCCATTCCAGGATGCGGTTAACTGCGAGCATGCCACGGAACCAGGAGCGCTTTTCTAAGAAAGTCTTGGGGGATTTCTCCAGTCCGTCAGAAACGGGAGTTGCCGATTCTCCAGGAAGTGGCCCGAACATGTTAGCGTTTCCTTCGATATCATTAGCTTCTTGGACGTCTCCTGTCGAATAATGGAATCTCAAACAGTTTCGTGACCAGAAAAATTCGTTGAAATCGTCGTAGTTGCGTTTGTCTTCGTGGTCGGCCGATTTTTTCATGTTCTTAAGTGCATACATCAACAATATATAAGAAATGTCATAGGGGGGCTCACAAAGTTCTCAGGAAGTTCACTACTACGTACCTTCGCTACAATGTCGTAAATAGGCGTAACAACGAAGTCAAGGTAATGCCCAGCGTACAAGCTTCTTGTTTGGGTGTATCCCTCGCTCTTGATGTATTCCTCCATCATTTTGTGATAGAGAAACCACAAACATTCAGGCATATGCCGTAGATTGGACCCTTCTCCCCAGATGCAAAAGAAGAGAACAAGATCAACCACACGACTTGCAACGGCAGGGGGTGCATTCATCGACGTGTTCATTTTTGAAAAATGGGGCGGGATGCCCATTGCACGACACCATTTTACGTAATTTGAGAAAACTTTGGCGTGCAAAGCGTGTATGGGGCTTGGTGGCTGCACCGACGGCGGGAGGATGTGGCTACTCATGTACCGGCGGTTATTACTTAATAAGATGAGCAAATGCTCAGCTTGGTTACGTACAGAAGAGTCTTGGAACCCAAAAAAATTGCCAAGATCTTCGCAAGCTGAATATACCATGTTGGCGTACTCAGCAAGTCGTGGGGGGAGATCAGCGGGGTCAAACATATTGTAGGCATCGGGTGCCACAGGTGGAGGATCACGCAAAAGGGAAGGCTTAGAACTCGTTCCCGAGTTGGCTCCATCGCTTGTGGGGACAGGCTTGTAGTCCTGATGGAACATAGCTCGTAAATCAAAATACGAGCAATGCCCGTCTCGGTTGACGATAGCAGCAAAGACAAGCAAGCATGCAGCAACCCAAACGAGGCCAAAGCATACTTCTCTGGGAATCGGGAGGCCTAAGACCACAGGATCGGAACTCTCAGGTGGGTAATATGGATACCCTCTAGCCACATCCATCATGTGAGGTAGCATTGACTTGAGGACAAGACATGACACAAGAGCTCCTCCTTCCATAACGGCGGCAAGAGTGCCGATCAATGTTGTGGCACAGCTAGAAGAAACAATGGAAGAAATCAATAATGTATTCTCCAGGTGAGAAGCTGGTCAAAGGATTAGCTCCATCGCCCCGATGCCTGTACAATCCACTTCAGAGCACAACTTACCGGACAGATGCCGCGGCTGAGATGAGGGCCAGAGTACCGCCCGCGATAGGGAAGTAGAGTGGTACCGACGCAACGCCAAAAGATCCAATCAAGAGAGCAAGAGTCGCTCCAAAACAGATACCAGGGAACACTGTGGGCAACATGACTCCTAGCGAAAGTCCTACGAATGCACCATTAAAGGTCAAAACGTAGAGCGCAACTTCGGCCAGTTCAAGTCCAACAGGTTCAAAGAGAGGTTCTAGGAAAGTGAAACATAGAAATCCAGACAACGCCGCCGTCAACCAGCCCGAAAATAATCTCTGCTTGCTGTGTGGCAAGAAAAATGAACAGAATGATGAGAACGTTCGTCCTGCCGATGCTTGTTGACCCAATGCAAAGGTGGACAACGAGTGAAAGGAATGCTTACCTAGACGAAAAGCTTCCATACCAGACCACAACCAGGGCCGCAACCAGTCGGATGGCGAGATACATGTAGTTCGCCATGCCGTCGAACACAGTACCGGCTTTGCCGTCTTCTCCCGTTGTTGCCGCCGTCATAGTAAAGTTTCTCACTTCGAGTCAATTTCAAATATCTACAGTAGCACAGATAATGCCGATGAAAAACACTTTTTCACACCTAAACGTGCCGCAGATCTCAATTCTTCCTATTATCTTTACGACTTCAAGAACGCGGAAAATCCAAACTATGCAACAGAAAGGAAATCTATGGATGATTCAGCGAACTGGAGCCGAGGCAGAAGCTTCAATCTCTTGGGCAACAGCAGTATTTTTCCTTTCGACGGGTGTCTCTCGATCTCTGCTACCAGTACTAGCTAGTAGCTAGCTACTTGGTAGCTCTAACTTGTACTACTAGCTAGCTAGCTAGCTAGCTAGTAGCTAGTAGAGTGCTGCAATTAATAGTAGAGTAGTGGCAGCATGTGCAGTAGTTAGCCGATGGCTACTCTAGTAGCTAGCTACTACTAGCTAGCAAGTAGTCTTGCTCTCTCTAGTACCAGTACGACGTAGCAACGTAGCTACTAGCTATCCAGCTACTAGAGTAGAAGCTACTAGTAATCGACCCAGGATGCATTTATGAAATACCTTCCTCAGTCTACTAGTAGTAGACTACTACTAGTACTCTAGCTCATACATACGAGTACGTACAACATACGCTAGACTATTACTTTTTGTACCAGTACAGTAGTATCGTAGCGTACTACTGTACAGTGTATGATCGGACGTCTATTACGTACGAGTACGTATGCGAAAAGATACATGAGTGGACATGTGTATGTCACTCCAGAAATCTAGCTACTAGCTAGCGGTAATAATATCCTGATATGCAGAGTAGCAGTAACTACCTGACCGACTTGTCGGCCAGTGTCTCTCACATGCTTTAATTGTCTGCCTGTCTGTGTGTGTGTGTGTCTGTCTGTCTGTCTCTCACAAAACTCAGCTACTGCAGTTCATCATCTATGCTCACTCTTTTCTAATTTGATGGTGTGTTTCATGCAGCTATTGAATGTCTCTAGTTATCCTAGATAGAGAAGGGTCTCCCAATACAGTCAATGTAGGCAAGGTCAATTGAGACAAGGGTTGGAGTCTCAGGACGACAAGAATGGGCGCAACCATCTTGTGCATTGCTGTTTGACGAAACATCTAAGAAGTCCAAATCATGCAGTGCAAAGACTAGACATGTTGAAAATATGAGTAGGTTCTACAGACTAGTGGTGATGGATGATTGGTGTGGTGTCGGAAGATTCTGACATCACTTCTGGACACTTTTCTCCGCATGTGTACACATGTTCCTAATGCATGATGCTGATTCTCCAACACAGTCATGCAGGTGTTCAGAACTTTGCTTTGGATGGCTATCCAATGAGGATCAGTGGCAACCAATTTATCAGTGTGGTTGTTCAAAAAATGCATACAAAAACAATATCAATTCAATTCATTCCAATAACAATGTCAAAATCAAGAGCAATTACAATTGCATTTTGAAGTGACAAGGGCACAAAAGATTGCAATTTCCAATCAGTTGAACACTCCCATCAGAGGCATGTGTCCCTTTCTTATAGCAGTGGACAGTCTTGTCAACACGTCCATGCTCTCTTGTAGTAGGGACGGTCTCGTTGACATGTCCGGCTTGTTCCGGGTGGAATCTTGTGGGCACTCCTGCAAGTGGAGCACCTTTCTTTGTCGTGTTATGTTGTGGGCTTCAAGTTGCCTCACTTTTGTGTTTCATGTCAATGATTTTGGTTGCATCCTTCTGTTACATCATGTGAGGCATTCTTGTACTTCGAGTGCTCCTCTTTGTGCCACGTGAGGTGTTTGACACCATCACGGACACTTGTTGTCATGGTCTCTCATGGATCCAGGCTCGTCATTGGTCAGCAATCGATTCACAGCCAATCGATTCTTTAAGCCCTTTGGCTGTTTCATGACGCAATCCCTTCAACCGGGATGCTTTTTGTGCCGGCACTCATGTGCTTCTGGGTAATTCAAATTCAAAAATTCATTGTGTGGGGCACCCATGTGGTTTGAGCACCAGTGTCCCTCTTCGTGTTCCGTCCAGGCTTTGATGCACCCACCGATGCTTGTCGATGGCCTCGGTCGGGCTTCAACGCTTCTTCGTGCCGGAATCTCTTCATGGATCCGGGCTTTAATCATCAAGCAATCCACGTCGCTCTTTGGCTCTCAAGTTCCCAAAATTTGTTTCAAGTTTGGTCTGCACAAAGATCTTGTCGACTCGTCCGCAGATGAAATGGTGCGCTAGCATCATTAACAAGGGGCGTGCTTTCGCGTGCATTGCAAAAGGACATTCAGCACAAAAGGGCTGATGTTTGCCAATTCCATGTTGACTTGGCAGTGTTGTTAACCCAGTTGCCTGTCGCTGGAGATTGTTTTCAACATGATGTTGGATGTGTTGGATATGTGTGTCTATCCTGTTGGCTAGAGAGATCTGCATGTTTGTTGATAAGATCAGTCTACTAGAAGAAGTGAGCTCTGTTGGAGCATGTTATCTACTCTACTAGTGTGGATGTGGATGTCGCGCTGTCGGTGCGCGCCGATGAAGATCTCTCTTGTGAATGAGGTTCAATGTGGGACTGGGACTGAATGGAGAGATCTGATTGGCCAACACACTCCTGCCGTGCACTTTCTTTGACTGTGAACAGAATC
>Ga0163148_10004965_pt1 | contig 13581 bp, 10 predicted proteins | sample OliLakLV19MP7P2_FD_148606 | JGI IMG/M metagenome (GOLD analysis project Ga0163148, IMG submission 148606) | Freshwater microbial mat bacterial communities from Lake Vanda, McMurdo Dry Valleys, Antarctica- Oligotrophic Lake LV.19.MP7.P2 | ecosystem: Environmental > Aquatic > Freshwater > Lake >... | reverse complement strand
TGTAATCTCGTTACTCACGTTGCTTAGCGCTGAGAACGTTTGGTTATCAACGATCACTTCCTTCGTTAAGCCAAGCGCCAGCACTCGTAGTCCGCTGCGGTTAAATGGTTTGACATCAATTGCACTACGGCTGGGTGTGGTGGCAACAGCATACTCCTGAATCAGAAATTGCCTGCCGTCGTGCAGAGCTGCCATCGGGACACTGCGTAAAATACCATCCTGCACGAACACCAATGTCTTGATTTGCGCTTGCTTTAAGTCATCGGCAAAGGGTCGAATCAGCCAATCGTACATTTGTTGTGCAGGCTGGGGCTGATATTCCAGGTCTCGATAGCGTTGCAACCCTTGACGAAAGGCATTGATCTGGTTGATCAACTCTTGCCGCGTAATATCGTGAAGGGCTAATTTCTGCTGACCATTAGGCAGGCTCAGAATAACAGATGTTTGCTTGTCCAGGATAAACGTACTGATGATGGCGGCAGTCGGATCAACCGCTTGCTTTTGGCTGGTCGGATTCGCTACCGCAATGACACAATCATTGCCAAAGTAGTTTTGTAGTTCTGCCAGTCTGAGTGAATCAATCGCCCCCAAAATCCCTTTGAAATTTTCCTCGCTTTTTAACTCTTCGGCTTTAGTCGGGATGGCTTTGGTTTGGATGGGCTGTTCTTGCTCTAATCTAAGGGCAACGAGTTGGCGGTAGATGGGCTCGATCGTGTCGCGGAAGTCGAATTGCAGGTCGCGGTTAGCGGACAGAATATCGCTGCGAATAGCTTCTAAGGTAGTGATCGCACGTTGATAGGCAGCGATCGCCTTGCTATTACTCGCCTCATTGTTTTGCCCCTGCCTTTTCAAAAGGCGTCCGGTCTGCCACTCCCAGAGATACAGACTATCGCTTGCCTTGGACTGATCGGCGGCAAGGCGTGCCTGATTGGTTAATTGGAGTGCTTGAGGAATGTCACCACGGCACTCTTGCAGATGCCCCTGTGCTCCCAGTGCAAACGATGCGGCGCGTTGGTCGTTTAATTTTTTTGCGGTGGCAGCAGCGTCTTTGAGCAGCGTTTCCGCCTGAGGCAGCAACACCGCTGCCAAACAATCGCTACGCAATGATGTTTCCTTGATCACGACAGGTTTCAGCAATCGCGCTAAATCAATCGCTGCATAGACACGCTTTTGGCTATCAGGCACTCGTGACAGGGCTGCCGTTGCCTGCTGGTGGGCTGCCGTCGCTTCTGCCGTGTCATCGGTACGGTAGTAAGCAGGGATGGCGCTGATGAGCGCTCGTAGCTCGCCTGCTGCATCTGTTTGGCTTCGAGCCAGTTCTAAACCCCGCTGAAAAGATTGCAAGGCGGTTGTGTCATAGCCCTTGCCAATCGTCGTCAATCGCCCTTCTTCTTGGCTGTCTCCCCGCTGGTTGGCAGATTCGGCTCGACGATAGCTAACCTGCGCGAGGCTGCTATAGGCACTACCTAGACTATTAAAGGCTTCAATGCGATAAGCAGGCATGTCTGGAGCTAACGCCAAGCTGGCTTGCAGCAGCACGATCGCTGATTGGTAATCGCCAAGTAACCGCTGAGCATCGCCCAAACTGCCTAAAGCGGAGGCTTCGCCCTTCTTGTCACTGGCAGCACGAGCAATTTGAAGGGCGCTTTCTGGGGAACAGGCTAACTGGTCGATCGCTGGGAGCCGATGCACGTCCTGTCCACACAGGAGGGCGATCGCTTTGCGGGATTGTCCTAAACTGCTGTAAACCTGTCCTTGTTCAGTGAGGCTATGTCCTAGTGCTTGCAGGTCTTTGGTCTGGCGGTAGTAAGCAGTGACTTGCTCCCACAACGCGATCGCGGCATCACTTTTGCCCAGTTGCTGCTGTGCCCGCGCCAGGTTTTCCTGAATGATGACGGTGTTTGCCGGATCGTTGGGGTATGACTCCAACGCTGTCTTCCAGCGGTCAGCAGCGGTTTTGTAATCACCTGCCTGGTAGCGATCGACTCCCTGCTGCACGAGTTGCGCAGCGGTAGGTGCTTGTGCCGTCGCAACTTGCCCCAGCCACAGGCAGAGTAAAAAGCTGCTCAGGCACAGGATTGCAAGGAACGGGCGGATTGGGAGACGGATTCGCATGCCTCAGGCTCCAGCGTGGGGTGATGTTTTTCTTTCTAAAGCAAGCTTACCTGTTGCAATCTTTACACGATCGCCCTTCACAATCTTCTTTGATTCGACCAACGATCGATGGCGCTCGCTCTTAACCGATCTCTTAAAGCCATTGGTAGTTTCGATCGCAAGACAATTGAAGCTATTGATTTAGAGTCAGACGAAAGCAGCGAAAGCCATTGCACAGGTGCAGGTTAAAATGGAGCGGTCAAGCCCAGAATTGAGGAATTGGTCATGACACTCCAACCGATGCAAATCCAACTTGCAGAACATCTCCAGTCGCTTTCTGGTGAACAGGTCAAAGCCTTAATCTTGCAATGGCTGCTGACTTCGGATGCCAGTATCACCGGGCTGAATCAACAACTTATGGCGATGGAATCTGCTATGGAGTTAGGTGAAATCGATGCAAATGGACAATTTCAGCCTTTATCTGAGGCAGCTATGGTTGAACAAAGCCTTGCTGCACTCAAGCACTATCAACAAAGCGGAGCGGCAATTCCCCACGATCGCATCCAGCAATGGGCAAATTCTCTGGATGGCAGCTATAACCCTCAATGACTGCGATCGTTTGGACAGAAGCTGCTCAAGTTGATTTGGAACGGCACTATGATTTTCTCGCGGCTAATGCGCCAGAGGTAGCCGCCAGAGTTGTTCAAGCGATCGTCTCTGCCGCAGAAAGCCTAGCCCAAAACCCTAGACGCGGTGCGATCGTTGAACAAGCCTCTGGTCTGCGAAAGTTACTAATTCGGTTTGGCAAAGTCGGCTTTGTCCTGCACTACATTATCCTGGAGTCAGATGTGGTGATTCTGAGAATTTATCACGGTCGAGAACAACGACCTGTGTAGCGATCGCCCTCTGAAAGTTTAGCTGAACTTAGCAACTATTCTCTGCCCTGCTGATATAATCGCCGCAGTCCAAGTAAGGGAGCGATCGCGTGAAGCTTCAATGCTGGCAGATGGCGATCGCGATCGGGTTGGGGATAAGTGAGGCGGTCTATCCTTGGCTGCAAAACCGAGCCGTTGCTCAGAGCGTCATTGTTCCTGACACTACGTTAGGTGCTGAAAATTCGCAAGTACTTCAGAATGCCACGCTCAATGGGCAACCCATTACTACCCCAATTAACGGTGTTCGGCGACCCATTGAAGCGATCATTGGTGGAGCGCGACGTGGCAGTAATGTGTTTCATAGTTTTTCTGAGTTTAATGTGAATGCTGACCGAGGCGCTTTCTTTGTCAGTCCTGATAACCAAGTTCAGAATATTCTGGCACGAGTTACTGGAAGAAATAGCTCCGTGATCTTGGGCAAGCTGGGAACTTTCCAAGTTGTGAATGGCGAGATTACAACTGCAAACGCTAATCTATTTTTGATCAACCCCAATGGCATTTTATTTGGATCAAATGCCAGCTTAGATGTAGGTGGATCATTTGTGGCAACGACTGCGAATGTGGTGCAGTTTGGCGATCGGGGTTTCTTCAGTGCGACTGCTCCAGAATCTCCCTCACTTTTGACAGTTGATCCTTCAGCATTTCTGTTCAATCAAATAGGAACACAGCCTATTGTCAACCAGTCGAGAGTAGCCAATCCAAATGTTCCTTCATTTGTTGATGGGTTAAGAGTGAACGATGGTTTGAGTTTAATTCTCCTAGGAGGAAACGTAGTCTTAGATGGTGGAGTCACTCAAGCACGAGGAGGGCGAGTTGAACTGGGAGGCTTAGCGGGTTCGGGAAGCATTGGCTTAACCACTAATGGCAATGCCCTGCATTTGAACTTTCCCAGTAGCGCCACATTAGCAAATATAACGTTAACGAATGGAGCGAACCTAGACACGAGCGGCTTTGCCAATAGTGCTAATCAAGCAGGCGGCGATATTCAAACTCACAGCACTAATCTCACCCTTGCCAATAATTCAACTATTTCCTCAAATACGTTTGGCAGTCAAAATGGAGGCGATATTTTGCTGCGGGCTTCTCAGGTAGAGTTGAGCGATCGATCAGCTGTAAATGCGTTTACAGATGGCGCTGGAAACGGCGGAAACATTGAAATTGATGCCGATCAATTGCGGATGCAGAATTCTGCCCAGATCGGAACAGGGACAAATGGGGGAACAGGGAGCGGTGGTAGGATTGTCGTCCGGGTAAACCAATCTATCGATTTGCTGAATGCTAGCCAATTCGGCTCATTATCTGTGGGGCGAGGCGATCAAACAGACGTGGGAAAATCAGGAGATATCGTTGTTACCACTGGCACTCTGAATATACAAAATGGATCGGGCATGTTGGCCAGCACGTTCGTTGGAGGTGGTAATGCAGGAAATATCGGCATCCAAGCAACTGCTATCAACTTGAGTAGCAGCAATCTGGTTACATCTTCCTTTGGTATTGGTACTGGAGGAAATATTGAGATCACAACAGGGACTCTGAGTGTCAATCAAGGTTCCAGCATTATAACTAGCACTCTCGATCCTAATGCCTTCAATTTCAACACCCTTGATCCAAAGATTTATTCGCCTGATTTTGTCAACTTAGTTAATACTCTGCGCGCCTCTGCTCCTCCTGGTCAATTGGGGCAAGCAAATGCAGGAAAGTTGAGCATAACGGCGACTGATTCAGTAGAAGTCGTCGGAACATCGACAGATGGAAGTAGTAGGAGTAATCTATCGACTGGAACCTTCGGCAGTGGAAGGGGAGGTGATCTGACAATTACCACTGGGAACTTGCAAATTGCAGAAGGTGGATCGGTGAGTTCTAGCTCCAGTGGCTCCGGTAGAGGTGGAAACATTACGATCAGCGCTACCAATGCCATAGATGTCACTGGCATCTCATCGAGTAGAGCTTTTATCAGCGCCTTGGGAAGTGAGGCAAGCAATACTGGAAGAGCAGGAGATGTCATGGTGAGTGGGCGATCGCTCACTATGCAAAATGGTGGTCTGATCTCAACCTCTACCTTTGGAGAAGGACAAGGAGGCGATTTAACGGTGACTGCCCGTGAAGCAGTGACCCTGAATGAAATTGGCACTCGTGCCGATGGGCAGATCTTTCGGAGTGGTTTGTCCTCATCAACAAGCGGAACAGGTGCGGCGGGAAACGTCCGAATTCTTGATACTGGACGAGTCACGATTCGAGGAGGTGCGATCATCAATACTTCCACCTCTAGCATTGGTCGTGGTGGCAATGTTGAGGTAAATGCTGACACAATTGATTTGGTGGGGTTTTCGAGCGATCGTCAGTTTGTGAGTGTTATTGGCAGTGAAAGCCTCAATTCGGGCGCTGGGGGCAAAGCTGGGGATGTCATTGTGAGAAGTCGATTATTGAATGCGAGAGATGGTGCACTCATTTCAACACAAACCTTTGGAGAGGGACAAGGGGGCAATTTGACTATAGCTGCTTCTGAAGCAACAACCCTAATTGGTACCGGTACTCGTACCGATGGGCAGATTTCTCAGAGTGGCTTAGTCTCATCAACCAGTGGGTCTGGTAATGCGGGAACACTACAACTGTCCACGAGATCTCTCAGAATTCAGGATGGAGCGAGCATTTCTGCGTCTACGTTCGGGTCGGGAATTGGAGGTGATATCAACATTGTTATAGATGGAACTTTGAGGATGAATACAGGTTTTATTTCTTCCGCCTCCGCTTCTTCAGAAGGTGGCGATATCAATATTACGGCTAGAAATATCCGCTTACAGGGAAACAGCAACATTATCACAAGCGTTTTCTCTGGTGCTGGTGGTGGTGGCAACATTACCCTTACCGCCAAATCAATTATTGCCCTGAATGACAGCGATATTTTAGCTTTCGCCCGTGCTGGGAACGGTGGCAACATTACCTTCAAAACTCCTGCCTTCTTCGGGCAAAACTATCGCCCTGCTCCCGCTGGCACTGATCCGCTTACCCTCGATAAGAACAATCGCGTCGATGTCAACGCCAGCGGTAACGTCTCTGGCATTATCACCATTCCCGACACCACCTTCATTCAAAATAGCCTCACCCAACTGGCGCAAAATCTCATCGACCCGAATACATTGCTTGCCAATAGCTGTATTGTTCGCAATCGCCAGCAAAACGGTCGCTTTCTCGTTACAGGCTCCGGCGGTTTCCCTGTGCGTCCAGGCGACCAGCCACCGTCAACCTTTCCCACTGGCGAAGTCCGATCGCTCCCCCAAACCCAAACCAATCAAACATGGCAACCGGGTGATCCGATCGCTGAACCGCAAGGCATTTATCGGTTAGCCAATGGGCGACTGGTCATGAGTCGGGAGTGCGAGCCTTGAGATCTGCGATTGTTGTCATCACTAGCCTTGCCGTTCTGTTGAGCAGGGCGGCGATCGCTGCTGCCCAATCGACTCCACCTGCTGGCATTACAGTACCAGCGACCCCACCGATCGATCAAACCATTCCCACACCCTCCCAATCTCCCAATCTCCCTTCCGTTGCGCCCAGTCCGACACCATCACCCAGTTTAGAAACGCCCCCTGAGCCATCGCCCCCTGAGCCGTCATTGCCCAGTGGCGAACGATTTTTGATTAAGAAAATAGAGATTCTTGGCAACCCGACTGTGTTGCAGCGCGAGATTGCTGACGAGGTAAAAAAGTACGAGGGCAAAGAAGCCACGTTTGAAGACCTTCTGAACCTACGTGCCACCATCACTAAGCTCTACACGGATGCAGGCTACATTACTTCTGGCGCATTCTTGCTGAATCAAGTCTTGGATCAGGGCATTGTGCAGATTCAAGTGGTTGAAGGCACACTAGAGCAGATTGAGCTTAGCGGCTTAACTCGTTTACGAGAGCGATATGTGCGGAGTCGCTTAGAGCGGGCAACTAAATCACCACTGAACCGTCAACGGCTCGAAGAAGCGCTGCAACTCTTGCAGCTTGATCCACTCATTGCTCAAGTCAATGCCGAACTGACCGCAGGCACGGCTCCTGGTCGCAACCGTTTGCGCGTCACGTTACAAGAGGCTTCACCGTGGCATGTCGGCTTTGCGATCACCAACGATCAGCCGCCCAGTGTTGGTTCCATCGCTGGCAGTATCTTTGCTTCTGATGATAATTTACTCGGTTTTGGCGATCGTCTCACCGCCAACTACGGTAAAACTGAAGCACTCGACCTTTACAGTTTCAGCTACACGGTGCCTTTCAATGCGCTCAATGGCACATTTAGCATCAGCTACGGCAACAATAGCAGTGAAATTATTGAAGAACCCTTTCAAGATTTAGGCATTCGGAGTCAAACTCGCACTTTCTCCTTCAACGTACGCCAGCCCGTACAGCGATCGCCAAGCAGTGAATTTGCACTGAGTTTAGGGCTTGATTTGCGGCGCAGCCAAACCTTTATTCTGAATGATATTCCGTTCTCATTTTCTGAAGGTCCTGATAACGGTGAGTCGAAAGTGTCAGTGCTTCGCTTTGCTCAAGACTGGACCAATCGCAGTGCCACACGGGTGCTAGCAGCACGCTCGCAGTTCAGCCTGGGTCTCAACGCCTTTGATGCCACAGTGAACGATCTTGGCACCGATGGACGGTTTTTTGCCTGGTTGGGACAGTTTCAATGGGTACAGCAGTTATCGCCCAGAGTGGTGCTGATTAGCAAAGTAGCGGCGCAACTAACGCCTGATTCACTACTGTCCTTAGAGCGGTTTAGCCTGGGTGGCATCGATACAGTGCGTGGCTATCGCCAAAATCAATTGGTCTCAGATAATGGCGTGGTCGGTTCCTTAGAACTACGCTTTCCCTTGACTAAAAATCCCAGTCTTTTGCAGCTCACCCCGTTCGTTGAAGTGGGCAGCGCCTGGAACAATCGCGGCGCTAATCCTGACCCTCAGACGATCGCCAGTCTTGGAGTTGGCTTGCGTTGGCTGGTAAGCCCTGGCTTTGAGGTGCGTGTAGACTATGGCATTCCGTTGGTATCAGTGGGGAACTCTGGCAACTCACTGCAAGACAACGGACTCTTTTTCTCCCTGCGTTATCAGCCCTTCTAGCGTGTTCCGGCACCCTCACGGCGACCAGGAACACCCACGCGAGGTGGTTTATAAGCGTTTGGCAGCACAAGTTGAATATGAATACCTGAAGCTGAACATTGCACTGGTTGCATTGGTTCGAGCGCCAGGGCAGCAGTCCATTTAGGAAATAGGAATAAAGCCGTTAATAGGAACGTGCAGTAGGTTTTCACGATTTCCTCTCTAGCTGAAGGGGGTTACTTGAGCCGCAATGATGCTTGCTCAGTTCATACAATAGAGGTGCGAAAGCCTCTACCAATCCCCGTTTATAGTCAACTTGGGCACTGAAACTAGACAGAGAATTTGCTCAAAACGGCAAACCTCAACCCAACAAAAAGGGCAGTTCTAAAGAACTGCCCTGCTACCTTCATCTATTTCGTTCAGTGATAAGACTTGTAGACAGACATCGAAATAGTGACATCCCATAGTGCAAGTAGTCCGTCAAACGATTGAGTGATGTCTAGCGACTGCCGAAGTAATACATCACCGTTGCAACAAACTCAGCTTCATTCGAATACGCTCCGACTCTAGACATCAAAACGTTCAAGTTTTGGGCAGTAAAAGGAATCAGATAGCCACCTGATCGCTGATAGTGCATATATTCTTCGTATCTAACTGCCTCAACAAGCCACAGTTGCCGTGAAGTTAGCGAAGACCGAGGAGTGGACTGTGGTAGTCGTTCGATAACAGCAGAGCCGAGACCAAAGGCTGCTGTGAGCATATCCAACATTTTTGGCAGTATTCGTCCTGCATTCCCGCGAGCAATCACGACTCCTTGAGCTTCCGCTGATTGGGCGGTGCTCGGAAGGCTTATGGGTAGAGCAATAGGAGTAACAATGCTAAATACAGAAAGGCAATAGAGCAGTGTCTTTTTAGATAAAAACCCTGAGTACAATTGAAGTACGTTCATGTTGAATCCTCGCTTTGGTTTTATTTCGGAACTGTGGAAGGATGCAGAAGGATGCGCCCTTAGAAAATGGGTAATGGGTAAAAGAACGTGCAAACTGGGGTTGCTTACCGCTGTTGCGAAACTTGGCTGGACTGTGCATTTGGTAGTGGGTGAACCGAGAACGCAAACTGACCTCGTTCACTCGGATTCACTGTGCTCACTACCAGCGTGTAAGCACCGTCTTTAGGAAGTTTGATAGAAACCGCAGCTTTACGAACTTTGCCCTCTGCAACAACCTTGCCTTCCGCATCCCGCAGAATCAGGTACGGCTCGAAGTCAACCTGATGTAAGAGCACCGCGATCGTCTGATTTGCCTTACCTGTAAGTCGATAGCTGCTGTAAGGAGAGCCATCTTTAAGGCGTGGCTTGCTGTCATCTAAGTATCCTCGCTCAGCCAACGAGGGAACTGTCGCTTGTAGTTGATATGCACCAAGTTGTTCTGGACGCTGGGAATTGGCGATCACAGTGTAGGTTCCGGCTACTGGTAATTTGGTCAAAACCGTCGCAGCACCGTCTCGTGCTTCACTTTGATCCTTAGCAACAATCTGTCCATTTGGTCCCAGCAACACCAGAGAAGATCCCATTTGTGAACTGGACATGCTGATCATGACGGGTTGATAGGCGTTTCCTTCAAACGTATAGAGGTCAGCACGGCTGCCATTGCACGCTAGGTTGTCGCTTTTCTGAAGAGTGCCGTTGCTCTTCACACCATTCAGCACCAGCTTTGACACGTTGCCGCTTGATTGAGCCATTGAGGGAACCACGAACTGCCCAAGGGTAGGAGACAGGCTCTGCTTTGATGCTTGTAGCAACGCTTGCACCTGATCGGCTGTGATTGCATAATTCATTCCTGATGCGTCGCGTCGTCCACCTGTATTGATGCCTAAAAGCTCACCTCGATCATTCAGTAATGCTCCACCTGAATTACCAGGGTTTAGCGTTGCATCCGTTTGAATTAAACCTGCTTCAGAAAGGACATTACTGACACCACCGCGTGTAATCGAAGACGGTTTGGTGCCTTTAGGATAGCCAATGGCAAAAACCTCTTCTCCCTTCTGAACAGAACTGGCAAGCGCAAAATTCACGGTTGGTAGCTTTGTTGCTTGAATTTGCAGTACTGCCAGATCCAGGCAATCAGAACTTCCCTGTGAGACAGGCTGTGCAGTAAACTTGCGCCCATCAGACAGCTCAACTGTTACCTTTCGTGCACCTTCGACAACGTGTGCATTCGTTACAATCAAACCATTTGCATTGACGATCACACCGCTACCGCTGCTTCGCTCAGTTGCGCTTTCGGCTTCTATGTACACGATCGCAGGTGCAGCTTTGCGATAGACATCTTGTCCAGATAAGCGTTCATTTCTTGCCATCGCCGCACGCGTTGAATCAACACCGGGAGTGGTAAGGGCGAATTCACTGATAATCGTCGTAGCGATCGCCGCCTGAGTTGCCATCAACCCAGTTAACGCAAAGCGAACCAACTTAGATGATTGAGAAAAGAATTGTAGTGCCATGACAGTGTTCCTGTAAGTAAGAGTGGTTTTAGGCAGATGAAAGGATGGGGAAATTACGGGTCTAGAATGAGATACGAACGGGGATTAAGCGGTTAACAGGAGCATCAAAATTCGGTAATGCACTCAATTGCGCCGAAGGGTAGGGATTGATGCGGACAGCGCTAGAAGCGTTGATGCTGTAGGAACAATTCTGCGGCGCGTCGTTTGTCAAACACACCGCTGCTTGTGGCAGAATCACCGTCGCTGATGTACTCAGTTCATTGGAGTTAAGTTGCTCCAGAGGATATTGAGAGATCCGATTAGTCTGAGATGTGTTGATGCTGTACGAGCAGTTCTGAGCCGCGACTGTCCAGCATGCGGCGGCTTGAGGTGGCATCAAAGCCATTGCTTTCAGGCTCAGTTTGTTGGTTTTAGATAGTTGCATCGACTGGTCATTTGTTTTCACCTCTTGAGCAGAAACTGAGCGCGTGGAAACCAAGGCGCTGATTGCAGTAGTGGCGATCGTGGCTTGAATCATCAAAAGACTAGAGGTTGCCAATTTTGCAAAGCGGACGGTGGTTTTTTGAGAGAAGGGTTGCAGTGTCATGAGATGTAACTCCTTGGGGGTTGAAGTAAGGTAGGTGGTACAAATCAGCACGACAAAGTAAGCCGCAGTTGCTAGTACCAACCTGGGATGAATCGAGTGGTGAACTAAATGAAAACTTTGAGAGCTGTGAGTAAGCAGTAGTCTGTGTTTCGGGTGTTTCCGTCTCTGCTTGTCTGCTTGATTAAAGAGTACGGCACCCATGAAGGGGAATTACATACCTTTTCTACCAACGCGCTTGGCAAAAAATGGTGGCTTGAGTGCACAAAGCAGCAAGGTTGAACGAGACGAAGGATGCATGGAACGCCATCCCAAGCACACGACGGGCTTGGTGTGTGAAACCAGATGCCTCTGACAAGTTTTGCCAGACCAATGGCTCTAACGCGGCTTCATTGCTAAACTCCATCCCGTAGCCATTTTGCATCAATCAGCGCCCTGCCTTTTATGCTCCATCAGCTCAAGATCACTTCATTGATTCATCAGCCACACGCTGTCGGCTTGATAGAAGTTGCCGCGTTGCTCTAGTTTGACTTGTCCAGACAGCAGCGCACCAATCCAGAGTTCGACTAACGGCATCTTGAGGCTGTGTTGTGCCTCTACCAATGAAATGGCGGGATGCTGTTGCAAGTAGTTGGCGATCGCCCTCGACCAATCCCCCACATTTTCGGCATGAGTCACAGTCAACGGCTGCATTGAATCCAGTGCATCCAGTAACGCCTGCTTGTCGATCACTCCGGCGACCGAATCAATCGGATTCGTAACGCGCGATCGCCGCTCTGCTGGGGCAGCTTCGACCAGAGCCTCTAAGTTGAGAGCCGTGCTTTGCTTGACCGGTCCAGCGAGAAAATCCGCGCCGAGAATGGGTTCTGTCGACTCTGGTTCGCCGTCCAGGGTGCTGAGGATGGCTTCCGCACGAGCAGTATAAATCTCGATAATCTGGGCGATCGCCTCTCCTGCCACTCGCAGCTGCGCCTCCTGCGGCAGTGGTGCCAGGGCAGTTTCTAGTGCTTGCCACAAGGGGAGCAAGTTCGGCGGCTTCCGGTTGGGCGATCGCAGTCTGGAGCGATCGCCAGAGGTCATCTAACATTACCAACTCCTCTCTGGATCAGCCACGGCTCTCAGATCGCCTTCAATAAAGCAGTGACGATAGTCTGCAATGCTCTCCATCTCGACATAGATCTCGTTGTAAATGATGCGCTCTAGCTCTTCCTCAGTGGCGTAGGGGATGGTAAGGAGATATTCGTAGCCATCCTTTTGCAACTTCTCCATGCCAAATTGTTGGAGTACCCATTGTTCAATCTCTGCTCTGACCTTGCTTTTGCCGCGAATAAATTTGTTGTTGTTCTCTACTCGCAGCCATAGCCTGACTTTCATTACTTTCTTTGGCTCTGCAAGAGGCAGATCCGGTTTTGGCTCTGGTTGGCTCTGTTGCTTTGCCGCTGGCTGGAGCGATGGCTGCGGTTTGTGCAAGGGGCATGGGTCGAGCGGGCATTGACTGGGGTGTAATTCCACCTGAGCCGCAAACTTTGCCAACGGGTGATCGCAATCCTCAGACAACCGTTGTAAGACTGCTTGGAGGTGGGTCGCAATCTGCCCTGGCGTAAGCCCCAGGCAATGCATCGCTGCGATTTCCTGCGTGCGCTTCTGCCCAACCCACAGTTCGGCTCCAACGGCGTGCAGCGGTGCGTCTACCCGTTCCCGATAGAGATGGAGGATCGCCGCCGGAGCCGTGGGGGGCAAAAGCTTGATCGGTTCATTGGCAGCACCTTTACGGCGTTTTTTGTTGAGCAAATCGCGGTTGCGATAGTAGTAACGGCGCTTGGGGCAGACAGCAGACACCCAGCAGCCAGTACCCTCGGCACCGTGGAGCGCGATCGCCTCATTGGCTGAGAGTTTGGCGCACGCTCGACACTTCTGGATAAGCCCTTTCGGCATGGTTACTGCAAGTCAAAAGCGGTAAGGTGTCCTGATTTTAACCCAACTTTGCTAGATTTTCGCTAGATTCTGTATCACTGGTGCGGCAGCAGGCTGCCAGCGTGGGAGCCACCCAAACGCCATCGGAGGCAAGCACGGTGATGTTTTTCTGGCTTTCCTAGCTCACTAACTATCTCATTGAAGTTAATGAGTGTAGGGACAGGCTGAAAGACCACCTGGGCTTATGTTTGATCACGCTCTAAGTGAGACCTACCCAAATTGTGACGCAGCTTGCTAACTAAGTATTCGGGTTAAAATGCTAAAAAGTTAATCAAAGTAAAGTGCGATCGCGATGCCGTTTCCTAAGGGTCAGAATCCCAACCATCCGGCAGCCGGATCCACGATCAAGGTGGAACCGATCCGGGATAAGAAGGCGATCCACCGCATCAAGAAAATTCTGGCCGATCGACCCCGTGATT
>Ga0163148_10004964_pt1 | contig 13583 bp, 4 predicted proteins | sample OliLakLV19MP7P2_FD_148606 | JGI IMG/M metagenome (GOLD analysis project Ga0163148, IMG submission 148606) | Freshwater microbial mat bacterial communities from Lake Vanda, McMurdo Dry Valleys, Antarctica- Oligotrophic Lake LV.19.MP7.P2 | ecosystem: Environmental > Aquatic > Freshwater > Lake >... | reverse complement strand
TCTGGGAACTTTTCCTTGATCTTTTTGCGTATGTAAGGCACAAATTCCGGTCTTTGGCAAAGAGCCAAATTCTCAAATGTTTCGGCTTCATCCACCCTGGCATCGGCATTTTTAGCTTTGTATAGTCTGGATGCAATATCTGCTATTTCAGCTGCCTTCTTTTTGGCCTCGGGAACATTTTCAAGTTTGATAATTTCTTGGAAAATATACAATTGTAAAGCATCAAGATTTCGGGATTGCAATAATAACGCAACGGTTTGCATTTCTTTGAGGGATTTCACTTGCCTCGCTGGAATTCTATTGTTATTTTGTTTTGCTTCAGTAAAAATACGATCCAATTGTAATTGATATGACAAAGGTAAAACAGCTCGAATGGAGTACCGTTTCATATCATTCAATGATTTGATGCATTTGTCTTTACTTGCCGATCTCAATACTTGAACGTAAAATAAATAATTGCTGGCACAAATTCCTCCAAAAAAGTCATTGAAAATTTTCAGTCTCACCACGGTTGGTGTATATTGCGCATAATTGACAAGGTCTTCAATTTGATACTCGCGTTCTGTGAGTCTCCCATTTCCCGAAGAAGTTCTCATGGCCGATATTGCTCCACTTTTTGACCAATGAAGCATCACCACAACTTTGTCAGGCTCGTGTTCAGAAAGTATAATTGCCTTTTTTCTGCTTGCAACATAAGGGAATAAAATGTTGGAAGTTATCATTTGATTCAGGAAAATAATTCTCTTTTTACACTTTTCACCGGGGTTGGTTGTTGCACTTTTGATTCCCATCCGAAATTGATCCAACATATCGAGTTCCTCATCCAGAGTTTGTTTTGCCAATTCTGATATGGGGTCAGCCTCGCGAGATTGATGATCTCTCCTTTGAGCTTCCAAAGCTGTTTCTGCCAAAAATTGAGTCGCTTGCTTTCCCAGACAACCAACTCCTATCCAATGCCATAATCTAATCTGATGCTTCAAAGAGGGACACCAATGCGTTGCAATAAGTTGAATTGATTCCAGTAATTCTATAATTTGAGGATCCGAATTTCTTAATATATTTGCGTCGTACATGGCGTCTTCCATCCAGTTACTACGAGCACATCGAGCAACAATGTTTCCTTGTGAATCTACCTCGAACGCAGGGAATACATAATTGGGTCCATTTTTGGCACACGCTTGAGCTTCTTCAAATCCTTGAATCTTTTGACCGTCCCTGTCAAATCCACTATTGAGCAATGTGAAATACCCAGGTTGACCAAGATTGGGCAATTCATTCCAAATCGGATCCTTGACAGGGTTAAACGGGGGACCATTATAATCGCTCATCGGACCTGCCGGAGCGTTTGACCATTTTTGTCCTACAGGAGGAGCAACTCCAGTAGCGGCAGATACAGGAATCGCCTGAGGTTTTCCATTAATAGTAGGTTTAGCACCATGACCCAGTGTTAAAGCGATTTTTACTTCTTCTTCTCCGAGCGCTAGTCCCAACTTAATTTTTTCCTGTACTTTGTGTTTCTTTTCCGCACTTTTCATATTGGATGTTATAGAATCCATACCTCCTGTGACAATTTCTGAATTTTGCTCCTTCTTTTTCCCAAATAGTTTGTCGTACCATCGTTTGTCAGCTTTTACGTACGCGTCACCACCAAATTCTTCTTTCCTGAATTTCAACGCCTGTTTCGCCAAGGGTTTCTCAAAAATACCAGGAGGATCCAACTTCTTTAACAAACTAGGAATCACAGTGGGTCGTTGATTTTCCTGAATATCCTTGAGTTCCGCACCGATAAAACCTCCGGTAATTGTATAGCTCCCATCCTGCTCATTTCTCTTATAATCAAATCCGGCCAACAATTTTTTAAAGTTGTCATTTGCTATTTCTGCGTCCACAACGTCGTTTTCCAGCAACCAGTTGTCTCTACTGTGAAAAATACTAAAGCTCTTTAGCCATCCAACTATTCCCTGATTCACAAACGGGTCTGCAGTCTTGGAATCATCAGTCCATCCAAGTGACTTCCATAACCTTTCCCACTGAAATTTCACATTGCTTTTCACTTTTTGTCCAGTTCGTGCTGCCAAGTCCTTGTAGTAATCTATGAAAAATTTGAGTTGTTCGGGACCCTTTTCTTTTGGAGCTTCCTTAAACATGCCTCGTATCATAATACTCGATAATTTGGTAAAATATTCAGAAGTGACGGGTTTTGAAATGACTATATGTCTCACATCTTGAGCCAGTGAATCTTCAACCGATTTCGGGGGTATAGCTTTGTTACATATTTTACTATCTTCTGATTTTGGTTCATGTAAAAATGCGACATGCATTCCTGTCATATTAAAGACGATCAAGCGTAAAATTAAAGAAGAAGGCATTTCATTTGGTATATTAGGTAAAAATTCCATCAAATCGGCAACAGGAATCCGAATTTTTACCATTTCCAAAGATGGGTTGATTCCCAATACCTCGAAAGATCCCGGTTGTGTACCACTCAAGCAAACAGTGGCAAATTCGGGATATGTATACGCATACAATTCCTGTTCGACCGGTGTCAGAAAAGGATCGAAAGAACGTTCGGACAACATATCGAATAAGCATTGGTAACGCACAAAGTGTTCTTTTTCCAGTGGGTTTTTCATTCGAGGCCAAGCTGATGTAAAATTTGATTTGGATGTTTCGTCTAAAATTTTGGACGCCACTGTGTTAATTGCTTCCATTCCGAGCCAATTAATCATCATCGTAATATTTCGATCCCCACGTTTTCCAGTTAAGCACCAAATCGAAGACGCGGCAAAATTAACCACAAAACTTTTCCACACCTTGATAATGTTGTTCAAAAATGTCGTGGGTTTTGATTTGTCAGCATATTTTTTCAAAAGGCCGCGTAACAGTACTTCATCCAACAGAGGTTGATCAAAAATCCAATTTTCATTTTCCGCACATTGAGGAACATTGACATCTCCGCGACCAACATTAAACGACTTGAATTCTCTGAAATCAATTTTTGGAAAACCCGAACCCCCGCAAGATGTCTCCAGTCCTCCAACGATTCGAGTTTCACCAACCGCATTCACTTTGATTGTATCTGCCTTGATTCTTTTCCATATTTTCCGAGCTTCATCGTTTCGACTGTCGAGAACAGAATCAATATCTTGCAAATCTTCTTCCGTGGTTTCTCTCATCAGGACAAATTTCACAGGGTCGGCCTCTCTCGAATAGTCGTTTTCCTTCCCAGAAAACAACCACTTGCGAATTCCTTTGAAAATCGAATTCAAAGTAATGTCCACACCACAATGATCCAAATATGTTTTGATAAACATGGTATTTCGCACTGGTACTGCTTTTTGTTTTCGCGAATACAACATTGTTCTCACACGGTACTCTATTTCTCGAATATCATGACTCGAAATATTGAATAAACGTTTCCACTCTTGCCAAGTGATCACATCACTGCGAGCTTTTTCCAGGTAAGGTTGATCGGGACTGTAAGAGGAATTAGGGACATGCGTTCTCAAGGAAATCGCCAAAGGTTGAGAAGTAGAAAGACGAATCACAACCCCTTGTGCAAATGCTAATGTTCCGAGTTCGTTAATCATTGTATCCGCATCTTCTTTCGAAATAAAAGGATATGCACTGGCACTATTCATCATCCATTTCAATACTCCAACAATGATATTGTGCTCCGAGCTCGGTTTTTTGTCTTGATTTGCGATTTCAAATTGACTTTTCCAGAATGTCATTCCGAGCCATCTAACAATATGCCAAATGTGTTCGTTTCGCAAAGATTGATTGGTAATATCATCTTCGATAGACGCTTTCAGACTAAGAAGCTTACCTTTTTTGTGTTCGCGGACAAGCATACTCTTTTCGTAAATTTCTTTTGTCTCTCGTAACAAAGGAGTTTTTTCTCCCGAAAGCCCGATTTTGCGTAACGATTCGGAACTGAATTTGCACTCCCATAAACTTCCGCGATAGAAATATTCTTCTGCAAAATCATAGCAAAATTTCATGATTGGATTTAAAGTATCATAATCCTTGACCGATGGGATATTTTTAATCATCCATTTGGTATCAACCGAACAACCAGGATCGCCATACCGATCAACTATGGGGAACATAGGCCTGCAAAATGTTTCGCTGTCTAGATAGGTCTCGTACATGTCAATAATTTTTTGGATTATTACCTTCCACTCAATATAAGGATTTACATCTTTGGTAGGTGCATAAAATTTTAATAATTCTTCGAGAGGATCTTGTGCAATTTTCAGTTGATGAAGAATGTCTTGTTTGAAATTGGAAAACCCAGAATTCCGAGGTTGTAAAGACGCCTTGGCGCAAAAACTGTTCAGATATGACATAAAGGACCCCCGTGTCGAAGCTACAGGTCCGAAATAATTCTTTTTCTCGGATTCGGATTCCTTATTCGATCTGGCTTGCATTAGGAGCGCAACCAAAGAAAATAAATCGATATGAATTCTTTTTTCCTGCATACCTTTCGCTTCTTCAACAAATGTATTATTCATGGCGTTCAAAAGATAAATCATATTTCCTGTGCAGCCCTTGGAAAATGGTTCGAATCCCGGATTTAACAAATTGATTCGATAGAATACAACATAATCATGAGAAACCTTTTGGTTTTGATTCATCTCAATCGTATACCGAATAAATTCGAGAGTCAGTGGTTTTGTGGGACTCAAACGAACAATAAAAGTATTCGGATGAGTTCTCAAAACTGTTTCGAGTGCATCACTCCCGTCAGATTCTTTGGGTAATCGTAAATACTTGTTTCCTTTGTATTCTTCGATGACCCATTGTTCAGGATCGTCAATAAAACCTCGAATAAAAGGATGAAATCCCGCGTGAACTTGCTTATGGTCGAGAAATATATATTGTAATATTCGTAATGCGAAATTCAAGCAGACGCCAGATTCTACACTTTCATCGCTAAGTTGTGTTGATTCATAAGATGACGCCTTTTGCAAATCTTTTAGTAAAGGCGCACTTGGAGTAGGTCTATTTTTCACTTGTCCGGTATATGAACGTTCCATATATCGTAATTCATTAGCAGCTTCAGAAGTACCCTTTGATAAACTCCAAAATGTTAAAAACCAAGCAATACGAGATTGGTTTTCAGAGTCCGTACATGTGTATTTTGTAAAGGGTTTCATTTTTTCATGAAATAACCAATAAATGTTTGGAGCTTCTGATAACTCATCTGGCTCTTGAATTCCTAATAATGTATCTATTTCATACCAAAATGTTTGCTTGAAGGTAGGCTGATCAACAAATTTGATGGCTTGGTCCATCACTTTCCCTTTTACAATAGATTTGGTAAGTTTGAAATGTTCATTAATTGATGGGAGTTCATTTTTAAAGTGATCTGCATAATCACTGATGTTTTTGCCATTGAATAAATTCACAACTTTATCACCGGTCATCCTCACCCGAGAAACGTCGACACGATATCTAGGGTACTCGTCGCGACTTGTGTACGCTGATTTTGATTGTCCGGGTTTGCATGTTAATAATATATTTTGTTTTTCAGGTTCATTTTCCAATTCGTCCTCTGGTTCGTCCTCTGGTTCATTTTCCGGTTCATCCTCTGGTTCATTTTGAGACAAAACTTCCAATGCTTGCTTTAGACCAAGAATTTTTCTATTGTAAATTTTAGTAATTTTTTGAAAAGTTGTGCTTGCTTTAGGATACTTCCGTAGTCCGCTCCTTATATTTTCATATAAAATTGAAATATCTTGGACGTTGTTTGCGGATACGGATTTTGAATTGATAAATGATTCAAACATGTTCATGATTTTCTCGAAAATTAGATTGCAATATTCATTATATTTCTCGGGTAAAGCATGTATCTGAAAAGCCAATGTGATATTTTGTTTCTCGTCATAATTTTTGCTACGTAAAGAAGAAAGCGCAAGTTTTGCGATATTATATGCTTGAGTCAAATCATCAAGCTTACTGAAATATTCGGGAATTGTCGTATCCTCATTATTACTTTGCATGTTTTTGATTAATTGAACAAAATCAGCAAAAATAGAATTGTCATTTATCTCCACACGTTTATCTGGCGCAGAAATAGGGAATGCAGTAGGCTTTACCCGTTTGCTATAATCTGGTGGTGGAACAGCGACCAATAATGCAACATTATTTAACGATATGAGATTTGATTGAAATATGGTGTCTGTTTTCGCAAAGCACTTTCGAGCTTGGGATGTCACCTTTTCGTCAGTGTCTTCTGTATATCGGTTAATTACATTTTGAACCTCGTGGAATGCTTTTTGCATAGATGACTTTTTGGATTTGAATTGATCTTGCGTTAATGCACCATCAGCTTTTAGATTTTCAAGAGATTCGGTAAATATTTTATACGCTTGTGTCAATTGCAATAGTTTTTCTTCAGATGTTAGGTCACCCTTGCCAACCATACCAGAAATAAAATGTGTTGCTGTAATCTTTTTGTGCGCTAATACATGTTTCATTTCTGTCGACACAGTTTTTCCACTTGACTCGGCAAGAATAGCAAACACCAAACCTTTCATGTAATTCATCATGTGTTCTAAAATATAATTGTGTGCAGAGTGTAGACGTTTGATTTCAGCAGCTTGAAATTCGTCAAAACATGTACGGATTCTTGTATGTTTAGCAATATTTTTCCTCAACTTATCTTCAATACACTCTCTAAATTTTCCAGTTTCTTGCAAATTATCGATCGCGTTATAAAAAGAATTATCGATTTGTGTCTTTTCTTGATCTTTCCAAGCTGTCAACGTCTCCCGTAACGAGTTTGTAATCGATTTGAACCAGCCGGCTTTACTTTTTAGTGCTATTTCAGAAGCAACAGATCTCCAAGTTTTAGTAACCTTTTCGTCCATTTCTCGAAGAAATTCTGGAACAGCAAATGCAAATTTATACCAACCTGCACACTGCCCTAAATATCTTTGTAGCACCTTGTCATCACAAGGCTGAAATTCAGCATTAAGTTGCGCCTGAAGAGTAATCAATTCGTTTCGTTCAACTTCTTGCGCAATTTCTAATCGCCTCTTTTCCGCTTCCTGTTTTTGTTGGATTTCACGATTATCATTTTGTTGTTTTTCTTCAGCTTGTTTTTGTTCCAATCGCTTACGTGCTCTTTCTTGAGATGCACCCAATTCCAATTTCGGCTCTAAATCTCGTGTTGCGGCTGTGACATAGGAATTATATATTTTTACACTTTCGGTTTTATAATGCAATGCAAGTTGGTGACCCGGACGTCCCTCTTTTGTAGTTTCATCCCATTCATTCACCATTTCCATGAACTGCCGAGCATATTCATTAATTTCTTCAATTGAGTTAAAACTTGCGAATAACTTACTCAGATTTGTAGGGAATTGTTTCTTTTGCATAAATAATGCGTACAAAAATCTATAAGGGAGAGGTTCAAGAAGTTGCATAATTCGCGATTTAACTTCCTCAAGAGAAATATTATCAGAAAGCATTTTTGGTGAAGTAGTAGCACCATCATAAAGTTTACGTGATACATCGACAATGGCGTTTCGAATGACCCCAATATCAGTCGATGTAACATCAAACTTGTCAAAAAACTCGAATATGTTTCCGTTAATCTTTGCCAGGATTCCTAAAAGAACTCTTTCTTGTTTCAATTCGATGGTACTTTCTTCGTTTTCGACTTTCTTTTCTTCATTTTCGAGCTCTTCCTCAGCATCGAAAAATTCGTCGTCGTCGTCTTCGCCAGATTTGGAAGTTTTAGTGATATCCATTTTGTTTTCAGAATTTTCGACTTGATCCTTCGCGGCATCAAAAATTATCTGATTTGATTCAGGCTTTCTATTTGATACTTCATTTTGTTCTTCATTTTGTTCTTCATTTTGTTCTATGATTTGATCATTTGGCGCTCGCGACTTGTTTTCCTGCGCAATAAGATTTGACGCATTAAAAGATATATCTGGCATGTTGTCTGACATTGTTCGCCTTGCTATATATCCTTTACTTTCTTGCACAAAAAGATTTTCACTTTCACCTAATTCCATTTTCTGATCAGCATTATCAGGCAAGTTCATTTTCTTATCAATTGCAAATAAATTTTGTCGACTCGACGTTTGACTTTTACTCGTCGACGCATTCCGCATTTCCGTTGCAAGAGAAGGACCTGGTTTTTCGTATTGCACGACCGGTGTTACATCGTTTTCCAAATTCTTTTCGATAACCTCGAATTGTTTGTCTTCGTCACTTTGCACGTAACTCGAAAAAGTTGGAATTGGTGGAACTTCGGAATCTGGTATTCGTTGATTTCTCGCTCCGAATTTGGGAACATCACGAATTATTGCTGGTGTTGGAAGAGTAACGAAATCTTGAAAATCTCGAACTAGCTGATCATGAATTATTATACATTCATTTGTCAATCCAGTCAAGATAGCTTGGTTGTCTTCATTTTGAAATAAGTTTGAGGTACTTGATCTAATTGCGAAAATAAATTGCTTTAATTTTGCTAATATTTCCAATTTTTTATCTGTTGCTGAATTGGATTTGAGAATAGCTACGCCATCTTTTGGAAAAGTAATTGATTCATCAAATTGAATTACTTGTTTTAATATGCTTTGAATGGTCGAATTTGTAATATCAACAAGATTCATGCTACACTCTGCAATATTGGATTGAATTTGTCCCTTATAATAATCTCCAACAATATCGTTCGGGTTTGACAAAATTCTTTCGTAACAATCGTTATAGTTAAGAATATACGATTTTGCTTGTGAAATAAAATGATTTGTCTCTGTTCGAAGATTATCAATTAGATGTCCCATGTTTGTTTCGTCATACTTATATTCACGCATGTCCGAAAAAGTGATAGTAACTTGTTTCAGATTATTCGAGGCCGTTCTTAATTGACGACAACATAATTCCAAGTCCGCAGTAATTTTGTGAACAAATTCACGTTCCAAAGATTTGAGTTTATCTTGATAGTATGTCGTATAATATTCTACAATCAAATTTTGATCTGATTTCAAGTTTTGCAATTGTTCGGAAAGATCACTCAAACATGATGGGCAATTTGTTTGAAAATCATTACACATTTTTCGTATTGTTGCACTAGATTCAGTTATACGTTCGAGAAGATCGAGGTACTCTTTAGAAGACTGTTTTGTTCGTGTGCCAAGAGAGACTATTTTTTGCTCTTCTTTTTCTCGATGCTGAAAATATACTACTGCACTAGTTTCTGCTTCAGTTTTGATGTCAGGAGACTGTGTCCGATCATCAAGTTGCTGTTTCAAACCAAATCCTTGATTACAAAAATTCTTAATAAAGTTTGTCCATTTGACGTTAAATTGTTGGAAAACATTAGAATTATAAACATTCCCAGGTTCTAAAGAAATTATAAAATTTCCAATTTCTCTGAAACTTATCAAGTTTGTCCGAATCTCACCGTCTAGATTTAAGTTACCTAATTTCTGTAACATTGTATCCAAAGAAAGTTGACCGGGATTCTTGTTAATTTGTAAACTGCTGGGTGGAAAAATAGGTAATAGAGAAGTTCCTTTGAATTCTTCATTCATCGTGTTATCCATTTCTTTTAGTGGTGACAATTTGTTTTTGAGGATTTCAAAAGATTGTTCTACAGCTGATCGAAATTGTTGAATTCTATTATCGTCCATTTGTGATAAAACCGATAGCAAATCGATTTGAATACTCGCGATACAGTCAATCAATTGTTGTTGATCTATATTCGTCCTCGGTTTATGTAATTCAATCTGTTTTTCAATTTTTGCGGTAATTCTATCCGCAAATTTTTTCCCAAGATCCGAGTATATTTGAAGATTTACATTTTGTTCTCGGAGTTGTTGAATTTTGTCGATAATTTTACGTAATTCTTTCCTTGAGCACTTCTGTAGATCGTCATAAAACTTTGAACATTTCTTGTTTTCTTTTGGTTCAATTAGCTGCTTTTTGTCCTCAACACAAGAATCAATTCCAGCTAATTCTTTGTTGATATCTATTTTAGCGGAGGCGAATGGGTTAAACCACATCGTATTCACTTTTTTATTATCAGGAAAAAAAAATAGTTTTTTCCAAAAGATATTAGTTTCTTTGAAACATATGGAAGTATTACTTTTTCAAAAGATAGCAAAGCTATTATTTCTTTAGAAATTGGCATAACCTTCGACGAGTCTCGGAGAATATTCTCAAAGATTGAACATCAAACGAAAAAAAAAGATTAGTTTCTCTGAAACATTGTAAAATTCTCTGAAATAACTTTGCTGTCCTGAAACTACTAAAACGTGAAACTGGTTGATCAAGTTGCAAAACATTTACACGAGTGGAATGAGATCCTTCCACTGTCTCCAATCGATTGTGAATGCACACCGTTTCAAACAATAACAATCGTCGTGGATATCTTTTGTCACCTCGAAATGAGGCAGTCTTTCCTGGATACGTTCGCGTATGTACTCAAAATTGTCATCTATACACGTCATAAGATTCGCATCCTCATTTTCCCACGAGTCGATTGATATCCATCCACGCGTCGCGTATTCATTAGAGTAGATCGTGAATGTTTCAATACATTTGTCAATAAACGTATTGAGTCTTATTTGAAGAGCAGCGCGTTTCAACTCGATATGTTTCTTGTAATCGCCGTGGAGAGAGACTTGAACATTTCCTCGGATTTCGAATCATCCATTATTGAACAGAAGATTGAAATTATAAGTGAAATATTGAGTTACAATGCAACTCGATTATTTATTTTGACGACAAACGCAAAAAAAAACAAGTTTTTACCTAAACGCTGGTTGATCAGGTTGCAAAATAAGTGAAATATTGAGGTACGATTATTTTATTGTTTAATATTTTTTAGTTTCAGTTTTGTTCGCAAGTTGTCTCACTTTTTCATCTTTTCCGAAATGTTTACTCGCATCGGATTTCTTCTGTTGTGCCTCGTTTCCAACGCGTATGCGTGGAATTGTACCAATCCAATTGTTGATTGTTCTTCTCGAGGTTCGTGTACATTGTGAACCTGAACTGATTCCCTACATGAACAGGTCAATGCATTTCTCCTCAATCTGGATGTGTCTGCAACGACAATTATATTACATTTAACGCGCCTTTGGATGTTCAATGCAACTACAAACAAACCACAATTCTCGCTCCTTGGTTGATCGAATTTCTCTTTGGGCTTGAAACTGGAGCCGGGAACTTTATGCTAGGACAAAATGCCTATGGAATTGCCCAAGTCGTCCTTTTTTGGGGAGGGATTATTTTTACGTGTGTGTTGTTAGCTGTTGTGGGCAAATCTGCATATTGTTTTTATGTTCCACTCATTTTTGTGTGGTTCGCCCTCTGGATAACTTCCCTGGTGTATATTGGAAACGGAACTTTTGTCGACAAGAATGGAGCACCCACTGGTGGTTGGCAGTGATTTTGCGTGGTTACTCCCAAAGAGTTTGCTCGATAAACTTGAAGAAAAAGCTGTAATTCGTTGTTTTGAAGACGAAGACGAAAAAGACGAAGATTGGGATGAAGACGAAAAACGACAGCTTGAAATATACTCGCACCTCGCAGGTCACTGTAGCCTCAATTTTACACTCTGATCAATAATGGCTTTGCCAATTTCTGAAATAATTTAATAATTTAAAAAATAAATAATAATTGCTCTGCAATGTTTCAGAGAAACTAATAGTTGGCAGAGTTTCCAAATTTTTCAAAAAAACAAAAATGAATCCAACAACTAGACAACATGTTGGAGAGGTTTCTATAAAATTATCCGTACTCCAATCTGCAATGAAAGACACAAATCGATCTGAAGATGTCGTACTTGGCAGCACACAATTCGGTTCTCAAGAATGTAAATGGTATAATCTGGAACAAGGCAAATTTTCTGATATTCTGAAAGGCGATTTTTCGTATATCTAACGAAGGATAACAATATTTTTCGCGTACTCTACAAATTTTCTACAACAAAAACCAAATTTCTTATCTCACAGGACATTGCAAACTTTAGTACTCCTCAAAATTCTCTGCACTCTTGGTAACTATATATGTTTCGGTGTTTGATAACGTCGTGACTTTTTCAAGGTCTACCGCAATTTTTGATAGCGCACAGTTTTATACATCCTTGATTCCATGTCAAATCCTGTTGGACCGCGTATGCCACGCAAATCAACTTGCAATTTTGTGTTATATATCAATTCAAGAAATACCTGAAGATTTACCAAATTGTCAAAGAGAGTTTACAGATCACAAGAATAACGAGTATTCCTGCCCGATTTGCTTAGGTGTTATGACTGACGCCCAAGTAATTCCATGTGGACACGAATTTTGCAACAACTGTTTAATCAGTTTGTGTTTGCAAAGCTCTACTCAAATTGCGTGCCCTGTGTGTCGAACACTTTTTGATATAACTACAAAACAACACGCGTACTGCTCTCAACGCAAAATTAATCTTCTTCGTATCAACTGTCGGTATTCTGGATGCATGACGGAAAACTCACGCTTGAGTATTATTTTGCACGAAAATGCGCCTTGTTTGTTCTTTCCTTTTCCTTGTCATCATTGCGGAATGCAGATTGCAATTGGTGAAATGTGTGATCATTGGAAAACTTGCGCACAATTTCCACGACCGTGCTCTTTTAATTGCGGCGGATTTTACACATCACACGAACATATCGCGCACGAAATTCTGTGTGCTTTGGCTGCGAGTCGGAACAATTTTCAAGATTTGAAACGTGAAATATCACTGCTAACGGAAACAGTAATTTCCACGTCCAATCGATTGAAACGCCGGCGGTCTTTTTGATTTCAGCGTTTGAAACACATGTTTTTTATGAAAGGAACTGAAAAAAGAAACCATATTAAAGAAGCCCTGAAAAAAATGAATGGAAAACCAGAAAATATTGATCAAAAAACGAAAGTTGCTCTGATTACAGGTATTACAGGACAAGACGGGTCGTATTTGACCGAATTCTTATTAGAAAAAAATTATCAAGTTCACGGAATTATTCGCAGGTCTTCGTCTTTTAACACGGGAAGAATTGAACATTTGTTAACGACGCAAAACAAAAAGAATCCCAGGTTGTTTCTTCACTATGGTGATCTTACCGACGCAACGAATTTAACACAGATCATTACAAGATGTTCTTGTAACCGAATTAAACGATTGACGTCGTATATTCCAAACTCAATCACATTTACTCTGCGCTTCATGTTTTTTTTTATTTGATTTTTAAATTGCTCTGCCAATTTCAGAGAAACAATATTATTTCTGATCAGTAACCACGGAAAACTTTGGCTTTTTTAGTTCATGGATGAGTCCTCGAAGTTCGTTGATTTCGTCTATTTTCTTGTTGAGTTCAATGTAGCACGCTCTTATTTTTTTTAGAGTTTGAGTAATGGCTTTGCCAATTTCTTTCTCTTTTCAGAGAAACTAAAGAAAGTAATTGTTTTAGAGAAACTAATGGCTTTGCCAATTTCTAATATAACTAAAGAAATAATGAAACATTTTTTTTTATTTTCATCGCATTTTATTTTCATTGCATAGCCAATACTTTGTCAAACGTTTCGTCGTATTCCGGATACTTTGTAAATAC
>Ga0163148_10004947_pt1 | contig 13626 bp, 8 predicted proteins | sample OliLakLV19MP7P2_FD_148606 | JGI IMG/M metagenome (GOLD analysis project Ga0163148, IMG submission 148606) | Freshwater microbial mat bacterial communities from Lake Vanda, McMurdo Dry Valleys, Antarctica- Oligotrophic Lake LV.19.MP7.P2 | ecosystem: Environmental > Aquatic > Freshwater > Lake >... | reverse complement strand
CAACTGGCACGCCGATTCTTCACCCAGAAGCATCGTTCAACTCAGCAGAGAGAGGACTGCGCCGAGGGATCTCGAGCTGAACCTCTCTCAAACATTGCATTCATTTTAGCTTCATTCTAAAGCTTACAATTTTCATTTGCAAACAACTCAAAAGGCCTGTAGCTTTTAGCGTGGTGCACAACAGTGACACATCGAGACACAAATTCATTAGAGAAACATGTCACATGTGGGATTTTTTATGCAACTTTGCAAAAGAAATCTTGTCACAAAGTTGTCAATGAATTTTGTCACATGATTTTGTTTGAATTGGAATGCTCAAGTGCACGCTCATCATTCCTGTGTGTGACACTTTGTTGTTTTGTGAAAAAATTGTTTCCACAGCTGGGTTCACAACTGAGCAGATGAAAGCATCACACCATCCATCTGAAACACAAGCCATTTCACAATCAGCTAAACAATCCCATTTGGTGCCTGAGCCCATCCTGACAGTTTTTTGCACAATTTTTTTGTCTCTGGATTTTCATCATCCTTGTCTTTGCTGCAATTGCAACTTTCTAGGTTTTGTCTGGCTCTGCCAAGTTCTTGACAAAAAGATCAATCCATCAGGAATGACACTCACCTTCAAAATGAGACTGACAATTTTCCCTCTCTGGAACACATGTTCCAACAATCTGCCAGAGCAAAGCATGACTGTCAGACACAGCAGGCACTGTGTCTGGTCACTGGCACAGTCACGAGAATGGCAGGAGTGATCCATCCGTGAACCCATCCGGGCTATGAATCCCACCAGGTCAGATGTTCTTCGAAGACAAGGTCATTATTCATTGACCCCCTCACGACAAAGGATCCAAAAAGATTTCCTGAAAGATAATGGAACGGTGGCATTTGAAGTACTAGCTAGCTAGTAGTAATTCATGGAGCAACTTGCTCTCTGCTGATAACAGCTGGCACTATCTTCAATTACAACACAGCCAAGTCGTACTAGTACTACAACTGCTGCTTCTAGCAACTGTGCCCTGAGGAAACATAAAAAAGAAAGCGAAAGGCCCATCCAAATCCATAACAAATATCAGACAACAATCCATATTACAAATACTATACAGCAAAATGGACCCACACGACGTTAACAAAGACAACAACTTGGAGTCCTTCCAATCCACCAAACTCGCCTTTGCCCCAGTAAATGAAGTTTTCGTAGCCAAAGTGGAGTCCCTTGCCAAAGACGAACAAGAACAAACGGATCACGGATTGGTACTGGTGGATACCATTCGCAAAAAAGGCATGCCCTGTCAAACCCGTGCCTTTTATCGCGCCGGCAAACGATCGCCTCTTCATTTTGATCCCTCCCACGTCAAGGCGGCCATTGTCACGGCCGGTGGATTATGTCCTGGGGTAAACAATGTGATTCGTGAATTGGTACGGTGTTTATATACGACTTACCAGGCGAAACAAGTGTGGGGTGTCGTTGGTGGTTGGACAGGATTCTTGCCTTCTACAGACGGAAAGGGTTATAATTATGCACCCGTCTTATTAACGAACGAATACGTGGAAAAAATTCACCACGAAGGTGGTTCTGTATTAAAGACATCTCGTGGTGGATTGGATTTGACGTGCGTCTTGAAATTTTTACAAGACTACGAGATTTCTCATTTGTACATTGTGGGTGGTGATGGTACCCATCGTGCGGCCTACAAGGTCCATCAAGCCTGTCGGGAACTTGCCTTGAATGTGGCCGTGGCAGGCATTCCCAAAACCATTGACAATGATATTGATTACATTGATCGATCCTTTGGATTTTACAGTGCTGTGGAAGCTGCACAAAATAGTATTCGAACGGCCCTGGTGGAAGCACGATGCACCCTCCCCAATGGGATTGGTGTCATTAAACTCATGGGACGATCGGCCGGATTCTTAGCCGCCTTTGCGGCCTTGGCGTCTGGAGATGTGGATGCCGTGTTGGTTCCTGAAGTTCCCATTGTCTTGAGAGGAGAACAGGGCATGTTGCCACACATTTTTAAGCGGGTCCAAGAAAAACAACATGCCGTGGTGGTGGTAGCGGAAGGTGCAGGTCAAGATCTTTTTCCCAAATCGACCGAGAAAGAAGCCGGCAGTGGCAATGACAAATTACAACCCATTGCCGAATACATTCGAGATGAAATTGTGAAGTATTTCAAAGAACAAAACCAAGAGGTTCGTATGAAATATGTTGATCCATCTTATTCGGTCCGATCGGTACCGGCCAATGCGACCGACAGTCTGTATTGTTATCAATTGGCACACAATGCCGTCCATGGATGTATGTCGGGATTGACGGGATTTTCCGTTGGCATGGTGAATAATCGGACGGTGTATATTCCCATTCCACAATTGGTCGCTACTAGTCCTCGATCCATGGATCCTCAAGGACCCATTTGGGATCGTATCTTGGCCATGACGGGTCAACCCAATCCACCGTCTCTACGGAAGAAACCAATGATGGATGATTCATCGACGGGAAAAGCACCACAATTTCCTCGATTGCCCGAACCGACCGTACATTGATTTTGATACGAAGACGTCGTTGTACGCCACAGTTTGCATACAGTAGCTAGGCGAGAGTACAGTACAATCTTTTTGTCCACAAGTATGTAGAGGAAGCGGATATAGAAGCAGGCTATTATTTTTACTTGCAAGAAGTACTATTGAGTGTATGTAATATATTTATTTTTGATTATCTACCATGATTAGATTCGTTCATTATTGTTGTTGTTTTGATTGTCGTTTTCGATTTTTCTATTTGGTAGAATTGGCTAAAATAAATCTTCGAGCGAAATTTTTTTGTATTCGCGGCGAAAGCTGCGCGACACCATGCGGCTCGTCATTCGAACTTATGCCATGCAGAAGGGAAGGTTATATATTTCTTTTATTCACGGCCAAAGCTGGGCGACACCATGCGGCTCGTCATTCGAACTTGTTCTGCTCAACCCTTCTTGGGGCGGCCCTTAAGCTTGGATTTGGTTCCAGACGCAGGATCCTCGTTTGAGGCAGGATCCTCGTTTGAGGCAGGAGCCTCGTTCTCCGTGTCGTCAGAACCACGACAAGCCCTCGGGCAGGCTACACGGCTTCTCTTTGAGATAGGTTCGGAATCGTCCGAGGCTCTGCGTTTTTTTGTAGAGCTCCCTGCACTCGAGGTTCCAAAACTAGCAGCGGAAGCACCAATGCCATCTCCAGAATTGACGCCTTCAGATCTAATTGAGACTCTAGTTGGTCCCAACCCCAAGGAAGAGGTTCCAAAAGCGCCTCCAGTTGGGGCAGCAGATGCGTTTCCAAACACCGAGAAATTGATTCTGTTGGCAGAAGGGCTAGCCGAGGAGACCATGGGGCCCATAATCGGAGGAAACAAGACCCTGCCGCTTGAAGGCTCCGGCGGAACAGACATGTGTCTCAAAAACTGCGAGCCTTCATCGGCAGAAGTGGGGCGCGAGGAGACCCTGGCGCCTCCAATCGAAGGATCCAATTCCCTGTCACTTGAAGGTGCAGGTGCGTTCGTTGTGGGAACGGCGGACGTGGTTGTTCCAAGAACAACCGAAGGGGATTGTGTGGAACCACTTGCGCGAGCAGCATTCGTCGTTTCAGCCGAGGCAGGAAACAAGATACGAAATGCGGGCTCCGTGGGGGGCAAATCAATGCCATCGTCACCACGAACAGGATGTTCCTCGTAGTTGCCGCCATTGCCATAGCCGCCATTGTTGTAAGCGCCATTGTCATTGCCACGATTGTAGTGATCGCCATAATTGTGCTCCTCGCCATGCTAAAATCAGACAGCAAATTCATGTTGAGTGACTGACAATAAACATCGAACGGGGATACTTAAAGCAGCGCTTACCATATCATTGTCATTGCCACGCATATAGTGATCGACGTGGTTTTCACCCTAAAACAATAATAGCATAGAAGTGTTGAGTGGCAGACAGAAAGCACTGAATACTAGTAGAAAATACATGCAATGGATGGTGCGTACTATAGAATAGCCAAGAGCGCTGTACATGTTCTCTTGGCTATGAATGTTCGCGTGGACAGTTGCCGCATGAGCCATATACGCGGATTGATGCTGCAGCACAGAGTGAAACGTCTCTGATTGTTGCTGGCGTTGTTGCTGGAGTGTGTCTCTCAAAAAATCACCCCGTTCTGCTTCGGGCAAAGTTCGGAGAACTTCCGCCATACCAGCATCCAACTGAATTGGAGGTGGAGGGACAATACCCGCATCGAACGGAACAGGAGGGGGGTTGCGTGGTGACCCCAAAGGATGGGCAGTCATCCGTCTGGCGGGCGAGGGGCTGCCAGTACCATGACTAGTTCTTGCGACAAGTGATGAAGCGGATCGGCTAGAGCTGGATGGACTGCCACTGCGGACCATCATTTGCCCCGCCGCCGGCGAAGCAGATCGACTTCCGGTGTATCGCTGCTGAATGTCCGACAAGACTACACCGGGAGGCACACCGGGAGGGTAGATGGCACGAGGTGGTCCGGATGGACTGCTGCTACCAGTACCACGAAACATTACTTGCCCCTGCGGAGAAGGTGATCGGCTTCCGCCAAATGGCATTGCCAAGCCTGCACCGGCTGCACCGGCTGCACCGGCTGCACCGGCGCTGCGTCGTCCCAAAGGGGGACGATCATTGTTGGTGTTGCTGTTATTGTTGTAGTTGGTGCCAGACATGGTGATTGTCGGTGCCGCGAGTTGGCGATTGATCTCCGCAATCTCGGCTCTGTACTGTTCGACTTCAGCGATTGACGTTGGGTCTGTCTTGTTTTTTCGGCGTCCAATCCTGTCTTGCAAATTCTTTTTCTTCTTTTTGAGTTTGTCTTCTTCGTCTTGTGCCTTTTTACGAGCGCGTTTGTTTGCCATGCAACGCTTGGATGCTTCGTTCCGTTTCAATCTTTGTTCTTCTGACGATGGTGGCATTGTCGTCAAAAGAAAATTATGGCAGGATGGAGGATAGGTCTGAAGCAACTCGCAATTTATCACGCAATTTTATCAGGCGAGGAGGGTCTTAGCTTGGCGCGGACCAGAGAGAGCGTTCGTGCTTGCTTGGCGAATAAGCGTTCGAAAAATTCAAAGCCGACCAGACACAGTAGTGCGGTAGCTACTAGTAGTGCGATATTGGTTTTGAACAGTTTACTCGCATGCAGTTATCATTCTTACCAGGTTAGTAGGGCATGCGTACATACGTGCCGTGCCGTACAAGAGCTGTGGTACAGTATTCCAATGCAAGGCGGGGCGCGCGCGACGCCTTGTTTGAACATCTTTCTTTGCGAGCGTTAAGCAGACGTTAATCGTAATTTATGTTCGCATTAACGTTCAAGTAGAATGTACAGTAGTTTAGTACCGCGACAAATGATCTCCTATTTCTCTCAGATTCTCTTTAATTCTTGCACTGAAACCATGTTTAAATATCGATACCATTTTATTTAAGTATACTTATCAATTCAACTTTTTGTATAATTTTCAGGAAATCCTTTTTTAGTTACAGAAACTTAAAAAAAACGCGACACATTGGTTCACAGCGAACCAATAGCAAGATTCACGCGAAAGAATGAGGGCGACGTTCTGACTACTAGAGCACTTTAGGTAGCTATAAGTCCTGTTTGACGTATCAAAAGCATTTCCTTCCTGCTCTATATCTGCCTTTCAAAAGCATTTACTCCCTGCTCTATATCTAACTTGACAGTATTATTATTCGAGTTGCGGAGAGCGAAAAGCTATAGAAGTGATGCCACCATAATGAACGAGGAGAATGGGACGACTCTAGTATTCCTAGAGATGAATTCCTCCTCCTCGTGGACGCCAACCGAGGCGCCGTCGTTTGCCTCTTCTTGGTTGGATGGTGACGAACAACAAGACGAAATCATGAATACAACAACAAACACAAGTGTAAACACAAGTATAACAACAGATCCCTACGTCTCGCCCTATCTCGTGGAATACGCTCCTTATTCTCTGCCACTGGGGACTGCCATGCTGGTGTTACTCTATACTTCCTCCATTTTATCGCTACTGGGCAGCAGTTGCATTGTCTACATGGCCCGTCGAAAAATGAAGGAACAAATCATGCACCGGCTCTTATTTTATATTGCTTCCTCCGACATTTTCATGAGTTTAGTCCTCTTGGTGACACCCATCATGTTACCCTCCGACTTGCCATTACCAACCAATATCAATCAAGGCAATGATGCTACGTGTGCCGCACAAGGCTACATTTTGACCACTTTGATTTGGACGGGATGTTGTTACAATTGTTTTCTTTCCTTGTACTATTTGGCGACCGTGCGGTACAATTGGAAAGAAGCCACCGTCTCCAGATACGACATGGAACGCCGCAAGTGCGCTTGTGCGGCGAGTCTGAAATGGTGGGAATGGACGGCGCATGGGTGTGTCGCCATGGTGCCGCTGAGTGTTTGTTCCATGGCCGCGGCGTACCAATTGTTCAATCCACCTCCCTTGCTTCCCTTTTGTTACATGGCGACCTATCCCTATGGTTGTACGGAATTCTTACACGCGCAAACAGAACAAGCGAGCGGCAACGAATTATTCATCGTGACCGAACAAGACGAAATCCAAATGGACTTTTGTGACCATTTTGGTCTTGTCGAGCCACTTATACAAGTGGCAGCCATGGCACAAGCCTTGGTCACGGGTGTCAGCATATTGGCTACCTTTGCCGTATATTGGACGGTCCGTCAAAAAATGAAACAGTCCAATGCCTTTCAATTTCAAACGACGACGACGACTACTAACAGCGCAACCAACTCGGCTACTACCAACAACAACAACAGCACCAACAACCATTCTACCGCGAGTCGTCAGAATACCATCACTTCTGCCATAAGGGCTGCTACTTCCGCCATTATTACAGGCAGTACCAAATCCAACCATGCCACCTCCACCACCACCGAATCACAACAGCCTCCTCAATCCCGAGAATTGAGTTCCTTTGAAAAACGCATTCTTCAAGTCCGGACGCAAGCCATTTTGTATACATTAATTTATATCAATTCGGGCATTTGGTTTGTTTTGATTGGCGGGATTTCAGCGACTATGGATTCGCAAGAATTGCAAGACAGTAAAAACGCGGGCGCCTTGGCCATTTTGCAATGCATTACCGCCCTCCTTGCACCTCTGAATGGATTTTTGAATTTTTTTGTCTACATTCGGACCAAACTCGCCAGGTGGAGAACGGTCGAACCCGACCGATCGTGGGCGTGGTGCGTCTATCAAATACTGCAAGACGTTCCCATCCCGACGGCCGCCCAAGCCAAACGACAACGACAAGAGCAAGTATTGGAAACGAACAAGAAAAACAGCATGGATCCACCAGGAGCAGCAGCAGCAGCAGCTGCTGCGATGCACGGACGAAGCAGTAATATTTCCTCCACGGCACGAACGACCATCGCCAGTGTGGCAATATTGGAAGACATTCCGGAAGCCAATAATCAACTCGTGGCAGTAGTGGAAGAAAAGGAAGACAATCCAAAAGAGCAAGAGCAACAGCCTTAAAGCTGCCGACCTATGTACCAGTGTGCGCACAAATGCACTGACAAGTTTCACCGTCCATTTATAGTAGTGTGTTGTTTTCATTTACAATCCTAATTCTTTTTTCAATTTTTCAAATTCATCATCCACTTGCAAATCTCGCAGACGTTTTTTATCGTCCTCTACTTGTTTGGCATAATTGGATGCCCGTCGATGTGGTGGAATATATTCATTCGATGACGAGGTTGACGGTGAGGAGTATGGTGTTGGTTGTTGTCGTGTTGCACTGGAGGAAGATGACTGTTGGTATCCACCAGTGCCACCACTCGAGGATGAGGGTGCTCCCATGTTTGTCCCTCCACTACTAGCATTGGTAGATGTGTAGCTGGAACTGTCAGTATTGGCTGTGGATCGAGGCACACGTCTTCGACCACTTCCTCGTCCCCTTCCACTGGACCCAAATCCTTCCGTTTTCCACGCCTCGTCTGGGTCGGTAGAGCGAGTCGACGATGAGGACGACGAAGGGTAGGACGATGATGCCGTGGATCCTGTCTGACCACTACTGTTGGTGTTCCTCCTAGTAGATCTACCACCTCCTCCCACTTTTTCATCATTGGCACCTCCCACAATGAGTTGTTTGTATCTGGTTTGCAAGGCCAACAGTCGTTTTCGTGCTTGTTTCAAATATTGTTCCACAACTTTTTTGCGCGCTTGACATTCAGATTGGCGTTCTTGCAAGGCAATCTTTTCCGAAAACTTTAAACCACCTCCAGCAAGATCCGCGTTAATGTTCAAAATTTCTTGTTCCAAATCTTGCAACTTGGTGGATAATTGCTGGACGACCAACTCAGTGTCATCCACTTCATCTCCTACTTCTTTCACACTCCCTGTTTGCAACAAAAATTCCAATTCCCCATCATTACCGCCTCTGCTACTGCCACTGCCATCAAAGCCTCCATAACCATCGACATTGCGTTCTAAAAATTCCACAAAATCTTGAAAGACACCGCCACCACCTCGTGATGACGAAGAGTATCCTGCCGCAGCACCGGCAGCTCCCGCCATTAAATCAGCAAAAATAGATCCAAAGGAATCATCACCTGCATCGTACATTTCGTCTTGTTGTTTGGTATACTTGCCCGAAAATAAATCTTCCCACGACGAATCGCCACCACTGCCACCATATGAATTGGAGGAAGATGACGTGTAGGATTGGCTTCGACGATGAGGAGGAGTCCAACCACCCTCGCTGGTAGAAGAGGACGAAGACGCACTACTGCTGCCCCTACCTTTTCCTTGCAAAAGTGTTTGATAGGCCGCATTGATTTTGCCAAAGTTTTCTGAGGCTTGTCGTCGTTCTTCGTCAGTCGAATTGGGATGGGTGGCCACATCGGGGTGATATTTCAAGGCCAATCTTTTGTACGCCCGTTTAATAACTTTTTTGTCAAGGCAAGAAGGATCATTGGAGTTTAATCCCAATACAATAAAGGGATCCTTGGAATTCAAGTCATGTTCTGTATCTGTGGTGGTCATAAACAAGGAAACGACTCGTTGTTGTTGCTGTTGTGGATGGTTGTTTGCAAATAATGATGGAGATATACTTGCCTCATTGTTGTAGGGGAACTGAGGTACACCAAAATGATGGCGACTCACAGATGACACTTGAAAGGAAGCGACCTTCATAATCGTCTGTTGCTGCAAAAGCAATGACACTGGTACAGATAGCAGAATCTTCATCGTGATAAAAGCTGTGCCTTTTTTGTAAATCGAATTAGTTAGGCGAATGGAATCAGTTGAATATGCTCGCAGCTCCTTTCCGTTTACTGCTCCAAGAAGTCTCAACCTACTGTAATTATCTCGCTTTCGGTAGCAATTCGTGCCCGCAAGAGCTTGTAATAATTATAGTAACCTTGCCAATAGATGTGAGCTTGTATTAACGAGGGTGCCAATAACAGTACTGTTTGAAGCTAAGCCATTCACTCAATAAATTATTCTACAGGCCAATCACAAAATCAAACTGGGTATGCAGCTCTCTCACCTTATAGACTATCCTTCTTCTTCTTCCGATGCTATTGAATTGATCCGATGATCCAATGATCCAATCCGTCTATTGCTCAAGGTGCTGTGGATGCCGTCCTCTTCTTCGCGTCGTCAACGTAGCCGTTGATCAATACTTCCTCTTCCGGCTAATACAATGGTGCGGTCCTTCGGATGATACAATCCTCCCTTCTTCCTTCTCGTCGATCTCGTACTTTATTGTAGACTTGGATCCGTTGCTCTTGTGTTGCTCTTGTCGCCTAGCGCCACTCGGAGTCAGTTATAGAAGGATCAGTTGAAAAAGAATGATGCATGCGATAGCACAATGTTTTAGTATGGAATTCTGCGCAACCTGGCCATCCTACTAATTAGCTAGATAGTCGTAGTAGTACAGTATGGAAGAAACGACGTGTCGGCTGTTGTGGTGTTGTGTCGTTTTTTGTCTGGCCCACACAGGAGTACGACGGTCTGAATTGTTCATGGAACGCACAGTAATTCGTGACAGTGGGGGTCCCGATCGCGACAGCTATCCCGAGATTTCCCGACCCAAACAGCGGTCCAACCTGATTCTGCAAGATGCACAGCTGCTCCACTGTTGCTTCATTTTGGGGATAAGCTTTGCTTCACAGGACAATAGATACTGAATACATCTAAAAGCCAATTTTGTTGAAAAGTGGGATCAGATACCTGTTACTGAGGGTCAAAAGGCAATGTATTCTAAAAGTTAGAGTTTTAAAGTTTGGTCTGGTCTGTCCTATAGAACTGCCAAATATGGCCTAAAGTTTCAGATTTGCAACAAGCAATTAAGAAGGATGCACAGCTGCCCCCCTAATGGTTCATTTGGGGACAAGCTTTGTTGCACAAGAGAACAGATCCTGAATCCATCTAAAAGCCAATTTTGTTGAAAAATGGAATTAGACACCTCTTGCTGAGGGTCAAAAGGCAATGTATTCTAAAAGTTAGAGTTTTAAAGTCTGGTCTGGGCTGTCCTATGGAACTGCCAAATATGGCCTAATGTTTCAGATTTGCAACAAGTAATTAAGAAGGATGCACAGCTGCTCCACTATTGAATTAGAGTATCTTTGCTCACGAACATTAGTGCTAAGGGACTGGGAGGGGTGAGCATGAATTAAATTCACCGCAATAATTACACTACTGTAGCATATTCGGCCATGACAGTGGCCGTGGCAAACTCCTTGGCTCCCCTCAATGGATCGACGATATCTCTTCAGGCTATGGTACGAACATGTTGGTAGATATCGATTGGGCACCCATAACACCATGCCGGAACGATCGCATTGCAAGCTTTGAAATGGACTAACTATTATTTTGAAAGTGGAGAATCCAAACTAATCAGATCTGTGTCCGTTCGTAAAAGTACTAGAAACATAAGTTGGCTTCACTTTGAAGGATGGAGAGTAAAATATTGGAATGGACGACGTCTCTACAAAGCAATCCCCGATAAAAGAAACACGAAACAAATTATTGTTTTTAAAAATAATAGTATTATTTGTTATACTGTATTACAAAAGACGAGACTGCAAAAGCGACAATATGATTGTTTCCAGCCTGCCTGGCTCACCATGAATTAATTACAGAGGATACCGACAAGAACAAAAGCAATGCTTCGTTTTTACAAATAAACAGATAAAGAAATCGCCCAACCAGTTATCTTGTGTCTCCCAAGAAACCGTCAGAGACAGAACCACCGACAAGATAGACGTGAAAATGATTATTGAGATGCAGCAGTGCCCCACAATACGAGTAGAAGAGTCGCCGACATCGTCCACATCATACCCATGCTGGTGGCACCACTAAAGGTGTATCCATCCCCAGCCCAATTGGAGGGTTGCATATAACTGGCCTTCATCGCATCTTTTTGCTCGACGGTATAACCATCGACGGCCGGTTCTCCCGTATACTCATACTTGGAATAATGTTCCAAGACAATGGAGCCAAATTCAATGAGGACGTCGGGTTGTGCCGATGCATCGGTCCCGTACTCTTCAATGTCCTTGCCCGATTCGGCCCAGGTGACATCGGTACTGAGTCCGACCAAGGGCACTTGGGTTTCATTGTCCGTCATGCAATAGACAAAGACCGAGTCGCCGGTAATGGCCAAGTCAAAGTCGCCCTCTATGGATTCCCAATCGTCGGCGGTGGATTCACTGTAATTAAACAGGGATCCAGCTGGCAATCCATCACTCGGGACTTTGAACTGGCGTATATATTATGGGAGAATGGTAGGTAAGGAAAATCATGGAAAGAAAAAGTCGGCAGCAAAATAGGAGTTAGTATTATTATTTGTCGTACACTCTATATTATTCAAATAAAAACGCCAAATAAAGAAGAGGGGAAAACACAAGCAGTGCACAAACAATAATGTATACAAAATTCAAAACATTTTTCTACTTACCATGACGGTTCCTTCTCCCGATTCTCCACTTAAATCGGGAACGTTGCCAGTACTGTTGGTAAATTCATCTCCGGTCCAAGGAAAATCCGTCACAAACAAGTGCAAATCTCCAGGCAAATCGACGAGTGTCATGATCACGACGGCTGCATCGTCATCGCTGGCATCGACCATGGCAAAAAACAAATCGCCGGGTGCAACTTGATCACACCCCTGATACCATGTGGTTTCGTCGTCTTCTTCCTCCTCGACGGCAGTATCATTTTGCATTCTTCGATGGTCGTTGTCATCGTTGTAGGCCACAGCCAGCTGGGAGGTGGCGAACAAGACGGAAAGGAGGGCCGTAATCTTCATGATGATGATGTCAGAATGAACTATATTCCGTAAAAATAAATAACTTCTCGTTTTTATGTGATTGCAAAAGATGACAAAGTGTAATCTTGGCAGGGCCAGGGCTGTCGGCAAGCAGCTCTCTACTAGCTAGCTAGCTACTAGCTTGCTCGTAGATACTGCAGTAGGTCCGGTCTTTCAGTCAGTTTGGTGGTAGATAGACGCTGGATCTTTCGTTCTCATTATTTTGGTTGGTGCAGACAGCGAGATTCTTGGAAGATTCAAAAGTTACACGGAAGTTACGTTGATGACGCAGACACCGTGAAGGAAGGAAAGGATTGATTCATAGAGATTCAGCCGTTCTCATCTGCAAGTTTTAGCCTGGGTGGTCGGTGGCAACATTAAAAAGGTAGCGCTGTGTCTCCTTACGAATATCCTCCTACACAAAAGACCAGTCCTTACAACGTTGTATTAACGCCATTCAAGTTTCAGTCTTGTTAAGACTCAACCCTGGTCGGAAATGACGAGGGTTAAATATCAACCCTCGTCAATGAACAAGGGTTAACTCTCATAGTAGCTTAACACGGTGTCAGTTAATGCACATAGCCATTTTGATAACCCTATGAAATGGGCGCCGATTTGTACCCATTTCCCTTCCAACCATCGTTGCAATAGCTGTTGGTTCCAATGATGCTAAAGCATTGGATGTAATAGCAGGCATCCATGTTGCTCTAGTCGGCAACAGCAGGATACTCTGTCATGACAAGATTGTCATTATCTTGTCTTCCTCACTCGCTGAAACAATCAACGGAAGGAGGTGCTCTTTCGCTATGGCTCCTACTCACTCGAAACCACTCAATGAGAAAAGGCAAGGGTCGTTCTTTGATTCTCCCATGACAAAGATTGCCAAAGGCACAGCCGTGTTTTGTGATGAGTTTGCCAATTCCATGGCTGAGGGAAAGAAAGTTCCACTCCCCAAAAATCTTGACGACACAGTTGTTGATGTTGATAAGGAGAACGTCGGAATTGATTGGGAAAATGTGTTGAAACCCATTCCCAAAGAAGAGATTGCCAAGGATGAGGAGATCAGGACGTGTCAAGATGCGATGGAAAAGGCCATTTGCCCCAAGCACAGCAAGTTCAACATGTTCAAGGTCTTTGATGATGCGACTTGGACATCTGATGGAGAAGAAGCAAAGCACTACAGCATTTGCTGCCACGGAACAGAGTCCAGTCCTTGCTCGCATTGTTCTGACGCCGACAAGGTGCACAAGGCGCCTAGTCCTGAGGCGAAGAAACCTCCAGTCAAAAAAAACACATTCGCACAAGCCAT
>Ga0163148_10004946_pt1 | contig 13626 bp, 16 predicted proteins | sample OliLakLV19MP7P2_FD_148606 | JGI IMG/M metagenome (GOLD analysis project Ga0163148, IMG submission 148606) | Freshwater microbial mat bacterial communities from Lake Vanda, McMurdo Dry Valleys, Antarctica- Oligotrophic Lake LV.19.MP7.P2 | ecosystem: Environmental > Aquatic > Freshwater > Lake >... | reverse complement strand
GAGATCCTTTTCCAGACTAGCGGCCCAGGCTTTGGCCGTGAGCGGTCGAGACAGCATCAGTCCCCCATCCTTTCCACTCAAGCCGACCGCAAGGCCGCCATGGCGATTCAAGAGATCAACGATTTCCATATTAATCTTGCCGGCCAACACCATCTCCACAATTTCCATCGTGGCTTCATCGGTCACCCGTACCCCATGGCGGAACTTGGCTTCGATGCCCAAACGCTGGAGCATCTTGTCGATCTGGGGTCCTCCCCCATGCACGATAACCGGGTTGAGACCCACGTATTTGAGAAGTACGACATCCTGGGCAAACTTCTCCTTCAAGGGTCCATCGGCCATCGCATGGCCGCCATACTTGATGACGATCGTCTTGCCCTTGAACGTACGAATATAGGGCAAGGCTTCGATGAGGACGTTGGCTTTTTTAATCAGTCTGTTCATATCCAGGCCCCCGTAACAGAAAAAGCACGCCACCCAACAAACGCAGGACGAGCATGTTCGCTTTTCACACCCCTCGCAACTCCCGCCCGACATAGAAGGTCGTCGGCAACCGTATGACGATCATGGTGTCTCGTCCTTCACGACACGCACTCCGGACGGACGACCGGCCCTCGGATGCGTCTTATCATAGACGGCCAGGAGCTGGTCCATAGCCACGTGCGTATACTTTTGTGTCGTACTCAATGAAGCATGTCCAAGCATCTCTTGAATCGACCGCAGATCAGCCCCTTCATCAAGGAGATGGGTGGCAAAGGAGTGGCGCAACGTATGGGGACTCACGGAACCACCGGCCAGCCGATTCGAATAGCAGGCCACAATGCGAGCGACGCTCCGAGTCGTGAGCCGCCCCCCTCGGCTGTTTCGAAAAATCGGTGACGAGACAGGCTGCGTCTTTGTCGTCGGATATCGAGCATCCATCAAGGGGCGCTGATCCAAGTAGGCCTGAATGGCCCGTAACGCCAGAGTTCCGATCGGCACAATGCGCTCCTTCCGGCCTTTTCCTCGCAGATGGATCAGTCCCTCGGATGTACGGAGGTCGTCGAGATTGATCCCCACGAGTTCACTCACACGAGCCCCGGTCGAATAGAGCGTCTCCAGCAATGCGCGGTCTCGGAGGGACGATCCTGTGTGGCCGTCAGGAAACTCCATCAAGGCTGCCGCGTCGTCCTTACTCAACACACGAGGAAGGTATTTCGGCTGCTTTGGCGTTCTGATAGCCTCAGCAGGATTGAGGCCGACCCTGCCCTCTCGTTGAAGATAGCGATAGAAACTGCGGAGGGAGGCGAGCTTCCTGGCCATCGACGTACTTTTCTCGCGCTTACGATCCAACCAATACAGATACGCTCGAATGGACTCTGTTTGCGCTGTGGCAAGATCAAACACTTGAGCGGATGGAGACTCCGCCGTCATGAAATTCTGAAACTGTCGGAGATCTGACGCATAGTTCCGAACGGTCTCGTGCGACGCACGGCGTTCCAGTTCAAGGAAGGTTATGAAAGCCCGAATTGCGTCATCCATGTCGTCAAGTCCTCAAGCGCCCGTTGCCCTGTGAGCCGTCGTTTGCGCTCCTTGTCTCTCGTCGGTGGGACAAGCGGGGGAAAGAGTCCAAAATTTGTATTCATCGGTTGAAAGTGCCGAGGGTCCGTGGCCGTAATGTGCGACACGAGACAGCCATGCGCCGTGGTGGGGGGCGGTGTGACCAGCGGCAATCCTGCAAGGCCACGGGCGGCGTTGATGCCTGCCAACCCTCCCATCGCGGCGGAATCCGTATAGCCCTCGACACCGACCAGTTGCCCCGCAAAGAAGAGGGTGCCGCGCGCCTTGAACTGAAGGGTCTCGCGCAGCAGCTGGGGAGAGTTGATAAAGGTGTTGCGATGCAGGCTGCCGTAGCGCAAAAACTCCGCTTGCTCCAGACCTGGTATCATCCGAAACACCCGCTTTTGTTCCCCGTACGTGAGTTTGGTCTGAAACCCCACAAGGTTATAACAGGAGCGATGGGCGTTTTCCGTTCTGAGCTGCACCACGGCATAGGCTCGCGCACCGGTCTTGGGATTCTCCAGTCCTACCGGCTTCAACGGACCGAACTGCATGGTCTGGCGGCCTCGCTCGGCCATCACTTCGATGGGGATACAGCCTTCGAAGTAGGCGGTCTTTTCGAATTCTTTCGGTTGGACTTTCTCTGCCGCGAGCAACGCGTCATAGAAGGCATTGTAGGTCGGCTCATCCATGGGACAGTTGAGATAGTCGTCCCCACCTTTGCCGTAACGGGACGCGAGAAATACAATGTCCATATTGATGGAATCGGCATCCACGATCGGAGAGATGGCATCGTAAAAATACAAATGTGCACTGTGGGTCAATTGCGCAATCGCCTGAGACAGTTTATGGGATGTCAGCGGGCCGGTTGCCACAATGCAGAGACAGTCGGTTGGGATCTCGGCGATCTCCTCGTGCAGAATGCGAATGTTCGGGTGACCTTCCAGGGCCTGGGTAATCTTGAGTGAAAACTGCTCGCGATCGACGGCGAGTGCCGACCCTGCCGGCACTCGTACGTCATCCGCCACCCGAATAATGAGCGAGTTGAGGCGGCGCATCTCTTCTTTCAAGATGCCGGGGGCATTCAGGATGTCCGCAGAGCCGAGTGAATTTGAACAGACCAGCTCGGCCAGACCGCCGGTCTTGTGCGCCGGCGTCATCTCTTTGGGGCGCATTTCATAGAGCGTCACTTTCGCGCCACGATTGGCCGCCTGCCACGCCGCTTCAGACCCGGCCAGACCGCCCCCGATAATAACAATATCGTCGCGCATGCGAGTAATGCTCCACGAAGAAAGATTGTGAGCGGTGGCATTGTAGGAACCGCATTTTGGGGATGTCAAGACGACTTCGCGACGCATGGCTCTGACGCCCCGGTTGATCCGATTTACGACCCCGTGCTAAACTTTAAACTCTGTAGGCGATTAGCTCAGGGGTAGAGCGCTTCCTTCACACGGAAGAGGCCACTGGTTCGATACCAGTATCGCCTACCATATTCTCCACCTTCCCAATCCATATCCCGTGACCTTGACGATCAGGGTTCATGATACTGCCTGATGAACCGCTCTAATCCTGGACAGAATCCTGGAGGTCGGCTACACTTCAGTCTATCGAGAGACCGTAGATTCTGAACCGTACAAGACAAGTGAGGTCATCTATGCGGACTACAGCTTTTGCCGTGGGATTGCTCTTGCTCACCATCGCAGTCGGTTGTGCCGGAAACTCCCAACAGCACGCATCGGCTGATGCAGAGGGAAGCTATGCTCCACCAGCCAGCATTTATAGTGTGATGGACCCGACTTCTTTGGTCTATACCGATGTAGCAGCCGGAGCAGCCGCAAACGATAACCCCTGGCGCTGGGCCGGCTTTCTCGCGCACCCCCTTGGAGTTGCGATAGATTTCGCTGTAAACAGACCAATATACACGCTCTCCAGCCAGATGCCGTATCTTTTCGGGTATACGTCCGAAGATTCAATGAAGGATAGCCAGCGGCGATAACTCGTCGCGCCTGCCGTTGTCAGATGTAACGCCCGCTTCTCTCCTGAGAGCGGGCGTTACCTTGTCATCAAGTTGGCAAACCCTTTCACGTTTCATGTATGCTCCTTTCGTGAATCGACATTCACGTGATACGCATACACCTCGCACCGTGCTCTTTCAACTCTGGGCGATCTGGGGGCTAGGACTGAGTCTCTTGCTGAATGCCTGCGACACTCCAGCCAGAAAACCAATCCTCCCGCCGTCTGAAAGCGATCTCATCCTCATGAATTCCACGGCCCTCTGTACGTCGAAATCCTCCTTCCTCAAGACACATCCTCCCTCTACCCTCACACCGCACGAATGGGGCGACGGGCAAGAATGGATTCTCTCTGCAGACCGAAGCCCATCACATGGCGACGAATCCTACTTCTTCGATGAAGATGGCATATTGGTTGGAACCGTCTTTACCTTTCCCTCGGGGCTTGAACTGAATCCCTACCCAGTCCTCCGCCACACCGTCACGCAGCTGAAGCCGACTTTGGAGTTCTATCTCAACGTGGCGAATCTGTCCTCGAAAACGAGCATGGATTCCAGCGCTCTGTACGAAACCGGCGATGAGAAGACCACGACACAGTACTTGATCCTTGGCCCGCGCGAGCAGCCGACCTTGCTTCAAGCTTCTATGACGATCGACCCCTATGTACGGCTGTTCTCGCCCTATCGACGCGAATTCCTGGAGCGGCTGCGCCATCCAAGAGGTCAGAAGCCCGGGCAACAGTTCGACAGTCAAGGCGCGGAGGACAAGGAACCCTTTCTCTCGCTCCAGCAATTCGCACGTGGCCAAACCGCGCAGCTCTCCTACTGTGGGACTCAGAGCTACGATACCGCGGCCGCTGCCTATCAGAAGGCCATCGCAAGCGGCTTTACAAATAACGCGTGGCTGGCAGAAGCCCACCACAAACTGGGCCTCGCGTGGGTCGGGAAGGGCGAGCATGAAAAGGCCAAGACGGAGATACTGCGGTCGTTGACCATCAGCCCCAACAGTCCTGAAATTCTGAACAACCTCGGCACGGTGTACCGCAAGCTGGGAGACAAGGCGAACGCGCTCGCCTCATTCGAAAAAGCTGTCACACTCCGCCCCAACTATGCCATTGCCCGTTACAACTTAGCTGAAGCCTACGAGCCCACCAATCCCAAGCGTGCCCTCTCGGAGTACGAGACCTATCTCGCGCTGGCCGAGGGCATCCACGATGAAGCAGGCCGCATCGCTCTCGTCCAACAGCGCGTGAAGGCGTTAAAACGCTAGTCTATCCCCGATCGATCTTTCCCGCCCCTCACAGAATGTCGAATATGTGATTTTGTTAGGCGCTTGCCCGATCTCGCGGTAGGCCTTCCCCAATCACTCTGCAAGGAAGGATGGGGAAACGGCATGGAGCAACCTATGCGGGCTGGTGTGAGAGCAATCCTCTTGGCAGTCACGGCTCTGTTCCTCATACCACTTCAGGCTCAAGCCGAGCGGAATTGGGAGTTTTCAGTCGGCGCGTTCGGAGGGGGAGCCTTTCACTCCAACGAAGACATGAAGTTCAGTACTGGAGCTAGCGGTTTTCACGTTCATGGAACAGTTCATGGTGTGACGTTGAACGATTCCGGAACATTCGGAGCCAAACTCACCGCGTGGCATCTTCCAAGAAAGTACCGATGGCAACCTCAGGTGGGATTCGAGATCGACTTCACAAGATTCACCGCAAATCTCCATCCCCAATTAAGAGGTGCAGACGGCAATTGGCCCGAACCAGGCTTTCAGCTTGGATATTACACTTTCTTTGATGTTCAGGACATGAGTGTTGATACTTTGGCTGCCAACGTGATGTTTCGCTATCCCGTCTGGTCAACCCCAGATCTTCCGGGGGGACGGATCGCACCCTACGTCGGCTTTGGTGTCGGCGCACAACGAGCCGTCCTGTCCCTCCCATCCACACTATATCGAGAAGTCGATTATGCTCCTGCCGGGCAAGCGCTCGTGGGGATGAAGTTCTTCGTATTCAAAAATCTCGCGGTCTTTGGAGAATACAAACGAATCTGGTCCTCCCATGAGTTCACCTACTCAGACCTCGGTCCCCCTCCTGGATACTTTGAAAAATATTCTGTTGTAACCAATGTGCTTGTTGGAGGCCTGTCCTTACATTTCTAGGAGGTCACGAGAGAGGGATCTAGAATACTACCGGCGGGCTTTCTCTTCTTGTTCTTCCAGCGTCTTGCAGTCGATGCAGAGGGTGGTGACTGGGCGGGCTTTCAGTCGCGGATAGGGAATCGTTTCTTCGCAGCGCTCACAGATGCCGTAGATATTCTGGTCCATTCGAGCCAGCGCCTCATCGATCTTCTTGACTAACCGTTGCTCGCGCTCACGAATACGCATCAAAAAATTCTGCTCGGCCTCCGCAGACGCCTGATCGCTCACGTCAGGGAACGACTCCTGGCTTTTTGGATTGGCGAGACCTTCGACCACCTCTTCCAACAGAGCCTTGCGCTGCCGTTCAAGGTTACGACGAATCACCGCGTATTTTTTCCCCTGGGACGAAGTCTTGGCTTTGCGCTTGACGGTGACAGACTGTACCGCTGATGAAGCGGGCGACATGCGTTTGGAAGAAGAACTTGTTTTCATGCTGCGACCTGCGCGAGGGATACCATCGTCTGGAACGAACGAAACTATAGCAGTGGCCGGCAAGAGGGGTCAATGGTCAGCATGGGCCCGTCAATCTCGGCCACCTGGCTTCTGTTCGCAGTCTCCTGAAAATTATTGTGGCAGGTCGGAACTTCACTGACTTGCATGCCTGAAACAACGGGAGAACATTCCTGCAGGATGCTCAAACAGGCCAGACTTCTCACCCGCCCAACCCTGGCGGCTAGTTCACCCTCCCGCCCTGAGCCTGCCAAGACAGGCTTGGTACCCAAGGACGCAGCCTTGGCCCAGGCAAGGCCGCAGCGAGCGAAGAGGCGAGGCGGTACGGACCGCACTTCGTGGGGCCGTTCGCCCTTGTCATAGATCTTGGCGAACGGAAAATCCCCTCCAGTGCTTCCGATTTCCGAACAACTCTCGTTGAGCCTCTGAGCGATGCGGCCTGCCTGCGCGAAACGCTTCGGCGAAGGCAGGGAACGCGGCTGGCGTGATTTTTCAGCCTCCTGCTACAGATCCCGGCGGCCTTCGATCGACTTGAGTAACGTCACGTCGTCGGCATACTCAATGTCCATTCCGACCGGAATGCCATAGGCGATACGCGAGACCCGGGCTCCGAGAGGTTTCAGTTGATTCGTTAAATAGATGGCGGTCGCTTCACCTTCGATCGTCGGACTGGTCGCAAGGATCACTTCTTCAATTCCTCCAAGCCTCACCCGATCGACCAACTCTTCGGCCCTGATATCGGACGGTCCGACGCCGTCCAACGGAGACAAGGCGCCGAGGAGCACGTGATACAAGCCGCGGTAGGCTCCCGCCCGCTCAATGGCATAGGTCGTACTCGGTTCTTCCACGACTAGAATTCTCGTCTGGTCCCGTTTCGGATCGAGACAAAACTCACAGAGTTCTCCCTCGGCAATATTCCGACATTGCCGGCAAAATGAGAGTCCGTCTTTGACGGCGCGAATCGCCTCGGCCAGGCGAAGCGCGTCTTCACGCTCAGCCTTCAAGACATGGAACGCCAATCGTTGCGCCGTTTTTTGACCGATGCCTGGAAGACGGACTAACTCGCGCACCAACCGTGCGAGTATTCCTTGTTGATCAACTGCCATAATGTGGTTGCCTGCTAGGAGTTCGCGACAAAGCTATTGTGCCTCGGCGGAATTCAATGGCTGTCCTTGTCGTTCGTGAATGGTACAACGGTTCGGAGGGAGAGTATTTGGCGTTCTTCCGTTTCACTCCTCACGATTTCTAGGAGCGACTTCTTCAGCATCCGGCTAGAACATTCCAGGCATATTCATCCCGCCGGTCACTGATTTCATTTCATCTGCCATCATCTCACGAGCCTTCCTGAGGGCATCGTTCGACGCGACCATGACCAAATCTTGCACCATCTCCACATCGCCGCTTTTCACCACTTCGGGATCAATGACAATACCGACAAGCTCCATAGCCCCATTGGCGGTGACCATCACACTGCCACCGCCGGCTGTCCCGGTCACAGTCTTCGACGATGCCTGTTCCTGCACCTTCGCCATTTGAGCTTGCATGGCCTGCGCTTGCTTCAACAGATTGCCCATGTTGCCCATCGGGTTCTTCATTCCTTGACCTCCTTGTGGCTCGACACCGGTCTGACATCTGCGAGCTCTGCTCCAAATATCTCCAGCGCCTGTTTGATGACCGGATGGGCCCGTGCTTGCTCGAAGAGGACCAGCCGTTGCTCTTTTTCCTTCGCCACCCTGAGTTGCGCCATCGTCGGGCCTGAAGGGTCCGACTCTGACAATTCGACAATCCGCACACGAACCGTCTGACCGCTCAATCGTTCACAGATCGATGTGAGCACCGCCATATTCTCAGGATTCTCGATCATCCCTCGGGCCGCCATCTCCTGCTTGGCAAATCCAATGGTCACAACATGGCCTTCCACGCCCACAAACCGTCCCCGCTCTAGAAAGGCGGCAATTCTGGAAGAGGTATTGCCCACCTCCTCTTGGACTTGTTCCCAATTGAGCGTCACCACAACGCGCCCGATATCAGTCGCAGACGAAGCCACAGGCGTCGAAGCCTTCACCTCACCGGCAGTGTCAGGGGACCTGACATTCGGAGGATTCGTCGAGGAGCCTCGTGGAAGCGCCGCATTCCCCACAACAGAAGACCTCGACGTCACTGGAGCGACTGGTGCGGGAGTCGTCGCCTGCGGAGACCTCGATAACGGTGCGGGAGCTGAATGTTCTGAGCGACCAGTCGAAGCCGGTTTCTCTACGGGCACTGGAGCAGGCTGAGATGGGCGTACCGTTTGAGCTGGCGGCACCACCTGTTCAGCTGATTTCCCCTCCGCCCGACGTAACAACCGGGTGGCTCGCACAGCCGCTGTTTCGAGCACGAATCGGGGATGCGCGCTCAGCCTCAGCGAGTCCTCCGCTTGTGTAAAGATGGCCAACAATTCCTGCAAGAGCTCTGGTGAAAACGAGCGCGCATCAGCGGCCATCTGCGTAAGATCTTCCGCGGATGCCTCGATCAACCCCTGCCATTCTTGAGGTGAGGGCACCACGGACACCACCAGCATGTTGCGCAGATACTCGACGACTTCCGCACAATAGGCCCGCAGATCATGCCCTTGGTCCAACAGTTGCGCCAGCACGCGTAATGCCGCCGCACTCTCCTGCGCCGTGATCGCCTGAATCACCGCACGAACGAGTTCTTGCGGAACCGCTCCCAGCAGGGCTTCCAGATCCGCATGCACAATGGTCTGACCACCGAACGCCACGGCTTGATCGAGCAGGCTCAACCCATCGCGCATACTACCTTCGCTGGCCCTAGCCAGCGCCAGCAGGCTGCGCTCCTCAATCACGATCTGGTCCTGCTCAACCACATGACGCAGCCGCTCGACAATCTCAGTCCGCGCAATTCGACGGAAGTTATAATGCTGGCAGCGGGAGAGAATCGTGGCCGGAATTTTGTGGATTTCTGTGGTGGCGAAGATAAACACGACATGTGGCGGCGGCTCTTCCAGCGTCTTCAAGAGCGCGTTGAACGCCGAGTTCGACAACATGTGGACTTCGTCGATGATGTAGACGCGATACCTTCCACGAAAGGCCGCGAACTTGACGTTCTCGCGGATCTCACGCACATCGTCCACACTCGTATTGGACGCCCCATCGATCTCCATGACATCGACGGAAGTCCCCTGCGCAACTTCCAGGCAGTTGGAACAGGCGCCGCAGGGCGTACCGGGCAGCCCCTCCTCGCAATTGAGGGCCTTGGCGAGAATTCTCGCAACCGTGGTTTTCCCCACGCCGCGGGTCCCTGAAAAGAGATAGGCTTGGGCAATTCGTTTCGTGATGATGGAATTGACCAGCGTCTGAACCACGTGTGGCTGCCCAATCACGTCATCAAACGTGCCTGGTCGGTATTTTCTGGCGGAGACTTGGTAATCCAACGTCGCTACACTCCAATTATGAGTTCTGAGTCTAGAGTTCTGAGTTGTTCGTCTTGGTGATGGAAAAATTCGTTGCTCTCAACTCAGAACTTAGAACTCAAAACTCAGCACTTCTTCGAAGAGAGCGGGGCCAGGTGATCCTGCGGCACACAGAACTGACCGCTTACCGTTGCTTCCTTCCGGACCTGGCGGGGTTCACAGGGTTCTGTTGCACAGGGCCCAGCCCCTTCTTCAATTAGTTCTGAGTGCTGAGTATGAAAGCGACACTCTATTCCGTTCTCTTATCCTCTAACTCAGAACTGATAACTCAGCACTTCTTTGAGTGGCGGAGAGGGTGGGCATTCGAAGTCCCGCGAGTAAAAACTGCTCGCGCTCCTACTGAGGGGGCCAGCCCCCTCGTAATCTCCCCACGCGGGGGACACACCCCCCGCGATCCCCCTGTTCGAATCCCACCCTCGGGGCTTTCATGCTCTTCCACACTCTTGCTCCTTACACTTCACGCCTCACGTTTCACGTCTGTATGGCGGAGAGGGTGGGATTCGAACCCACGGTCCCATTGCTGGGACGCATGCTTTCCAAGCATGTCGATTCGACCACTCTCGCACCTCTCCACACCGATTTTCGCGAGGCGGCATCTTAACACGCGGCCTGATGACCAGCAAGGTGACCGTCAGGGCTTTGACCTTCCCGGCTCCCCATCCTAATACCTACACTGCAAAGAGCATAATGGGAGTGTAGAGGTGAAGGCTCTTATCTTGCCAGGTATCCTGTTCCTCATCCGGTAACAGCTGTCGTGCTCTCACCATCCACATTTCCTCAGCACCCGAATCCGTCGCGATTATTACGCCTCTTCGCTTCTATGGCGAAACAGTCTTCCTCTATACCAATTCAGTCACAATACTGAATGGCCATACTCTTACAGACGCTGTCTACCGGCCGTACCTCTTCAAAACTGGTTGATGAAAGGCGCCTATCACTGCCAACGGCATCCGCCTTGCTTCTTTCCCGCAACCATTGCTCCACATGCACTGCTCGCGTCAGCATGTCTCGTCGTGTTCATGCTTGCCTTACCGTAATGGTCTCGGCTAAGCAATAGGGATGGTGGGGCCGAATAGTCAGACTCTCAACGCATCCGCATGAGACTGGGAAATGGAATCATTAGGTATTCACTCATCTGGTAGGAGGGTTTGATGAAGAAGGCATTCTGTGGGTTTGCCCTAGCACTGGTTGGTTGTTTGATTGGAGAAGCGTTATCCACGAAAGCCCATGCTCAAGATGTTCGTTCAGCTGCATCTGCCACATCGACGGTCCATGATGTTGTGACGTTGAACAACGGCAGCATCATTTACGGCGAAGTCATCGAGATGGTCGGCGGTGTATTGCGCATCAAGACATCTGCCAGCCCCGACAATGTGCTGAAAGTGAACTGGAGCGACGTGTCAACACTGTCTGTGAATCACCCAATCCCCTTCCATCTGAAGGAAGGGTCCGTGATTAGAGGGACCGCCACAGCAGGACCAAACGGAATATTGAATGTGCAGGCGGACCCCTTGAAAGGCGCGATAGAAGTCCCGATGGACTCGGTGACCTCCATGAATCCCGTCAATCAACCTCCGGTCATTTACTCAGGCAGTGTCACCGGTGGCTACTCTCAAACCACCGGAAACAGCCAATTGCGCAATACCAGCCTCCTTGGAGATTTCGTGGCTCGGAGCGAACAGCTCCGGCTCTCGATAAACGGTCGTTACGTCTATGGTGAGAACGCCAATACTCTTGTGGCTCGCAACGCGCGCGGGACGATGAAACTCGACTTCTTTCTTACTAAACGGTTCTATTGGTTCGCCTCCTCCTACTTCGAAAACGATCGCTTCCAAGACCTGAAAATGCGAACCGCCATCGCCACCGGACCTGGCTATCAATTCATCGAACGGGGAGACTTCTCCGGCATCCTTAAAGATATGACGTTCTACACCGAAACCGGCGTCGCCTACTTCAATGAAGATTTCGGCACAGCGGACGACAAGTCGAGTCTTCGCGCACGCGTGTCCATGAAATGGAACTGGCCACTCTTGGACGATCGCATAACGCTGTACCATTCCGACGAAATTTTTCCCTCGCTCCAACACTCATCCGACGTCTTTCTCACGATGGATAACGGCGTGCGGTTCAAGATTTGGAACGGATTCGTGAGTGGCTTCCAAGTCACCACGCGATATAACAACAAGCCGGCGCGTGACACCGGAGATACGGACAACTTATACCTCGCGACCCTCGGATACAGCTTCGATACAACCAGGAAACGGTAGTCAAGATGACGGCCAATGCAGTACACCCTCGATTCTCAAAGGAGGAGCTATGCTGAAAGAATTTAAAGCGTTCGCCATGAAGGGCAACGTGCTCGACATGGCGATCGGTGTCATTATCGGCGGCGCATTCGGGAAAATCGTCTCCTCGCTGGTCAGTGATGTGATGATGCCTCCCATCGGACTGCTCTTGGGCGGCGTCGATTTCACAGGCCTGTTTCTCAACCTCTCCGGCACCGCTCAGCCCTCCCTCGCAGCCGCAAAAGCTGCCGGAGTCCCCACGCTCAACTACGGGGTTTTTCTACAGACCCTGTTCGACTTCATCATCATTGCCTTCGTGATCTTCATGTTGGTCAAGCAGGTCAACCGGTTCAAGAAAACAGCGCCTCCCGCACCCCCAGCCGGGCCGAGCAACGAAGAGAAATTATTGATGGAGATCCGCGATGCTCTGAAAGACCGCCATTAAGCGCCCATTTCCAAGAGGTTTTCCACGATGCGGGAGTGGGGAGACTCACACCAGAATAAGCTGGGCAACCTGATCGTCCTCCTGAGCGCAGTAAAGGGCAGCTTGGCCACTCCCTTTAAGTGCGGTTCAGGGGAGAAACAAGATCTAGCTCGAACGCGTTTTCACAGGTCTTCTGGTTTGAGACCTGTCACCTTCGATAGGCGGGCCAGCATGCGCGGGCCAACCTCGTCGCGATCATGAAACGCGAAGACGACATCGGGCCACCCAGTCCGTTACAGGATTTTATGAGAGCCAGTGATTCGTTTGACCTGCCAACCGATGCGGAGGAGTCCAGAGAGAACACGAGAGGCTTGGGTCGATGGCCAATGGCTCATGCCGCAATGAACGAGATGTTCAGAAGCTCCTCAGGCACCGCCTCATCATGTTCGAGACGATCGGCCATTGCTCGAAGAGCCAAGGCTTGGACAGCCGCAAGCGCAGCAGCCTTCGTCTGTCCATAGGCCATCACGCCAGGCAGTGTCGGCACCTCGCCAATCCAGCGGCCATCTTCATCTTGTTCCAACTCGATCTTGAGTTGGGTAACCTTCGCCATGGGCATCCTTTACACCGTTCGACCAAGGCTAGGCTAAGTCCCACCACACGGAAAATCAAGTAACTATCAGAGGGGTGAGAGGGCGGGCCAGGTGCCCTTCTTGCTCGCAGAACAGGAAAGGGGATGGAGCCTGATGATCTTCTGTGCTCGCGCAACGCGTGGGAGGAGAAGGGTAGCCTGGTCGTCCTCCTGCTCGCGGAACGCGCACGATCGGAATGTGCTCGTTCGACGCGCGCAATCGAGGATCAACCAGGCTACCCTTGAGAATGAAGTGGAGGATTGGGATAACGCGCGCAGTGGAAGATCAATCAGCCCCCATCCCCAGAGAGAAAATGAGCGAGCTTGGAGGGAGCATGTATATCGTTCGATGCGCGCAGTAAAGGTCAGCCTTGGCTACTCCTCCAAGGAAATGCATCAATAGTGTCCGACAGATTCAATGGGTATCGGCTTGAAAGCTAGAACTGGCACGGATTTCCTGGCATGTCAAGATGTTAACGACTTGAACTTGGTGCGCGGTTCTGGGCAACCTTCCCGGATTTTCCGGGGAGGTAGCGATGTACGCCGGCAAGCTCGTGTTCGCGCAGGTGATGGAGTACGCACCATGGCACACCTTTCGCGGGTTGGTGGAGAAGTATGGC
>Ga0163148_10004945_pt1 | contig 13628 bp, 18 predicted proteins | sample OliLakLV19MP7P2_FD_148606 | JGI IMG/M metagenome (GOLD analysis project Ga0163148, IMG submission 148606) | Freshwater microbial mat bacterial communities from Lake Vanda, McMurdo Dry Valleys, Antarctica- Oligotrophic Lake LV.19.MP7.P2 | ecosystem: Environmental > Aquatic > Freshwater > Lake >... | reverse complement strand
ATCATCATCGGTCTCAAATCCTATAATCTTATTTGAAAGTCTTCTAGCTCCCTTCTTCTGGGATCGCATATGTTCTATAACAAGCCCTTGTAATTTACGTACGTTTGCATCAAACCCATCTGCACCAGGGTCAAGGACAGTAAGTTTTATTCCGAATGTGTCAGTCGAGTCAGAGGAATCTATCCACCCCTCTTCACCTTTTATTTGCTTATTCTTAGCTTTAGAGATTGCCTTCAAAACAGCTTCGGGGTCTCCCTTCTTCCTGTCCCCAACAAGAACTGGACCAACCCCCTCTATTGAGCGGACCATATATTCCCTTGTCCTAAAATGTGTGCTTGCTGCAGAACCAAAGACAAAACCTCCAACACCAACCACCTGTCCTGTCTGATCGTCATGTTCACTAACTAAGTTATAAGGTCGAGGCTTGACAGGCCTTTCGTAAATATCAAATAAAGCATCTTTTATCGAATCCCTGACTGTTCCTATTCTATTACCCCTCGTTCTCGCATTAATTGAACCTGCAACTGCAGCAAGCAAACTCTGTCTTTCAACCTCGTAGAGTAACTGCTCCTCTCCATCCTTAGCTGCCCTGGCCGACCATTTGAGTGCATCCGAAGGATTCTCAGAAGGAGATTCTAGTTCCTCCATCAGTGAATAATTCTGCGACCATCCTGGCAATGTTGTACTTAGTGCGTGCTCTACAATCTTATTAGCAGTTCGCAATTGGTTAATATAAAACTCTTTCGCTCTTTCGGGATCAGGAAGATTCCAAATACTCATCACATTCTCTATAGCTTCCCTGTCAACAGCAGTTTTCAATTTCTGAGAAGATCGACCACGAAGCACTGCCTCGTAGTAATAAGGCGCATGTACTCCATAAAAACTCCTTCGCAGAGCAGACACTCCAGGATTCAACACCCCAGAAAGACCTGGTCTAAAGTCATTAATATTAATTAAGATCTCCTGCATAGGTCTGATTGCTAACTCAGCCACCCTATCTACAGTATTAATTGCCATAAATCTCCTTCTAAGGCACAAAAAAACCGCCTACTTTTAAGAGTGGCGGTTAAAGCTTTCAGCTTCTATGTTTATAAAAACTTAAAGCATCAGCCCCGCCTCCCCAATTAGGGTGCGGTTATGATGCCAAGTAAAACAGACGTTTAATTTCATATTGATTAGTATATTTTAATAACCTTTCTCAACTACTGTCAAGCTTTTTTTATAAAACCTGCAAGTCTTTTAGTAAACTTAATAGCATCCCAAACTAAGTGGCGCACTTTATATGCATGTGGGGTTCTCCAAGTTTCTGTGTAAGCCTTCTCCGCTTCACCCCGCCTCGCAGGTCCCACACTATCTACCAATTCCATCGCTGATCTTGAACCTGCTTTATCTAGTTCGTGAAGTGTATATGTTTTCAAAACTACATCACCTACTCTATCGATATTAGTGCGAACAGCACTTCCTATAACTCTCAAATCTCGATCTATACTTGGCATATAAACCATTATACCAAAAACTCATCTAAAATTCAACTCTATAGGCTTTACTCAGCAATATCTAGTGGGATTTTTTATAAGGAATTAATAACCAAACTCCTCCGAAAGTTAGAATCATAATTACAAACCAGGTAGCAAAAACCTTTTTTCCTAGCGCCTCAATCCTCTCCTCAGTCTCCCTCAAATTTCTTCCCGCCAACACATATCCGCCCTCATACTTAGTCACAACCGCCGCAATCCGCACTCCATCCTTAGGCTCCCAAGTCACTCTATTTTGCCCGTTCTGTTTAGCGTGTTCCAGAACCCCCTGCGGCAAAACCGGATTTACCCCGTCTAATTTACCATTTGTCGCCACAATTTCCCCCGAATCGTTATAAACAGTCAAAAACCAAACCAGGCTTTTAGCAATATCAGCCTCCATCGGCGGCATTACCGAATTAACGTCTTTACCGGTAGCCAAAAACCCAGCCATATCTTCTGAAATCTGAATTTGCGGATCATTAGCCAAATTGCGGTAAATCTGGAATGCTGTCATATATATAAGACCACAAAGTAGGGTTACAATTAAGCCTAGAATCAAAAGAAAACTAACTCTCAGTGGAAAATCTCTAAAAACCTTCATATATTATTCAGAATGACAGAATAAAAAAAAGAAGTCAATTAATATTTTTGGATTTAAAAGAGACCAATAACCAGCCCCATTAAGCTCTACAACACCGTATTATATCCAGCATTAATCAAAAACAGTTTAAATGGTCTACGTTCAAATAAATAATTATTCCCAAAAGCCATTGCAATCCACCAAATGCAGCCAAAAAATTAATTTCCATAGTAAAACTATACAATCTCCATTATTATCAACGCAACTGCTATAAATAACAAACCCATAATTCTTTGCACAACCAAAGTTCTGGCAGAGGTCTCATACTTCACTCCAAATATTTTCTTGGCAATCAATTGACGAAATTTAATAATAATTTCCGGACGCAATAAACTAACTCCTCCCCAAATCAAAAACAGGACCCCAATTACCAAATTCTTTTCATTCATGATTATTTTGTCTTCCCCCAATGAATTTCATTCCAAGCTCTTTCGTGAATGAAATAAAGGATGGTGTTAATGATATTAGCCACAGCAGTGATCTCCAGGCTTGTCTGAATCTCCCCCGTTAAATAATAGGTAACTAGGAATGTAGAAACAACAATCAAAACTCTATAAGTGACTGTCTTAACAATACTTCTCTCGTAATACTCAAAAAACTTCATTAAATTGAGTATAACAAACCCCCACTTCTATGCCGAAATGTTATTATTTATCTAATGAGATTGTTTGTTACTCTAAAACAAGTCCCTGAAACATTTAAGTACTCATTTGCAACCAGCCTGACTTTAGTAATAACCGCCCTTACTCAACTTTCTTTCGGCAGAGTCCTCATCTGCAAATGCGGTAACATCAAACTCTGGCATGGCGCAGTCTGGAGCAACGAAAACTCCCAGCATTTAACCGACTGGTACACTTTCTCTCACATCATCCACGGCTTCGCCTTTTATTACTTGGGCAAACTCTTTAAAAAACTATCTCTTTTTCAAACCTTCTTACTTGCACTTCTAATAGAGTCCGTCTGGGAAATAGTTGAAAATAGTAGTTTTATAATCAACCGCTACCGCGAAACCACCGTTTCTCTGGATTACTTTGGAGACAGTATTATCAACTCTTCCTTTGATATTATCGCCATGGTCCTCGGTTTTTATCTGGCAAAAAAGCTACCTCTTTGGATAATACTTCTATTAATAATCATTATGGAAATTGGCGTAGGCTTCCTAATCAGGGACAACTTAACTCTGAATATTCTAATGTTGATTTATCCCCTAGAGGTCATTAAAAAATGGCAACTCGGTTCTTAATTTTCCTTAAACGTATCACACGAAGAAAGCGATCCCGCTTCAAACCCTTTGGTAAACCAATTAACCCGCTGTTCTGATGACCCATGTGTCCAGCTTTCCGGGTTAACCTGGCCTGTAACCTTCTCCTGAATTCGGTCGTCCCCCACCGCCTCAGCTGCATCCATCGCTTCCCCTATTTCCCCTGCCTCAAAAACACTTTTATCACGAAGTGAATTAGCCCAAATCCCGGCAAAACAATCAGCCTGCAATTCCAGATTAATTGAATCTTCTGAGGAACTTACCCCTCCGTTTGTCCCAAGTTCATTCTGAACATGATGCCCCACTTCATGAGCAATTACATAAGCCTCTGCCACATCTCCCCCTTGAGCTCCTAAACGCGTAGTTAACTCCTCAAAAAAAGTCTCATCCAAATAGATTGTGCTATCCAAAGTGCAATAATGCGGCCCTACTTGTGAACTGGCATTACCACAACCCGACTCAGTCAGATTTCTAAACAATACCAATTTCGGTGGATTATACGTTTTACCTTCAGAAGAAAAAATTCGATTCCATACGTCATTACTGGAGCCAACTACAGAAGAAGCAAAAACCTCATACTCATCTTCGCCTGCAAATTGAGAAGTATCTTCCTGAGACTGCTGTTGGGTTAGCGCCGCCGGATCGATTTGAGTTAAGACATCACTTAAGTCTCCACTAGTCAGATAGGTAAAAGCGAGTACTAATGCAATTCCGCCTATCCCTAATCCCCCGCCTAATGAGGCCGGACTTAAACCCCTTCTATCTTCTACATTTCCCCGACTGATGATTTTATCCCAAAGAGCCATTTAATTTCCTTCCTTAATCTTGAGTTTAAATTCTAGAGTAGATTTATACGTTTTCGACTTTTCTGTCAACTTCCTGAGGGTTTGTCGGTTTCATTATCTGCATCAATTGTACCAACCCGTAAGCAATTATTAAATAAACCACCATCGCAACGAGCGTCGACCATTCAAAATAAGCCCCCGGAGTTACCGCAGTGATATTAAATATTCCTCTGAAAGGCAGCGCCAAAGGATCACTAAATGCATAAATCAAGTTAACAAACCCACTGCCTGCATTAGCCCCTAACATTTTAAGCAAAACCCTAAACGTCAATAAAATCTCAATCAGCCCCAAAACATACCAAATAATTTGGTACGTTCTAAATATTGCCTTCTTCTTCACATAAGCCCTTTGTGGATGCTCAGTCTGAACTCCCGGAGTACCAACCGCCCTAGTAGTCTGCGTTACATTTGCTGGTGAATTCTGCGATACAGTAGTTACTCTCTCAACTTCCTCCATATTGTTCAGTTTAAATCACCTTTGTAAGCTTCATATGTGAATCAGCTAAGGATCAGCTAAGTCTTATAAAGAATACTCCTTCTTATTGATGAAGAGTTATTACAAATTCTTATCCCTCTTCTTTTAGAGCGTCTTCCTTAGTCTTATGAATAGTTCCATCTTCATGATGCGCCGGTGAATAAATCGTATACAGTTTCATCTCTCCCTCGCCGTCATTAATAATATTATGCTCAGTCCCAGCCGGAATAACTAAAGCGACTCCATCAAACAACTCATGCCCGTTCCCATTCAAAATCGCTCTACCGATCCCTTTCTCAATCCGAATAAACTGATCATTATCCGGATGAGCTTCCATCCCAATCTCTTCCCCGTCCTTAAGCGACATCAAAACGAGTTGTGAATGCGCTGATGTATAAATCACTTTCCGGAAATTATTATTCTCAAGCGCCAATTTCTCAATATCTCCCACAAATCCTATTGGCATATAATCACCTCCCCTACTTAATCATTATACCCATCGTGAATTTTTAAAACTGTGATGCAAAACACACTAGTTGAGGATAACAATCGCCAGATTCAAAACACTCGCAAAACTTACCCATGCTAGATATGGAATAAGTAAATAAGAAGCAGTCTTAGAAATCGGATAAAAAGCCTTAATAGTCAAAAATATAAACACCCACATTAATAAAATATTCACAAACGCCAAATCTGGATTCCTCATCCCAAAAAACACAATCGACCAGGCGAGATTTAAAGCGAGTTGAACCCAAAATAACCTCATCGCCGCTTTCTTCAACTTACTCTCCACCGTCCAAACCAGATAAAGCGAAATCCCCATCATTATATATAAAGTCGTCCAAACCGGCCCAAATACAAAATTCGGTGGACTAAAAAATGGCTTATTCAATGAAGCATACCAAGTCGAAATTGCATCAAAAGTAAAAAAGGACCCCACTACCCCCGCTCCTAAACAAATCCCCAGAGAAAAAACCAGCTTAGGCAAATTAATAGACATTAAGAACTAGTATATCAGGATTCAAAACAACTCAAGAATTCGGTCCAAATCTTTTTAAAGCGCGTGCGTGCGCCTTCTGAGCCTCAATCTCCCTATCCCTCGGCTCAGCATTAGTCTTAAGGGATTCCCGTCGTATCTCTACAACGGAAAGCGCCCTTTGATCTTTAATTACATGCGCATACGGTGGCATATAATTTTTAGAAATGAAACGTTAACGGTTCCATTCCATCATCATTCTATGGAATTCCATCTCCATATTATCCATATGGTTGCTGTTTCCTAAAGAATTTAGATTACTGGAGTTACTGACAAAAACTCCTGAATTAGACTCCCCTGTAGAAATCTCTACTGAGTCGTTCGAAGAATGGTGGCCAGTATTATCATCCCCTGTATTCCCTCCTGAGGTACTTCTTATTTCAACGTCATTGTCGAATCGAGATCTGTTCTCCTGAGAAAACCATTTTTCAGAATCCATATCGATTTCTATATCGCTATCTGATCCTGAACCATTACCAGACACCCTAATGTCTGCATCCCAATCACATTCATTACAATCACCAAGGTTCGCTTGATTCATGTTAGCCATGTTCGAGATACCAACAAGTGCACTAGTGTCACCTGTCTCAATTGAAACCCCACCTCCGGTATTACCGGAAGATCTGTTCCCACCAGTAGAGGAGCTGATCGAAATATCATTACTGATATTTGCACCATTGCTCTGCTCTGTTCTGGATGAGCGACTTTGGCTTAGTGAGACATTATTATCAGATCCTGATCCGTTACCGGATAAATGGATCTCTGTTGCTGCAAAAGCCGGAGAAATTGCACTTAAAAAAAGTGTTCCCGTAACTGTCGCAGTCGCTATCTTGCCTTTAAAATTTAACATTTATTTTTCACCCCCTTTCAAAGTCTTTAGACTAATTAACAGATTTAATTAAACCAATTAACTATGTGTAGTGAGTAATTCGGTCGTAAGCCTGCAGTAAGAAGTTTATCTAAGCTCAGTTTACACCGACAACCGGTGCTCTACAGGCAAAAGCCTATCAACGAGTATCAGAAGGGATAGTTATTAGTAAAGTTCAACAAAATAAATTCTCACAGTGCGTTTTAAGAATGCGCATCCCTCTTGAGTTTTTTAAACTCTTCTCATTCTTTTATATGCAAAGAGTGCAACTAGTGCACCAACCACTGCAATGATAATTGATACGATATTAAAATCGTTGCTCGCAGTTAATGCGAGTGATCCGGTTGTTAGTAAACTTGCAAGAAGTCCTCCCACAAACGCACCAACTACACCAACTCCAATTCTCTCAGGCCAACTCAAAGCTACAGAACGGTCAATCATATCAGCGATAAAACCGGCTAAAGCTCCAAATACTACCCATAGAATAATATTCATCATAATAAATCTCACCTCCTTTTCTTTTCTAACTTAGTTAATTATAGATGAGTTTGTTATGAAGAAAGTAAAATAATGTAAGCTTTGTGCAAGGAAATTAAACTTCAGATACCCGATCTAAGAAATCCTCAGACCAATAATCAAAATAATTCTCCGGTAATACCAATGCCCTTCTTGGTTCCAACTCTTTAATAAATTCTTCAGTATGCGACACAATCAGCATAGCCCCCTGGTAATCCTTTAAAACCTGCAAAATAATCCGCTGTGATAAAACATCTAAATATGTCGTTGGTTCGTCCAATATTAATAAGTTGTAGTTTTGCAGGAGCAGTAAAGCAATCGATAACCTGGTTTTCTCCCCTCCCGAAAGCGTCCCCACTTCCTGGTTAACTTTACTTCCCGGAAACAAAAACCGCGCCAGTATCGGTCTTACGACATTCTCTGCTAAATTTAAATCCCCTCGTGCCGTCTCCAGAAGCGTCTTTTTAAAATCCAGATTCTCAAATTCCTGCGAATAGTACCCAACCTTTAGCTCCGAATCCCTTACGACTTCTCCACTATCAGCCTCAATATAACCCATTAATATCTTAATCAAAGTACTTTTTCCAACCCCATTTTGACCAATCAAAGCCACCTTCTCCCCTCTATCAATACTCAAATTAATATTATTCAAAACCTGGTTTTCCCCATATGATTTAGATATATTAGTCGCCTTTAAAGGTAGTGCCCCAACTGAAGCCGGCTCCGGTAACCTAAACTTAATCGCCCTAACCTCAGGTGGTAAATCAGGCAATCCCTCTTTCATTCTGGCAACTCTTTTTTGCAGCTGAATCCTCTGTCTCACCCCAACTACATTAATACTTTTCTCCAGCCTATTAATAGTTTGCTGCTCAACATGAACCTGTTTTTTTAGTAAATTATGCTGCTCTTCCCGCTGCGCTAGAGCCTGCGTATAATTTCCTTTAAATTCTTCAATCTTCTTTAGGTGCCCGTTTACCATCAAAATCTTATCAATATGTTTATCTAAAAGTTCCAGATCATGTGAAATCAAAATCAGCGTTTTTGGATAATTACTCAAAACCCCCATCACCCATTTTTTCCCCGCCGTATCCAAAAAGTTAGTCGGCTCATCCAAAAGCAAAATATCCGGCTCCGCCAACAGAGCCCTAACTAGAGCCAGCCTGGTCTTCTGCCCTCCGCTCAAAGCTCTTGGAGACGAATCAATATCAAGCTCAGTAAGTTCCACCCCTGCCATCATCTTCGCCAGTTGATACTCCTGTTTATCCCCGTCAGGATTTAAATAGTCACGAATTGATTCTGAAGCTTCCATAACCGGATCATGTTTAACTTCCTGCGGCACCACCCCAATACTCCCCGTCATCTCCACCCGCCCTTTATAACCTAACTCCTCTCCGCTCAAAATCTTAAACAATGTACTCTTCCCAGCCCCGTTAGGACCAATCAGTCCAACCTTCAGTCCATCAACCACTGAAAATTCCGCCTCATCAAAAATGATATGTGTATTATGGGCAAACGATAAATTACGTACGGAGAGCATTCGGGTATTATACCTGAAACTAGCTATTTGAGTGCTTTATGTGTATAATCCTCTACTATGGGAAGTTTCAACAGAGATAACAGATCAGGTGGCGGCGGACGCGACTTTAGCAGCCGGGGCCGTGATAGAGAAATGCATCGCACAACTTGCAGCAATTGTGGCAAAGAATGTGAAGTTCCTTTTAAACCAAACGGTAGCAAACCAGTTTTCTGCAGTGATTGCTTTGAAAAAAACGGCGGCGGCCAATCTAGAGACTTTAATGGTGGTGACCGAGACCGCGCCCCCAGAAGATCCAGCTTTCCTGAAAGAAGACCAAGCTTTGATCGCCCTCAATATAACGATCGTCCCCAATATAACGACCGACCTCAATATAGCGAAAGACCACAAAGTAGCGACCGCCCACAACAAGGTCCTGACCAGTTCGCCTCTTTAAACGCTAAACTAGACCGAATTATCACTCTTCTTACTCCAAAACCAGAATACAAGGCCGAATCTGAGCAAGCCGCTGCTCAATCTCAAGAAGCTGCACCTAAAGCTGAGAAAAAGCCTAGAGCCCCAAGAAAACCAAAAACAGCTCCCGTTGAAGAAGCAGCAGAATAATCTTACCCTAACTTTTTCTTCTCACAGTCTTTTTTTCCTAATACTTAGTGTTATCCGCGATTCGTTATCTTCAACTCTCAATAGCGAAAACCCCACCCCTTTCATAATCTATTCTTTAAATCCCAAATCCTTCACCATACTCAACGCTTTGAAAAAGTCGAAACAACCGCATGAAGACTTTATGTATTTGTCTTTTTCATATATTCAAACGATTCTTTTATCAGGGTTTCCAGTACAACTTGGTCAACATCAGAAAGCTTATTGATATACAAACACCCTCCACTTTTTTTATGCTTTCCCAATTTTTCTAAAGAAGGATTGTCCCCGTTTCCAGCCATAACATAAAGAGTTAAGTTTTGCTTCCGCGGAGAAAACCCGACCAGAGGCCAATCCCCCTCCTGCGTACTTCTTTCTGACTTGTAATGATACTTCCCAAATCCCACAATACTGTCCCCCCACATCACCGCCTTTTCTCCAGTAATCTTCTGAAACATCTCCAAAAGCGCAAACCCATCCGCCTTTTTCTGCTCGGGTGTAATAGTATCCAGAAATTCTTTAGGATCCTGAGTTGTAGCTTTTGTCTTTAGTTCAGCCATAGGGAGATTATACCAGAGGAAGATTGTAAACTAGAGGATCTCTCTTTTTGCTATAATCGATCTCTATTATTTATAAAACTACTGCGTAGACTATGAAAAAAAGGATTGCAATATTTGGCGGAGGCGTGGGTGGATTATCTGTGGCTCATGAATTATCCAAATTTCCTGAGTATAAGTTAAATTTATACGAGAAAAAGACAGAACTGGGAGGGCTTGCCAGAAGTAGCCGGGACTTAGACGGGTGTGTTACTGAATATTGTTGGCGGGTATACTTTGGGTTTTATGCTAACCTACTCAAGATTTTAAAAGAAATACCCCTTGTAGAAGATACTAAAAAAAGTGTTTTCGACAATCTGACTGTTTACAGACATATCAATATATCTGACAGCTCGACCCCTCTTAAAGATTGGTTGCTTGCCTTATATAAGATTTTTTATGGATTTACATCATGTGATGCCAGGCTCGACAAACTAGATAATACGACCTGGTGGCAGGCACTTGGAGCATCCAAAGAGTCTGGTTTATTTAAAGAAATTGGTGCCTGGCTTGGGATGGATAGGTATAAGGGTTCTTTTAAATCTGTTGTAAAAGTCGGTATGGAGCTTCATATGCTTAATACTTTTTTTTCCAGGAAATATAAAGATTTTGTTACAACAAAATCAACAAGTGAAGCTTGGTTTGATAATTGGAAAAAAGCTTTGCTGGACAAAAAGGTGAATTTAAACCTCGAACAGGAACTTTGGAGATTGCAGGTAAAAAATAACCAAATCCAAGCAGCTGAAGTGATGGATATAAAAAGTAAAAAAATCACCAGGATTGTGGCTGATAAGTATGTCCTGTCACTTCCGATTGAAGCTTTAGCAAATTTAGTTGAAAAAACTCCCAGTCTAAAAGTTGGCGATCTTAACAATGCTAAAAAGCTCAAAGAAACGTGCTATCAAATGCAATTATCTTTTCAGGTATTTTTTGATAGAAAAATATCTCTTGGATCCTTTGATAAATCCGGTAAAAATAATTCCTTCTTACTTGTTGATTCGCCGTGGGATCTGATTGTGCTTTCTTATGATCAAGTATATGCCGGTACAAAATTATCTAATAAATTACCTGGGGTAAAGGGAGGCTGGTCAGTTGCGGCTTGTACTACTTACATACCGGGAATTGTTTACAAAAAGCCAATGGATGAATGCTCATACCAGGAAATAATAACTGAGTTGTGGGCTCAGCTTACTGAGAGTAAAGAACTGAGAAAAATTGTTAAAGAAAATAATACGTTTGAATTGTCAAAGGATAGGGTCATTAAATGGTCACCTATGTGGCCGACTTATTCTACTGATCAAAAAGGTCGGTTAACTACTACCGAACCTAAATTTACCAATAATGCCGGCAGTTATGCATTAAGACCCAGCTATAAAACACCATTTAATAATCTCTATATAGCTTCAGCTTATGTAAAGGAAACAATAGATGTCTTTTCCATGGAGGCTGCGGCATATGCTGGGAAAAGCGTGGCAAAAGAGATAGAAACTCGCGCAACACCAGTTTTTACTAAAAGCAGACCTCCGATTTTTTCACCATTTAGAAAAATAGATGCCGTTTTATATAAATATAATTTTCCTAATATGTATCCGCTATTAGTACTTTCATTTATGTTTTTTTTAATCACATTACTAATTTATTTCATTTTCTCAAGATGGGGCCAGCTACCTATCCAATTTCAGGGAATCGTTTGGAACCTGCAGAAAAATTTTAACTTGCTTAGTAATATTTTCAGACTTCACGGCAGAATCATACCTGGTCTGTTGTAACTCTCTGAACTCTTCTAATCCCCCGTAAACCCATATAAGTCATGAATAACAACACAACTGCAGCTATATAAAATTCATCTGAATTAAATAGAATTCTAATAAGCGGGGTATCCTGACGAAAGATAATATGAAAAATCACTGATAGCGGCATAGTTAGCCAAAGCCATGAAGTTAACGGGATTTTTATTCGGACTAAGAAGAATAATTTTGTCAAAAGAGGAGAAAGAATAAGAATACCAGCATATGCCAGTGCTGTATCAAAGATCGTAAACGGACCTATTCTGTATTGCCGCAGCAAGGTTATGTAATCCATTATGATAGTTTACTCTTTTTAGGGACATTAGTGGGGTCTGTTCTACGTTTAATTCGAAAAATAAGGCAAAATAAACATCCAACGAGACCTGGAAGTATGAGCGCTGAGCCTATTGCAATACCAGTCCAGTATAAAATAAGGCAAGCAAAATAAAAAATTATTCGATCACTACTGGTCTGTTTAAAAAAGTGATTAAGTAGAGCAAAAGCAATTGCTCCACTGAGTATCCAACCAAAAAAATTAGATACTGGAACCCCGTAATACACCCCCCCTTCTGCATACCCCCACATACCCAACCTTACTGCACCCGGATCAACAATTGCATCAGTCAGGAGTATTAACACTATGAAAAGTAAGTAGTTTTTATGAATAGAGCCTAGGCTAAACCTCTGTGTTAGATGGTATGCACCGACAGCAATTGGGATCCAACCAAACGGCACAATTATCGGAGTTACGTCAAATAGTTTGTAAGCAAACATATCAGTATAAAAGAACTGTCCGTATGGGAATCCGGTTAGCACTCCAACTGTTTCTATTCCCAGAGCAAATATACTTAATATAGTAAGGAGTGCCAAAGTTGTTGCAAAGGAATAATACCGAAACAAAGTATAAAACATAGGTAGTGCGAAAATGATCGGAAAAAGAGAAGAAATAATAGGATAACCCTTTGGAATTCCGTATATTCCAGTAATAAACCCAGAAATAAATAAGCAACTAAGAAATACTTTCCGCATCATAAGAAATGTAAACTTGTCAAAATGCTAGGGATACATTTGGGGCGACAAGCTTCATACCTTAATTATATCAATTCAGCTCAGAAATACCTTGCTCCCCCGCCTAGATTCGAACTAGGAACCTTTTCGTTAACAGCGAACTGCTCTACCATTGAGCTACAGGGGAATATTAAATTTTTAATTACTTCTGAGATCTTGAGATTATTAGCCACAAAATATTCAGTCGTATGCGGAATTTTAGCATCTATACCTAGTAAAATCTAGCTTCTTCGTGTTAGCGCAAGACTCATCCTTGACTACTAACCAAAATTTGTACTAATGTAAGAAAAGACTTTTTTCGGGCAACTTCTTAACACTAAACCCAAGAATTGGAGTATTGTCTTAATTTATGGAGAAAAAACCCTTAGAATTATCGCGCTTTGAATATGACGGCAGTTATAACGAATCAAAAATCGGCCAAAAAGCCGAACAAAATTCCCAGAATTCCTACTCCAACAAAAATAACCCTAAAGGTTCAATCTCCTTCACCAAAAAAGCAGGCAAAAAAACTCCCCCTTTCAACTGGATCCGTATTCGCAGTTTCTTTATCAGACACAAAGGCTTTAAACGCTCAATGGAATTCAGCTGCCACCCAGGCGGCGTTCATTTACTAAGAATGGCTATGCTCTATTCAGAAGGCGGCTGCAAAATGTGCAAAGTCTACGTCGAAAGAAATCTCTTCTAAATACTACAGGCTTGGTTATTGTCTCCAGTTTTGCTCGTACATTCTAAGTGGAATCCCACCACTACAGTTAAAGAGTGCTAAATTTTAGCAACTCTAACATCTTCTCCTGAGGAGTTAAATATCCCAAACACTTCCTGGGAGTATGGTTTAAAATCCATTCA
>Ga0163148_10004940_pt1 | contig 13634 bp, 11 predicted proteins | sample OliLakLV19MP7P2_FD_148606 | JGI IMG/M metagenome (GOLD analysis project Ga0163148, IMG submission 148606) | Freshwater microbial mat bacterial communities from Lake Vanda, McMurdo Dry Valleys, Antarctica- Oligotrophic Lake LV.19.MP7.P2 | ecosystem: Environmental > Aquatic > Freshwater > Lake >... | reverse complement strand
GTAATGCACCCCATCTTCGAACCCCAATGTTGATGCACTGCACGGCATCACCGGAAAATATATCGCACATTGGGCTGTGTTATGTTTCTGACGTAGTGTCGCACACGTCAATGTGGAGTCGCTGATATCCATTGGGCTGAATCGGCTTTCTAGACGCTGTCACAAGGACGGTCATGCAACAAGGCGAAGCAAGAAGTGCGACGAGCATGACATATATCTTGCTAGCAGAAAACAACCTCCCCAGCATGCGGCTCAGGTCGATGACAATCAACAAGATGACAGTGCAAACACAGTTGATGCTGCCCTCGTAGATAACAATGACATCCACGCGGACAGTGCGGAAGCCCAAACTGCTAGAGATGCGTCCGAGTGTGACCTACTCGACAGCATGGATTTAGATGGTAATGATGACGAATTCTTTGACACTGTCGAGTATTTCAGTAGTGATGAATCTTGTGGTAGTGATAAAGAGAATGATAACTAATACTAGCCGTTGCTTCACAAACGGACGTTGCTTTCTTGTTGTAGGTAAACATGATGTTTCAAATGGATGCTAGGGTCGGGATTTTGACGGATATTCTTTCAAATCGAGCTCACATTTTCAAATTGTAAGAGGCGATGCCGGCAGTGTTTGCGTAGAAATTGTACTGTCCCCACGGGCGTGCCTGACGTGTTCGACATCAAGTGATAAAATCATTATCCAACGTCTTTTGATCGACATCATCATCAGAAATCGTTCATGTCTCAAGCGGCATAAAAGAGATAGCTAACCTAACCATCTAGCTTATAAAACTATACAGTCATGTTTATAAACATACTGGCAGGGTACTACACCTTGATAGATGTTCATAATTGTAGGTTATCAGCCGCGACATTGAGTTTTATATGGCTCAACCCGATGTCGACGCGGTGATTTAACCATTGTTAACCTTCATTAAACAAACAACTACCACCTCCTAGCAAGCACACCATTGACGCATTAAGCATAAACAACACAACCTAACTAGTAGATAGTCTGAACTTGTTGTTATCAGCTAGCTAGGAAGTTAGCTTTTAGCTTATAGAATTGAATATTTTCGTGATGATGATGTCACTCAACACGCAAGAGTGGTGCGTTTTTGACATTGGACGCACACGCAAAAAACCTTATGTTCGAGGACCTTAATCATCATAAGAAGCATGCACGAGGTCGTATTTTTACGCTTCTTGTGTATTTGTAAGAAGTTGGCCTTGGAAGTTCGCGAGTTCGCAGTTGATCCTGTCCTTGCGAGCTTTCAAAGCACAGATGACGCATAGAATCACGGCTTCTTATCCTCGTCAGCCTTTTAGTAAGATTCATTGATATCACGTTACTTTTCACTTCCAGCCTGCTGCTTAGTTTCTCGAACATGTTCATTCAAACCCGAAGCCAAAAACAAGCCGGTGAACCATCTTTGCCGTGCGGTGTCAACAAAACCGAACCAAAGTGAAGGGTATCACACGTACCACTGGTATCAATCAATCATGCTATTGGTTGGATTGGGATCGTTGATTCCTATCGTATCTGCTTTGATTGACTACGGCAAATCTTAGTTAATCTTCCGAATGTGCCATATGGCAGTGACAAAAAGTACAGAACGTACTTCGAAGTATGTACATGTAGATTCGTAGAAATAGAGCCTGTTGTCACGATAAAAGGCATTTGGCTTCTCACGAGATCGTACTGGATGGTACTAGTACCAGTAGTACCTACTGTCAATGTCAATGGAGAGGGGTTCTTGAATGGAAAACATCACATCACAGTGGTCACAAAAACAAATCAAATTTATTTGAAGGAAGCTCGCAGTACAAAACAGATTGCGATCCAATCAAGGAGAAGATCCAAGTCTGATTTGAAAAAGGCTTGCGTGTATTTTCAAGAAGCCTTCCTAGCTAGCTTCCTCATCGCTTTATTCTTCAAGAACATAAAACAGATGGAAAATATTTCCAGTTTCGCCACATTTCCCAGTAGCGGTTCTTTTGCAACCATGGCGCAAGCAATGATAGAAAACAATGAGTTTAGGTCATCTCATCAAGACCTAACTATATGGACAATGGGTGGCAGCGGTGAAGAAGAAGAAGGCAATCCCAATAATAGCAATGACATGTACAACAACGATAGTGACAACGACCGACAAGAGGATCCCTCACCCCCACCCAACATGGCAACAGCCTTCGAAGAAGCTCTTGTCAAGAACAGCAACAACGACGACAGCACTAGCAACAACCGTAACGATTCCAGCAGTCCCGGCAGAAGCCCTAGCATTATCCGTACAGACCAGAATACATCTAATAACAGTCACAAGAGAAGCGAAGGGCGCTCCGTTGTGATCCAAGTACCTCCTAAGCGTCAAAAGATTATTGATCCATCGGTGACTGCTAGGAGTCTAGCGCATGGTAAGTCTCTCACTAGCTTGGCTTTGCTGGCTTTGCATGTACTGTAGTATATCATTCAATCCAATTCAAATCTAACTCCTTCTTATCTTCCTTCCTATTCTTGATTGCTATACTCCTGCAGATATCAGCACGAGCGCTTCCCCCATGGAACGAATGGATGCCTTGCAACGAGCCAAAGACTTTTTGGATCATTCCTTTGCCGTAGGCCACGACGATGAGATTGGAGAAGGGATTGACGTAGCTCTTGTCAAGCAATTGGTCCTACTCGTCTTTAAGATTTCCAGGTGCCGTCATGCTGCGTCCAACGGGATGAGTGCAGCGCAACAAGAAGAAAACATTCCAGCTCTTCTCGATGAAGTGTGCACTGCTCTAGAAGCTATGGAAATGATATATAGAGCCAGTGACACGGCCGTTGGAGACTCCTTTCGCAAGGTGGGGCCTGATCTCTTGCACGTCTTGGTGACCTTGGTTGATGATGAGCTCAATAGAAGAGTCATTATTGACAAGAATGCGCAAAACAACACCAGCGTCAAGCAACTTTTGGAGGAGGAGTCACATTCCTTCAAGCCCATTTCTCAGAATGGAGAGGGCAACAAGGAGGGGGGAGAACCAACAACGACGATGGTGCAGCAAATGGAACAAATCGCAAAGGATAGTAACAACGACGAGTCGGGTGGTACTGGTACTGGTGGGGATGTCAAGGATGATGATTCTACTCCAGAACTGCAGCGACCCATTACTCCTCTCTTCATCAAAATGGGGTCTCCCGAGGGCAATTTCCTCATCAAAACGGCCATCAAAGTCATGGGGAACTTTGCACGAGTAGGCAAGGCCACAAAACCACTGGCTTACTTCCCCGGTCTCCTGAATTGCATGCTCAACTTGATCAATTACCAACCCTATGACTCGATTCCCTGGGAGGCGCGTCTATCGGCGCTCTGGATCTTGGGAAATCTTGCTTGCAATCCCGAAAACATGCAGATGATGATGTGCACTCCGGGTCTCGTCAGGTCGCTTGTACGAGTAGGATGCCGTGCCTTGCATCCAGATGATCCCATGGAGGTTACCATGGAAGTCTTGCGATCACGAGCTCTATCATCGAGGGCCCTTCTCAACTTGTCGTGGAGCCCAGAAAACAAAATACCTTTGTCGGAAAACTTTGCCCTGGTAGAGCTCTTGGCTCAATTGGCCGTTCATCGCAAAGCCCCCGCCTTGAACAATAGCCGAACGGTACGTGATATCCTCCATCAGACTCGTTGTCATGCCGTCGGAGCACTGCGCAACCTGGCAGCGGCACCTCGACGTACCAAATTGCAATTGTGCGACTACAAGAATGGACATGTCTTGGATGCCTTGACCGATGTGGCATTGAATGACCCCGATGAGGAAATTCAGAATCGCGCCTTTGCTGCGATTCACAATCTAGCCATACATGATACCGCGGAAAAGATCATTGCACGTCCAGCTTTGGTGTTGGCACTCAAGGATGTCTTGCTGGAAGAAGATGGTGATGGTACCAACAGCGACAATAACAACAACAACAGCACCGCCAGTGGTGATGCTCAACAAATTTGCAAAAAAGGGTCTTCGCGATCTCACGCATCGGCAACGCTCTTGGTTCTAGAGAGGACGATTACTCCCGAGATGGAATCGTACGAGAATCTTCGCGATTTGTTGGACGCCATCAATCCTACGGTACCTACGGACGACGAAGGTGATCCGAATAGCTGCGTGAATGATGTCACCGAGGTTTAGGAGGGTATCTGGCCCACACACACACAGGTTTAGGAGGATCTCTGGCCTACACACACACTGCACATGAACAAGTGTGCAACGAAAAGGAAATTGGGATACCAACAAAAATAAGACCGGGAAAGTAAGTGCATCTGCCATGCAGTATTTAGATCCCCATTGAATCATTATCAATTTGCACCCACACATACTATATTGAGGAGGGACTTCCATCGTTAACACCGCCCCTGCAACCAATGTATGTACTTTTAGGATAATATAAAATAAGCACACCAAACGTCACGTCTTCTGCGTTTGTCCACTAGTAGCTAGGTCGCGTACGCGTAGTCGTTGAGCGCCGTAGTTTTTGGTCACCATCTACAGCCAGCCAGGATGTCTAGCTAGAGTAGAGAAGGCGCGGACGTTGTTGGGTTCCTGTTTGATTGGTGCATGCGATTGAAATAGGATGATTGAACCAAACTGGCGTCCAACCTCCTTTCCCACACAGCAGTGTCGTTCGCAACTACCTGGCATCATAATCGTCTATAACCAGTTCGTATCCTGTCCTGCGCCAAGCATTTGATGCTAGGAAGCCAGCCAGGAAGCATACCATTGCGCCGACACAGTGCCAAAGCAACCAATAAAAACCTGAATGGTTTTCGTCGAAGGCTGGTGCTACGGTTTCTTCTTCGTCGTAAATGCTCTGTTCCTTAAATTCTACGGTCCGTGCCGCCTTTGGTGGCGGGGAGAGCAGAAAGGATGGCAGAGGAATATCCAAGAAAGGCGCATCTTGTAGAAATCGTTCGATCAAATCGAGAGCTAGCATGGGTTTATTGTACGGCACCAAGTGTCCGCTATTCTTGACCACAAGAAACGACAAGTTGGCATATTTCTTCACATAGCCAGCGACGGTTTCATCACTTTTCATCATCCAAATGCCACGACCCGCCACTGCCCAGGCTTTTTGCCCACTCCATTTCATACTGTTGAGTAACATTTCAGACCCTCCAGCATTGGTGCTCATATCGAGGTCGCCATTGTAAATTAAGACTCGTACGCCCCATCGATCCAGCAGTTCAGCCACATAAGGGACAACTGAAATTGGCTCGTCATGCTCCAGCATTTTGGATTGTTTCTGCAATTGACGTCGGCGTCGGCGTCGACCGGCTCCTGGCCTGCAACCAACCCATTCAATGCTCTGGGGTGCATGCAATGCCTCCTTCACCTTTGGGTTGTTCATGAAACGATAAAAGGTCGAGTTTTTAGTGCCAATCACAGCATATGGATCAAAGGTTGTCACGTCGTACGTATTGGGAGATTTTCCATGAGGCAAGACGCCCGCTCCTGCCGCAGCCAAGACGGCCTCCATGATACCACATTCATCTGGCGTCGTAAACGGATGAAATGGGGTGGGTTCTTTTTGCTCTTTGGAGTATTTCCAGGAACCGCCACCTTTCCTGCTTGCTCGGACAGCACTGTAACAATGATCCCACTCTTCGAGAAAGGCGTCTCGGGTGTATGCGTCGATCATTCCATGCCAAAATGCATACTCCACTACCGAAGGTCCTTGGACAGTTGCATCCATCCATCCATTGCCCAGCGCAATTCCGTCCAGGTTGATGACCAGGCGCTCTTGTTGTTCGTCGTCATCATTGTTGTGGTTGATGTATTTGTTTTTGGTCTTTTCATTTTCCAAAGCAATCCTACGAGCAATGGCCGGTACAAACATTCCGGCATAGGATTCTCCAAACATGCTCAATCTATGGGCCTGCAAATCTTCAAAAACCGTGTAAAAGTTTTGCAAAAAGCCATAGAAATCTCGTCCCACATCGTGTTCATTGTCGGGTTCTTGTCCAGCATTGGAAAAGCCCGTTCCGGTGGGTTGTTCAACATAGAGCATGGTGGTGGCCACGGTCCAAGCATAGTTGGGGTTGGCTTGAAAGGGATCGTTGGGATCAATGCAACAGGTTCCAGGTGCGTGTGCGCCCAATGTGACGGGCGAATTTTCCAACAAGACCCCTCCTAATATAGAGGAGCAGTAGGGACCTCCATTGAGCCATATCGTCATGGTGTCTGGGACACTTTGTTGGTTGGGCACAAAGAGCCAAAACATAAATTCCGCCTCATTCTTATTCGTGTCGTGGTGCCCTCCTGCGATGGAAACAGGGAGCAAACCTGCGTACATTTTTCCTGGGAAGGAAGCAAAGGCAGGCTCAATCTCTTGCAAGTTTTGCACCCAAAAGTCGTTGGGATTTCTACTCATTGTATGACCTGCTGCCATTCCAAGAAACGACAGACAGAGGCACAGAAACATACACCGGTACCAGCATCGGTTGATAGACATGGATTCCGTCATGATGGGATGTTTTTTGATTTTGAGTTGTTGTGCCTTGCTGTGATTTCATTTATTCACTTCTTGTATGACAAATTCCACAATAACTCATCTTACTCAAGGGTTCTTTCTTTTATTGGTTCAAGAGAGGCCATGCCGAATCTAGTAGCTGTGCTAGATACCTTGCTAGTAGCTAGCTAGCTAGCTCGCTATCGTACAGTAGTGGTGACTGCTGCATTCTCATTCTCATTCAATTGTGGCTGGCTTCCCGGCCACCACTTGGATCCATCCATGCATCCATCCATCGAATACTACAGTATTTCTATTGACCTCATTCGTAGATCACCGATCTTGTTGGACCCGAACGCAAATGCTGTTTCAAAGCCCTATCTCTAACAGGAAAAACTTTTGTCGAGAGACCAACCAAACGCGAACGATGAATAATGACGATTATATATCTCGAATGGTTTTTGAAGAACCTCTGGGAAGCGTTCTTTAGATGCATGAAAGAGGAACCGAATACGGAGAAATGACTCCTATGTGTTCCGAGCTGCGATCCCGGAATCTCAGTCACACCTTAAAATTACCTAGTGAGAGTTACTGTACAAGAATTATACACTCCCAAAATGCAATTATTATTTCAAGGTTCCACTTGATCTTGATTCATGGATTGAACGAGTGATATAACTTTTTATTTAATGTCAAAACACAGTTGCTGATATTTTTGTTTACACGCAGCTGCCAGGCTTAATAGCGGTCCGGGTGGCGCCCATTAATCATCTGAGGACCATACGATACCTCTACAACACAGGTAAGAACGTTCGTTTAATTCAGTTGGTGGTACACTACAAGTATTTCTCTAACCGGTGGTTACACCCACCACTTTGTTTCCCACATGAGAAATAAAGGTTGCACGGCCACGTATTTCTGTTGTAGAAGAGCGAGCTCGTATTTGCACTACGCACAAATCACGTAGAGTACAGCAGCTGTAGAAGAGAATGCGCTTTATTCTGACACTTTGGTTGTTGGATGACCGCTTTTCTGCCAGTAAGTTACTTCAATATTTGTGCCAGTTATTACTATGTGTACTACACGTGTAGTGTACAGTTTTGAATCAACCAAACGAATTACACGAATCACGAAAGTCATCTCGGCAACCGAATGAGCAAGAGGCACGCAGGCGTCCGCTAACTCTAGAGCCAGTACAAGTACTTCCTTTTGGCTCCACCGTAGGTATTACGAATTAACACTAACAAAATCTACAGTAGTACTTTAAATACAGTACAGTAAAATGCATACAACTAACGCAAGCCGCAACCCAGCTTACAACCGTGTATGCACTGCCGCACAACAAACAAGTCAGTCATCTACAGTATCCCTGCTTAATTGACAAACAAACCACGCAAGTTAGCTAGCCATCCACCTACCATACCTGCCCGACTGCGCTACCAAACCCGGAAGCCATTAGCCCATTACAATCACCCATCCGGTAAAGTAGCTCATGCCCACCAACATGTTACCTGCCCTTCATCATCCCAGTATTAGTAGGAGTGGTAGTGGTAGTGGTAGTGGTAGCCATCATCACCCATCGGAAGTGGACAGGGGACACATGCCTCCTTCCGCTCGTACTACTAGTCACAACCACAACAACAACAGTCCGAGACGCCACACCTACACCACGTGTCATACGTCTTCTACTACGAGTAATAGCGGCCGCAGTCGTAGCCACAGTTGTCATAGTTATTCCCAACAACCGTACGAAGCCATGATGGTCTCACCGCCCCCTCCGATTTGCACACTTCCCGAGGCATCTCCTTTGCTCGACGAGATCTCAAGGGATGCCACCATGTTGAATTTGACGCCAGACACGGTCGAGGCCATTATGATGTCCTTGCAAATTGAACGAGAAGAAATGCAATTGCGACAAGAAACCGAAGAGCGGGCGACGCGATCCTTGTTGGATACAATGTTATTGGAAGAACGAGCCAGTCAACCACAACAGCAGCAACAACCACAACAGCAACCGCAAAGAAGAAGACGACAAGTCCAATTCCAAGTCCAAGACTCGTTGAGCAGTAGCGAAGTCATTGAAGAAGAAGACGAAGAACCACTCGAAGAAGAAGAAGAGCACGTGCCGTTCGTTGGCAACGGAGCATCCTTTGCCGCTCCTACCTTCCGTTCTGACGACTTTTTATTTGGAGGTGCCGAAGATCTGGGACGCATGATCATGCCCATGCCTTGTGATAGCAATCACAGCGTCACCAGTAACAGTGGTGCAAGTCAAGAAGGCAGTCAAGACGACAAGACGCCCCCCAAATACTCCTACAACAACAACAGCTACGACGAAAAGTTGGTCTTGTCCTACAAATCCAGTTCCTCTTCTGTTTCGTCAAATGGTGGTGATCATCATAGTTGCAGTAGCAACGACAATGGCAGTGTCAAGAGTAGCGAAAAGAAAGTGCAAGGAGGAGATCTCAAGTCCCCTCCGCCCGAGTCATCCGCCGCCGCCGCAGCAGCTGCGGCAGCTTCCAACAACGCGGCCAATAGAACCATCAACAAACGCGACTGTCAATGTTTGATTTGTCATCGATTTGCGGCCGATCATCGCGAATTGCGCTTCAAAATGTTGACACCGTGTGGACACGTCTTTTGCAAAACCTGCGTGCAAGACTTTTTGGTCAAGAAAAAGAAGTGTCCCTACTGTCGTCATCCCGTCGCACAACGAGGAACACAACCACAAGAAGCGTCGTCCAACAGCAATACAACATCTCCCATGGCAGCTTGAGTTGAGTCCAATACAAATTCAAATTCATATATAATAGTAGTCATGATTTCATACAAAGTAAAGTAAGTAAAGTATTGTAATTCATGCCTTATAAACATTTAGTTATATTGATACATCCATGTATGTTGTGAGTGTCCTGCCTATGCTAGGGGAAAACTATAAAGCACTCAGGCTACCTACCTACCTAGCAGATGAATTTTGCATCACCTGAGAAACCCCGCCTAGCTAGCTAGTACAACCAAGTCATGGCGACGGATATTCAGTTCAGTTGGCCTACAACGGAGCCAGCCTCCGTCGCATCAAAGTCCACGGATGCTTTCATTTGCTCTGCTTCCGGATTGGTCATGCAGAGCCGAGCTGCAGAGTGCAACTAAGATGAGAGCACACAACCTAGATCTCCGTCGTTGGGTTCAGTTCACTGCGTTGATCTATCCAAAACAACGTAGTCGGTCCCCGCAGTTTCATTTCGCGGAGTTACTTCACTGCTTCATTCAGCTGCCCCGGGTCAACTAAGTTCCTACAGCCGGGATACCACCTAGCTAACCTCGCCCAGTAGAGCGAGCGCACGCCCTTGTTTTAAGCAGGATACTTACCAGTCAAAAGCAAGTGGGATCCATGCCAGGTCGGTGTCCTGCACACCGACACGTGACGAATCTACCACATGCTAATGAATAGTAATTAATATAATATGAGTCTAACTACAGTATGAGGCAATTAGTAGGTCGCCACTGGCTACGACCAGGCAGGTAGCTACTAGAGCTAGAGCGCCAGCTAGCTAGTGTGCCGTCGAGAGCCAAGCACTACGTACCTGGTAGCTTTTGGCTACTGAGTAGCTCCATTAATGCGGTACTGCACAGTAGCTTGCCGCACATGGACGGCACTTGCCAGTTGATAATATCACGTCAAAAAAGTGACAAAAGTCAAACACAGTTGGTCAAAAATGCAGGGATAGCTTTTTAGCCTGTTTTGGGATCCCGTGTGCGTGCATACTTATTGGAACGCTGTCGAGGAAGGTCGTGAAGCATCCACCCGGACAGGCATATTGTTTGAATTAGTTTGGCGTGATGCATGGATCTTGCACCACAAAACTTCACCCGACCATGGCCAATATCTGGTAATTTACACCAAGGATAGCTATTACACTAGCTAGAGTACTGGAACTATAAAATCACAACAAATTTGGTGCAGCCGTAGTGAGTTGATACACACTATTACTACAGTGCGTCTTTTGGTTTACGGCCAAGAATTGAGTGACAGGATGGACAAGTCACGAAAGGACCGCCGACGACGGATCAAGAAGGACTATAGTATTTCTGCGCGGGCGCCGCCACGATGCTGCTGTTATTGTTTGCTACTGCTGGTATTCTTGTGTTGTTATGACTATGCTCCACGGGCATCGGCAAGTTTGCCAAAAGTCAACCATCACCCATCATCAACAGTAACAACAAGGAAAAGTAATAGCCGACGAATTCGAAAAGAGTATAGCAACCCTGGCGATGATCCCTTTGTGACAACGAGGAAACGACAACGAAGTCTGCTCATGTTTGGTTCCATGGACGATTGGATAGAAAAACAGCAACAACCTAAGCAGATGAAGCATCGGCAATGTCGTTTGGCAAGTTCCAAAACCTCCACATACAATCCCTATATGATTGAAGAAAAGAAAGATAGTGGAAGTGTTATGAAGGATGAAAATGACGCCAAGGAGGAGGATCAGCTGGAAACTGCAAAGGAAATTGACGACAGTCCTAACGACAACCAGCAGTTGCCACAAAAAAAGGAAAGTAGAGTGAAAACGCTGTGGCCACCGTGGCCTTTTAATATGCTACAAAAATCGTCGGACAACACTCCTGGTCGTAAAGGACCTGCCGTCCGTTTCGGTTCCTTTCTTTGGTCCTTTATGGGACAAGAAGCTCGAGTTAGCTTTAGAGAAATGCAAGACATTGGAAGTCGCCTATGGTTTCACTTGCCACCCATGACACCTCCACTGATCTTTTGGACACTTATCCCTCAATCCAAAGCACAAGTCTTCTTCAATGTCGAGACGGGTTTGGAGGAAATTGTGAAAAAGACGACCATTCCTCTATTTTCAAATCCCCTGGCGCGGACGCTGGCACTGGGAGGCTTTAGTTTGGGAGTATTTTCTTGGGCACATTCGGAATTGACTCGGTTGCGCAAATTGACGCCATTGCCTTTGCATCAGGCCTATAGAGACATTCATCGAGCTATTCTTCCACATGTTCTGCCAGAAGAAGTTCCCGAACCATTTTTGGTGGAAGATGATGATGACGAAGAAGTAATAGTAGACCAAGAAGTGCTGATCGGCGAGCATCCAGGGGAGGAAGTATCGTCAGCATCATCGGAGGCTACTACCGATAGTACTAGTAGTAGCAATCAGCAGCCGTCGCAGTCGTCCATTTCCAAAAAGTTGGCATCGTCTGTTCCACCACGGCTACAACGCCATTTTAAGCAATTCGGTAGTAGCCAACAACAAGAACGAAGACCTTCCAAACCAAAACGGCAATCCTGGAAATTTGCTTGGAAAAAGATGGATCGGATGCGAAGTGTTCGGCGCGCAGAGTCGCAAAAGGTGAAACGTATGGCCATTTATGATGAGTTGGTGGCGCTTCAAGCAATCAAACGAAAGGCACGGCAAGAGCAACAAAAGAAAGGCAAATATTATTCCAAACGCAATAAGAATGGTGCCGACGAATTACCGCTAGGATATGCTTTGGTTACTGGGGCTTCACGTGGTATTGGTCGTGCCATTGCAGGTACGTTCTTTGAGGGGCGTGTGTATGTACAGCGGTGTGGAATCGTATCTATCTCATTTTCTGACTCTCTCCTTTCCTCTTTGCAGTGGAACTAGCACGATGGGAAATTCCCTTGATTTTGGTTGCTAGGGATCTGCCTCGCCTTACTTCGCTGGCTTATGACTTGGAGGCATGTTATGGCGTCAAGTGCTGTGTGCTTCAGGCAGATTTGTCACATCCCAATGCTGCCCAACAGATACACGAAGCAACAAAACAAGCAGGACTTATGGTGGATGTTCTTGTCAATAATGCTGGCATATCTTCGGTTGGATTATCCGTGGATATGCCGCTGGAAGATGTTAATCGAATGGTTCGAGTCAATGGCTTGGCGGTTGCTGAATTGGCTCACTTGTATGGGAAAGATATGAAGGAGAGGCGTCGAGGGCGCATTTTGATGGTTTCCTCGGTAGTGGGTGCTGTAGCAGCTGGTCCCACAGTGGCATTATATGCAGCAACAAAAGCATTCGAGAAAGTGCTAGGCTTGTCCATGGCGAAGGAACTTGAACCCTACGGGGTTGGTATCACCGTTTTGATGCCAGGTGCTGTAAGAGACACTGATTTTCGCCCTAGTAGCGGGACAAGGGAGGCTCTCTGTTGGAGATTGCCAGGTTATCCAAAAAGTCCCACTGTAGTGGCCAAACAAGGCATTCGTGCCCTTCTAAGAGGGGACGTGGAGGTGACACCTGGTTGGCAGAATCGCGCGTTTCTAAAGGTCTTCAGGCCAGCATTGCCCCAGCGCTTACACAATATACTAGTAGAAATGGCGTGGAATCCTCCAGGTGTGCCTCCTTTTATGAAAGTATGGAAGACACCTGACAACCGTCAACGTGAACGTCAAAAGCAATTGGAAGGTCGCACCGACCAGAATGTGCGAAAGGTTGAGACCCGCACGCGGCGTACGGTGTCGCCGCAAGAGTGGCGCCCACTGTCAAATACGTATTTGCCGCCTCCTCTCTTATTAGCTGTTCCTGGGGAGAAAGAAGCAGCGACACCCCCGCAACCTCGACCGGAAAAGCGTGTGGACCCTATTCCACCAAATCGTTCTTCTTTGGTCGGGCCAGAGCTCACCAAAGATGCTGCACCTATAATATCGGAGCCGCAGTCAGATACAATTACACCGAGCCCCGAGGAGACAATCGATAGAGACTTATCGCCTAATAGTGATATCACTGAGGAGCAATACGGGGAAGAACCCCCAAAACAATTATCGCAGCCTGATGCTTCAGCTGTTGCTGGCGACAGCAATGCCCAGCCCATTGTAGAAGAGCCTAGTCCGGGTAGCACCTACGATATGGCCTCAGAGAACCGACAACAGCAACAGGCTCTTCAAGAATCTAAACAGCAGCAAGAAATGCTGCAATTAAAAGAACAGGTGCTGCGACTCAAAGAACAAGTCCAAGAGGAACGGGAAAAAGAATTGGATAGGCGGCAACGAGAATTGGAGGACGAAAAGCGCGATATGGAAGAGCGAGGCCACCAGGAAGCGTCAACGGAAACGACGGAACGGTGGCAGTCATTGGGCTGGCGAAAACGCGTCGCAAAGCCGTCAGAAGACAAC
>Ga0163148_10004934_pt1 | contig 13653 bp, 15 predicted proteins | sample OliLakLV19MP7P2_FD_148606 | JGI IMG/M metagenome (GOLD analysis project Ga0163148, IMG submission 148606) | Freshwater microbial mat bacterial communities from Lake Vanda, McMurdo Dry Valleys, Antarctica- Oligotrophic Lake LV.19.MP7.P2 | ecosystem: Environmental > Aquatic > Freshwater > Lake >... | reverse complement strand
CAACACGGTCTCGCGCCTGCCTCGTGCGAAAGCAAAGTCCGGCCGCGGGGCCGGGGGCACGGCGAAGTCAGCGTCGGAGATCGCCGGATTGATTTCAACTTTGGTCACCGTCCGCTCGGCCCCAAACGCCGCCGCCGCGTTCGACGAACGAATGCGATGCGCGACCATCAGCCCGGCGACCGGACGATAGTCTTCATAGATCGTGGTCCGCGTCTCGCTCGCCCCCACTTCGATCGTGCGATCGAGCATCTTCGTCTGCGCGTCGAACCACACTTCGAACTTTAAGCCGCCGTCCGGCGCAATCTCCAGCGCCTCTTTGATCCGTTGACGGAACAACTGCAGCCGGATGCCGACATTCGCCCGCGCCGCCCGCGACGGATACCAATAGCCCAGCGCCTGACGATACTGCGCCGACACGCTCCGCGCCGGTGCATCGCCGCCCTCGGGCACGGTGACAATCCCCGCCTGATCCTGCACCCAAGCACGTTGACCGTCGAACCCTTCGGCGCCCGAGATCGGCCCGACGCGAAAGCGCGTCACGACACGGCCCCCGACGACATCGGTCAGCGTCGTCCCCGTGCCCTCAAGCCCGCTCTGCCGCAAACGATAAGTAATGCGAACAGCCTTCAGCCCATCGACCGCCGCCCCGCCCGCGGCCGCCTTGGTCTGCGCCAGCACAAGCCGAACGTCCCGCGCCGTGGCCGGCGCGATCCAAAACACCGTGAACAGAAATACTGCGCCGCACAAATATCGCGCGAGCATGTCGCACTCAGCTGTGGCCTTCAGCCAGCATAGCAGAAGCGCCGCCCGACAGCAGACTAGTTCGGAAGCAATGCCCCAAGGAAGGCAAGCACGTTGCCGCCCGTGATCTTGGCGATCTCTTCATCCGTGAATCCGGCGTCGACCATCGCCTGAACCAGAGCCGCCGACTCCGACGCATCGAACCGCACCGTGGTCGAGCCGTCGTAGTCGGACCCCAGCGCCACCCGATCGACGCCGACCAGATCGGCCGCGTAGCGCAGCGACTTCGCTACACCCTTCGGCGTCGAGTCACACACCGCGCCCGGCCAATAGCCGATGCCGATAAGCCCGCCCTTGGCGGCGATCGCGCGCATATGCGCATCGCTCAAATTCCGCGCGCTCTTGCACGCGCCGCGCACACCCGTGTGCGAGACAACGATCGGCCGCGTAGCGTTGGCGAGCACGTCGTCGACCACCTTCTCCGACGAATGCGCCACATCGACGATCATGCCCCTGCTTTCGATGGCGCGCAGAACGTCGACGCCGAACGGCGACAAGCCACCTTTGCTGACGCCGTGTAGAGATCCACCCAGCTCATTGTCGAAGAAATGATGCAGCCCGATCATACGAAAGCCCGCATCGTAGAGTTTCTGCAGGTTCTTAAGCTCGCCTTCCAACGGATGCGCGCCCTCCGTCGCCAGCAAGCCGCCGATGACAGCCTCGCCCTTCGCACGCTGCGCCATCAGGGTCGCAAGGTCGCCACGCGTCCGCACCACGACCAGCGCTTTGGGATCGCGCTTGGCCGCATCGTTCAACCGTTCGGCCTGATAGAGCGCCCGTTCGACCAAACTGTCCCACGTCCGCGTCGGCCACAGGCTGACCTTCGCGAGTACGGAGATCATATCCGTGTCCCCGGTATTCTTGTCGTAGTTCTGTCCTTGCGGCGTCTTCGTCACCGTCGAGAACACCTGCAGCGCAAATCGTCCTTCGACAAGCCGCGGCACGTCGACATGCCCCCGGCTTCCCCGCGCGAGCAGATCGCGCCCCCACAGCAGCGTGTCCGCGTGCAGATCGGCCATGTTCAGTGTCGCATGCAACGCCTTCGCCCGCGCCCCGATCTGATACGGCGCGTGCGCCTCGACCTTGTTGAGTTGACCCTCGACCACCGCCGGCGCCGCCATCAACGCGCCCGCCCCCGCCACGGCCAACGCCGCACCGATGCCAATCAACCACCGCCGCATAAGTCCCTCGCCCGTGAAGCGCGAGTTTACGCAGAGCCTCCGTAGAGTGGCAAACGATGGGAATTGCTAGCTGCGGCGCAGCTTGCGCACGGCACCCGACGAGATCGGCTTGCCGTTGATGTCGACAATCCGCGAAATCTGCGCGCCGCCGAATTTGTCTTGGCTCAGCACGCCGATCGCGACGCCGCGGAAATAAACGCGCCGCGCGGAATCTTCCTTCACCGCGCCCTTGCCGAAATAGAGCGGCAGCAGATCGCGCCGGTCGCCGGTGCGCGATGCCAGGATCGCCGCGATCTTCGGCGCATAGGCTTGCCCGCCGAACACGCTGTCCTGCACCGGTCGGCACCCGCCGGCGCCGAAACTCATTTCGCAAACCCGTTGACTGTGAAAGCTGGGCGCCGTACGCGCATGAAGAACGAGCGCATTCGAAACGATCTGCCCGCACGCGTCATTATCGAACGCGCGCAGACAATCCTGATCGGTCGCAAGCACCAGCGCCGTATCGGGCCCGCGATGCCGCAGCGCCGCGAACACGACAAGCGCCGCCACGACGACAAGAACGCCGACGAACACCACCAGGCGATAGTCGCCCGCGTCCGCCTTCTCGCGCAAAGAACCCGTCATCGAAACTCGGCCCACCCGGAATTTCATCCGTGGACGGAGTTTCGCAAGCGCGCCGTTAACATCCCGCTAACCCGCGGTTTTCCGCCCGGCGCGGCCATGCGCCCGCTCGATCGCGGCGACGACGTCCTTTAACGCCGCGGCAGCGCTCCCGCGCACAAACGCGTCCGGCCCAAACGCCGGATCGACAACCTCGATCTGTCGTACATCATCGACGAGAAGCGGTGGGACCTGGTCGCGGCTTATGCAACAGTTTTCGAGCCGCACGTGAACGCAACACGCGGCCGCATGGCGGTATGGCTTAAGACCGATAAGGCTTGCGTGTCGGCACCGAAGCGCCGGCACAACGTCTTGCATGAAGACGCAAGCGACACCGTGCCAGGATGCGGTGCCGCTTCCTGCCGATTTCTATCCCGCGCGAGGTACGCAGATCGAAACACTGGACGCGACGGTGAGAGACATCAGAGCGTTGCGCCTCTCTCCCAACGATGCTGACGGCACGTCCTTCGGAGGCAGCGGCTGGGAAATGCACGCCCCAATCGATCGCGTCGTCCAAGAAATCGGGCAGTGGCGCGCGCCAGAACGTCCGCGCGCGCTTCTCAAGAAAGTGCGTCGGATCGACAACCCAGCTTTCGCCGTTGGGCCCGGGTACCCTCATCTGGATGTGCGTATGGTCGTGATCGCCATCCACGGCGCCGAGAATGTCGCCCACATCCAACTCGAGATTCAACGGCCTGCCAGTCCTTTGTGCCGAGTTGATCGTCGAACCCGCGGCTCGCTCCGCTCGACATCTCGAGGCCGGGACGTAAGATGTGCTAACTAAGAACGACCAGCTCGCAACCGATGGGATCATCAGAAATGCGCTCGTTCGCACGCACCCTACTCATCGCGACGATCCTGGTCGGCGCCGGCTCAATTCCGCAGAACGGACTTGCCGCTGCTGAAGCGCCGGTTCGTGCACACGACGCAATTCAGGCCCTCACGCCGGTTGCCGCCTGCCCCGCCGGCGATCTCAGCTGCATCGTGCGCGGCCTTTGGGTGGAATCGAAGGCCAAGAGCCTCATTCGTACCCGCACGACTTCCGCCGGAGTCGAGAAGACGTTCTTCATCACAGGCGCCCTCAACGGTGGTGAGTCCAGGCGATATGCTTTGCGCTTCACACAGCAACGCTGGGACTATTTCGCGGCGACAAACCACAGCGGTCCAATTGCGCAGTACCGACCACCAACTGATCTCACTGTTTTAACAGACCAGGGATCTCTTCGAATCGAAACACCGGAGCTTCGCGCCGATCGCATTCCAAATCTTGTCGTCGTCGATGCGCGCCACTGGCGCGTTCTCGCGCGCCAATACACTGAGACGGGAGACGACTGCCCAGATCTTTCCTTCCTGACGCGCAAGCGCACTCGCGGCTTGTGGGACGACGGAGGTCAACGATGCGTCGCGCGTCCTCTAACCGAGAAGGGGGCGCTAACCAAGGGCACGGGCTGCGTACGTCCGCGCAAAGGCGATTGCTCGATTCCACGCACCTTCGCGCCGGCACCAATGACGATCGATCAGCTCAACGCCACCGTGCGCGATATGCGCATCTTGAGGCTCTGGGAGAACACAACTGGGGAGTTCGGCGGCAGCGGCTGGACGGTCGAAAGTTACCGCCCACCGGACAAGAACCTCGTCGTCATCATCGGTCACTGCACCGACTGTGGAGACTAGAAGCACGGACTAGCATCCAAACAGCATCGTGGGGTCCACAACGAAACCTCCCTGCTTCATTCCGACGATCTGTCCGTTTTTATCGAGTCTTCGGGACAGCCTAACGCCGTTGAGTGTTCCGCCAATACCCGTGATCTGAAGATGGACGTGATCGCGGGCCTTCTTATCGACTTTTCCGAGCAGGGCGCCGGCCCGTATTGTGCCGCCGCGCGAATAGGGCTCGAGTCCTTGAAGGCTACGCCAGTACCGCAAGAGGTCCGCAGACGGCTTCACATGGTGCATGGCCAGCTGCATCCCATCGCCAAGATCGAAGATCAGGGTATGACCTTCCTTTCCTGCATCCTTGATCTCCAACAATCGAGCGTCCGTGGGCATTTGCACGTCATCGCCGGGGAAATCCAAGGCGCCGTGATATGATCCATCATCGCGCCCGGCGCCAAAGTAGCCGTAGCCGTCTCGCAGGCGCTTGTTCCCCGCGCACTGGCCCGTCGGGTTCATCCATTTTCGGCTGAACAAGTTGCGCCGCTGCCGTTCCGTGAGATCACTTGGATCGACCACTTGCGGCCCGTCGCGCGACCGAGAACGCTCGTACGCAACTGATCCTGAAACACGGGCAAGTACGCGCGAACCGTATGGTTCAGCATGGGACATCTCCTGAACAATTGGGGGGTGTAAAGAAAGGGCGCCGCGAGGCGCACCAGAGACTATCGCAGCGGATCCCACGCCACGTCTTCGCGCGTCGATCCAACCCGTCCGCCCACCGGCGCACCGGCGAGCGGGTCATACTCGCCGTCCGCCGCATACGGCGCGGTCAGCACGTCCTCCGGGCTCGACGCCTGGCGCAGCATCATGAGCCCCACGCGCGTCGCCGAGATCAGGTCGTCGCGTTCCTTCACGATCAACCCGTCCTTGCGGTGATAGACGCGCAGTTCCTCGAACCAATCGGCGAGATGCGCGAACACTTTCAGCCGCCCCGTCTTCATCCGGTCGAGCATCGCCATGATCCCGGCTTCGAGCCCATATTTCCGCCACGATCCAACAATACGTCTGCACACCCAAGGGGATCTGGGATGTTGGATCGAACGCATGCCCGGTCGGGGCCTGTTGCGGGGCAGGTGTCGCGAGGGCCGTGACCCTCTCTTGCGCTTGTGCGAATGGCGCGATGATGAATACCGCAAGCACAACGATTAGTCCGTCGAACAAATGGCGTGCGATCGTGTCGCTTGCGACTTCATGCAAGCCGTCGTCGAAGGCGCGGTGACGTTACCATATCTCGTGCTCATCGGCGCATGCGGCGACTGTGACGAGTAGCCCTTGATCTACTCAAACTGACGCACGCCCCAATCGATCGCGTCGTCCAAGAAATCGGGCAGTGGTGCGCGCCAGAACGTCCGCGCGCGCTTCACTTCGTCTGCGCGCTGAAGCCGTTTGGGCAGCTTCGCACGCCCCCAGCAGAGGAATGAGGACGACGGGCGCAATCAACAGCCCGATCATCCAAGAAACCAACGCTTGCTCATCATGCCAGCCGAAGGGCGAAGACTGAATTTGAACGGGCACGGCGCCTCTTCGGCCGTGCGCGATGACTGAGAGTTTATACCGTGGCGGCTCCATCAACGGCACGATGACGGCATAGCTGAGCATCCAAGCCGCCGATAGGGCCAGCCACAGTCTCACGAACCCTCTGCGCGGCTCTCTCGGACGACCGCGTTCGTCGAACGCGGCAAGCGCCCAACACATCGCTCCAGCGAACGCGAGAAGCGCTGCCGCCGGAACGAACGCACGAATGGCACGATCCGACACCTTCGACCACGCCACCGCCCGATCGTCTCGCTCATCCTGCTGATAGAGACGATACAGTTCGTCACGGAATGGTCTGCGCAATTGATACGCGACGTTGCTGGCGTCATGCTCAAACGAGCGCACACTCACCGGATTGAACTCGTCGTCATACAAGCGCAGGAGAAAGTAAGAAATCTTTTCGCTGGCTCTGGCATCAACCGCGCGATTGAAAGCGTTCCAGCCAAGCCCAGGCGGTATCCAGACATGTGCTGGGTCGGGGCCGACCATCAAAGGGCGATTCCCGGCGAGCACCCAATAGAGGCCCGTCTTTGGCGCGACCTCCTCGCGATGGAAGCGCCCCGCCTCCCACCCCACCCAGGCGATCGCTGCAATCACGCACAGCGCAAGAACGAGCTTTTGCCACGACATGCCAACCATCCGCCGACGAACCGCCCCCTTTTTCAGCAGCGAATGCGGCGACGATAAGGCAAGCGCGTTAGGCCAAGCCGCTGTCGCCTTGGGTCGCTTTGGAAAAGATCAGCGTCCGATTCACCTCGGGATTTTCGTTCCACCACTTGCGAATGATCGCCGCCGTCACGGGTGCCTCTCGCTTGGCGCGCTCCGGATCCAGCAAATAGAGCACGAAGAACTCTGCGATCCACTCCTCCGGGTTCCTGGCAGAGTCGTCGAACTGACCCGGCAAGCCTCTTTGTCCTGTGAAAGCCCGATTGAGTTCCTGCCCGACCTGTAGCCGGTCGCCGGCCGGCAATGCTGACAGCCGCTCTCCAAGACCCATCACGTCACTGATGATGTGTCCGATTTCATGAGCAAGCGCTTCTGCATCCTGCTCCTCCGCCGGCACGCCAGACCTCGGATCGCGAAAGCGCCGCAGATTCTCGTTGATCACGATGATGGCTTGGGTTCGATCCGACTTCGCACCTCTATTGGGAATGCCCACAGCCACCGCCAGCGCCGACGAAAAACCCCGCCGTAATCCTGCCAGCTCCGCGCGCGATAGCGGATCGCCGAACGCGTTGTACACAGATGCAAAATAGGCCACCGCTTGGTCGACCGTTTCGAACGTGTGAACCTCGTCGGCGAACAGCCGCATGACCTCCTCGACGCCGCGCGGCGTTAGACTGGTGACGCGCAAACTCCCTTTATCGGTGCCCACCCGAAGAAGTGAATCGTAAGGGCGACCATCGATGTCGACGCCGCGCCGCGGAACCAATCCGCGGCGGCGAAGTTCATCCGCCCGACGCGCCAATCGGTCATAGTATCCGGCCCGAGGATCGAAGGGCTTCAGATCAAGACCGCGCGGATCACGCAAGGTAACCTTGGTTGTTGTCCGAAAATCATCCTTCGGCCCACCCTCTGATTCCGGTACCCGGTCGAGACGCGCGTCGTCTTGTGTGCGTGACCGCGGTTGATAGGGATTTTGTGGCGCCGGAGGCGAGCCTGCCGGACGATTGTACTCGCTGTAGATGCGGCCGGACGATGGCGCCGCCAAGGGGAAAGCCTTGCCGCCGATCGAGCCGCCGTCGATCTCGCTCCATGCGTCCTCGAGCGGGCTAGTGGTGCCAACCCGAATGGCATCGCGGAGCGCCTGCCCGACGGTTGGGCCACGCTCGACGCCCATCCGGTTCCCGTGAAGCGCTTGATCTCTACGTTGCGTCCAATCGTAAATCTGGCGCACAACCGAGGTTCTGATCGGGGGATCAAGCTTTGCCACAGCCTCTTCGAGGGCCGGCTGCTTCCCCTCCTGTGCCGCTAGGCCAGCTATCGTTCTTGCAAATTCACTGGGTAAAGGGTTGTGCGCATGTACCGGCAATCCGCCAGCCGCATTGTCGCCTCGCCAGTTGAACACAAGCTCGCCGAGAATCTGAGCTTGCTCGCTGTCGCCCGCAGTATTCCAGGCCGAAATGAACTCGCGCATTTTCTCGCGCGTTTCCTTGGACGCGACAGCCTCGTCTTCCTCGTGAGCGTAGTCCGACGAGGCTGCTCCGGGCGCGAGCCGGCGCACCGGGCGCCCCAGAAGGCTGCGCTGCGATCCGGCTACGTTGAAACCAGACCCATAGGCATTCGAAAACCTCAACATTCCCATCTCCTCTTTTGTCCGGCGTGAGCCGAGTTACCTAAGCGGGTCCCACGCCACGTCTTCGCGCGTCGATCCAACCCGGCCGCCCGCGGGCGCGCCGGAAAGCGGGTCATAGTCGCTGTCCGCCGCATGGGGCGCGGTCAGCGCGTCGTCCGAGCTCGACGCCTGGCGCAGCATCATGAGCCCGACGCGCGTCGCCGAGATCAGGTCGTCGCGTTCCTTCACGATGAGCCCGTCCTTGCGGTGATAGAGGCGGAACTCCTCGAACCAATCGGCGAGATGCGCGAACACTTTCAGCCGGCCCGTCTTCATCCGGTCGAGCATCGCCATGATCCCGGCCTCGAGCCCGAACCCGCCGTCGCCGTGCGTCGCGTGCGCGCGCAGCATCTTCAGCCCTTGCGCCCGGTACTGCGCCGCCAACGTGTCCCCTGAACCTTTGTCGTGCTGCAGCCCGTCATGCGGCCACGCCCATTTGAGCCAATGCCCCCACGGTTTCAGCGCCGCCGCATGCACCACCGGCGTCTGCTCGCGCACGCGATACGCGTTGATGACATAGACGCAGTCCGCATCCCGGTCCCACGCCAGCTTCACCGCCGCGAACGGATGATCCCACCCGAAATCCATCCCGCCTAGAAAGGCCCAATGCGCCGGCAGAGCGAACGGCTCGACGCGCAAACTCTCCTCCGCCACCGGAAACACGCGGCCGGACCCCAAGATGGGAACGCCGCGCGTCCGCGCCTCGCGCTCATGTGTCGGAAACGCCGCAATGATGCGCGCACGTTCCGACAACGGAATATGCTCCGCGTCGTCGATCGTCATGTTGACGTCCGCCGACGTGACGCCGTCGCTCTCGTGCATCAACCGCTCGACGACGTCGCTCATGCCTTTCAGAGGCGTGAACGTCGTGTAGATGATGCCGCGCGTCGCGGTCAGCCGCGCCAGCGCCTCGCCGTAGATATCCTTCGGCGGTTCTTCATCGCACCAGATCGCGTGCTTGGCCGGCCCCTGCCACGCCTCGCGCCCCTGATCGTATCGCTTGAAGCCCAGCCGCGACGTGCCGCCGGACGCATGACGCACGAGAACGATGTCGAGCAGATCGGCGACGCCCCGCCCGCGCTTCGCCTCGACGATCGCCTCCTGCGGAATGGCGCCCGTGCCCCACGCGCCAAGCGGCCCCATCAACACGCGCTGCGGGTTGTCGCGCGTCGTCTCGCCGGTATCGCACGACGCCCACGCGTCAACGGGGTGATCGAACCGGCGCCCCGCCCACCACGGCGGATAACGCCCGGTCAGATGCATGGCAAGCTCCATCCCGCCCGCATGCGTCTTGCCCTGTTGATTGCCCGCGCGCAGCAAACGCTCCGTACACGTCAGACCGAAGTCATGAAACGTCTTCTGCTTCGGATACGGGCGATAAAGCAACAATGCCTTGCTCCGCGTCAGGATGTGCCGCAGCCCATCGATCGAGGCTTTCGATAAGGCGGAGGACGTACTCGTCGCTGAATTCGGAAGCGATGCTGGCATGAACTTCAACCTGTTTAGATGCGACCGCCGCAAGCAGCCGCGCATAGATGGCGGGTTGGTTGGCAAGCAAGTCGTCGAACACGCCATACCCGCGCTCAAGGAAATGCTGGTGAAAAGCGACAATGAAATCCTGGCCGAACCTATTGCGCACGCCCTTGCGCGTAGTCGTATGACCCGGCTTGAACCGGAACGGGATGAGGTGGTGGTCGCGCGGCAGTTTTGGCTCGACCACAAAAGCCTCCCCCGCCGCAACCGCCGCCGCCTGAGCCGCCTCGCGATCCTTAACCCGCTGGCGATAAGCCCGCTGCCGCTCCGCCGCCTTCTTCCGCCGCTCCACCGACAACATGAGGCCTCCCACCCAACAAAAAACCCGGACCGCTTTCGCGCCCGGGCAAGACATTCGATCCACTGATTTCAAACTGGAATGGAATCTACTCTGACCCCAGTTCTTCCCTCTGCGCTTCAAAACGCTCGCAATGTTCAAGGTATGAACGTCGCCGCAGGGCCGGGAGCACGCCGAGGATCTGGGCGTCAACAATGGCTAGGGTAGATAGCGCACAATCCGCGCCAGCAGGAAGATCGGCACCAGCAAACTGATGAATAGGGCCAGGGCAACGATAGCCAACAAGATGGGCATCATCATCACGACCCTGATCGCCATCTCCTGCCTGTCCTCGGCAGTCTCGAACGGGCCTTCCTCGGCGTAGGCGACGGCCTGCTCCGGCGTGGCGTACAAAATCCCATAGATACGCAGCGCCTCATACGGGATCACGAACATCGCCGCAATCAAGACGCTCCAGATTGCAGCGCGCCGAAGGCCAAAGCCCTCCTGTCCACCGCTCGCCACCTCACCCTCCTCCAAGCATCAACGCTTGGATCAATCTTATCATGGCCAGTCCTCTCTTTGCCCCCCGTTGCGCAAAAATTCGGCCGCTTGTTTCCGCGTCAGCGGTCGATACTGGGCGAGCACATAGGCCACGGCCTGACCGATAGTGCCTCCGAACAGCCGCTGACGAACCAGAGCCTGAGCGCCGATCCAATTCGAAAGATAGTCTTCGCGCTTCCCTGCCGAGTCCATGCCCCCGAGCCATTGTTCGCCCTCTTTAAGCAACCCCAATAGGAGGTTGAGATCAGCGAATGGCGTCGCCGTTGCCGCGCCTATCACGTGTTGCAGGTCGACCCAGCCGTACCGCGTCCAAATGTATCGCCCGTTGTCCCGCACCTTGTCGCCCCCGTGCCCTGTTCTTCGCTCCAACCAAGTTGACGAGGCGATTGCCTCGTCAACGGTCTCTGCGATGCGCCCGTCATTGTAGTCGGCGAGATGCGAGGCATTGTCGATGGCTCGTTGACGAGCTTCTTGGTCAGCGGCGGCGTTGGGCCGATGCGGGGGCGTGCTGCCGCCCCAGGTCATTCCGGGGCTGGCATCGACATACGACAGCGGCGTCGCCTGCATCGACGCGCGGCCGTAGGGCAGCGTCTCATTCTGTGTCCTCGCCTCACCGTCGTCGTCAACCGTCTGTACGACGCGTCCGTCATTGTACTCGTCAAGGCGGACGGCGTTGCCCGCAGTTCGCTCGCGAGCGTTTCCGGAAGTGTAGTCGTTCGGTTGTGTGTCCCGCCGGAGTGTTGGCTCACCGCCAACCGCGGCCGCGCCGAAGCGTTCGCTGTGACGGCGATCGATTCCGCCGGCACTCTCCACATCGTGCCCTCCGCCGACTTGCCCTATCAAGCCCGCCACCTGTTGCGCTACGTGCGTCCGGACGCTCGGATCGAGTTGCGAAATAACGCTGTCGAATGCTGCGTGTTTCTCGCCTTCGCCCATCTCATCAAAGTGACGCGCCACCGAACGGGCAAGCTCGTTCGGCAAAGGTAAGTGTTCGAAGACACCGCGCCCACCGGTCGCGTTGTCTTTGCGCCAGCTCTTGATGACTTCGTCGAGCGAGGCGGCATGCGCGCCGACATCGCCGTTCCAGAGCGTGCTCAACGCTTGTTGCAGTTTCGTCTTCGTCTCCGCGGATTGCGGCGCCTCCTCTGGATCATCGCGGCCGTCGGCTGGTTTCTCGAACACATAAACCTTGCGACCGGCCGCGCGGCCGAGAAGGCTCGGCCGCAGTGCGTCGTTGTGCAAGGTCCAGCCATAACGGCTCACATGGTTCAGCATGCGCGTCTCTCCTAACTGTCAGAATTCGCGTTAGGGCAGCGTTTCGCGTTCGCGGCCGCCTGTGATCGCGAAAGGCAAGCAGTGCCTCGCGCCTATTTTGGCAGCGGCAACGCAATAACCCGGACCGCTTTCGCGCCCAGGACACAATTCGCCGTCTATGGATTTGAAGCGCAGACTATCGCCGAAAGCGCCGAAAAAGTCAAGAATTTTCCGCGAACGCTAGATCAAAACGAAATGTGCACGCGTCGGTTCTGCGACTCGCGCACGCCGTCCGCAGTCGGCACCATCGGTTCGCTTTCACCGCGGCCCGAGATGGTGATCGTGTCGGCGCCCAGCCCCTCCGCGATCAGCGCTTTCCTGACCGACTTCGCCCGTTTGAGCGACAGCGCCTTGTTATACGCGACCGATCCCGCGCGATCGGCGTGCCCAATGACGCGGATCGCGGCTGAACCTGACTCATGCACCGAACCCACGGCTTCGCGAATTGTCGACAGCGCTTGCGGCGACAAACTCCATTTATTGAAGCCGAAGAACACCATGAACTCTCGTTCAAGCGGCACGGGCCCCGGCGCGCTTGGCTCCGGTTGCGGCACTGGCGCCATCACGACGGGCGCGCTCAACGCAAAGCGAACGCCTGCAGTCGCCGCCTGCTTCTGAAAATCGTCGCCCTCCAGATGCACATCAGGCGTCGGGTCGAAGCGAATGTCGCGCACGTTCGCAAAGCGGTAGTTCACGAACACGACGGTCACCTCGCTGAGCGCATAATTGAGCCCCGCGAGCCCCTGATACGCGAAATGAAAATCCTCCTCGTCCACCGGCGCCCACGGCGTGTCGAGTTGAAAATGCGCATAATCCGCACCCGCGCCCAACCCCACGCTCAACGAAAACCGTTCGAACAGCGGCACGTCATAGATGATGTTGACCATCACCGATGCTTCGCTGAGTTCGCCCGCTGCGTCCACGACATACGAACGCTTCCACGAACTCTTCTCATAGGACTCGATGTCGTTCCGGCGAAACCCGCCTTCCACCTCGACGCGCCACGCATCGAGCCCGTAACCGGCGGCGCCGAAGACGGCATAGCCGGTGTCGAACGCGGCGAGCGCCTCCTTCACCTCCGGCCCGCACCACGTCATCTTGGTGCGCGTATGCTCCCAGTCGCCGACCAGGCTGCCGCCACCCTCGATGCTCAAATACCAGCCCGGCGCCGCTTGCGCCGGCACGACAAGACACAGGGACACGATGGCTCCCGCGAGCGCGCGCGTCGTCTTCATCCCAACACCCACTTATGACCGAGATATGTTTTTGTTGCGCAGGTGTGCGTGAAATCCGCCCGGCTTGCGCCGTCGCCCACCCGCGAATCAATCCCGAATCAAGTATGAGCGCGACTTAGGAAAACGCGTTACGCGGCCCGCGCGCGACGCAGGTGCAATGAATCACGCGGCGTGCGCACCGCCCTCGTGTGCAGCAATGGCGGTCCGCCACTACGGTTGCGTGATTCGATCGCGTACGCGGACCACTAGAGCGAGTCCGCAAGCGCGCCAAAGTTGAGAAACGAGAGACGAGGAGCGAGAAGTGAGAGAAAAGCAGCGACACTCTCGCTTCTCGCACCTCTACCCTCGCTTCTCGTCAGTGCATCGCATCCGGCTGCCAAAGATCTTCGACCTGTGCGCGGCTGACCTTCAGCGCAGAATATTTTCGCGCCGACTTCGCTTTCCCCTTGGTCTTCGGTTCGGCCACCACGTTCTCGCGCCCCTCGGCCAGCGACGCGGGTT
>Ga0163148_10004932_pt1 | contig 13656 bp, 10 predicted proteins | sample OliLakLV19MP7P2_FD_148606 | JGI IMG/M metagenome (GOLD analysis project Ga0163148, IMG submission 148606) | Freshwater microbial mat bacterial communities from Lake Vanda, McMurdo Dry Valleys, Antarctica- Oligotrophic Lake LV.19.MP7.P2 | ecosystem: Environmental > Aquatic > Freshwater > Lake >... | reverse complement strand
GTGACGAATTCATCCGGACCGCAGACCCATCTCTCCCACTGCCCCTACCCCCGCCAGACAGCCCGGCGGTTCTTAAAGTGGCCCATATCACCTACGGTGCTCATTCCAGCGACGATACCTCTGAACGAAACCCTGCCCTTCGCCTGCGGCACCGTCTCGTGTCCGAACCTTGCCAGGAACTGAGCCTAAAACAACGGCAGGGCCATCTCAAAGCCCTGGTTCGCCGGGATATCGCCCTGAATCCGGAAACAACAGTTCTCCAAGGGAATCACGTCGTGTTGCTTGGTGGGCGGGAACTCGAAAGTGCGCTCTGCAGGGATTGGACTCTGGCCCATTTCTCCCTTCGTTCCCCTACACAATACGCCTCCAAGGTGGTCATTAACGCCCTTCAAAAATTGTGCAGGGGCTCCATGATGGCCGATCACAGTTCCTTCTATTTCCGACACCTTGAATCCATCCGTTCCGATTATCAGACATTCGTTAAGGATTTTCCCACTCTGCTTCCGGCCTACATTGAAAAAACCGGACATCCCATGGACAAAGTCTGCGATCCCCTTCCTTATCGGGGGGGTTCATTGCGCCATACCCCGGTGCGGGAGGAGCTTTCCCGCCTGATGGGCAACCTGGTGACCTATTCCGAAACCTTGGCGCGCAGGCAGGGAGAGTCTTCCCCGGCTGTGCTGGAAGCAACAACATGTCTGAGTTTTCTCCTGGGCTGGGACGACACGGCGCCCTCCGCACAAAACCGCGTGGATCGCGTCATCTCCCTGCTTGTCCCCCAAACCGTGTCATTTTCCCTTTTGGAAATGGATGTGGAGTCGCCGATCTCCGTGGAATGGCGCGGGGCCATTGGTCTGGTCGAAATCCAGGAACTGACTTTACTCCGCAGGAATGGTGGCGTAGTGAAAATGTCAGGAAATTCCCTGCAGGAAGTTCTGGAAATCGGAGGGGATGCCCGCTTCATTCCCCATGCCCAGTATTTCACGTTTATCAAGGAAATCGGACCTGCCACCCTGCGTTTGGAACCCGGAAAGAACGGGCTCCGCGGACCCTGGGAATCGCTGGAAGTCCGTTTTGTTTACGACACCAACCCCGCAACCATCGGAATACGTTTCATTCAGGCCATGCCACTGGCTTCGGATGTTGAACAACGCCGGCTGATTGTTCATCTTGAGAAAAAGGTCTCCGAACTGGTGACCCTCGGTGGTTTTCTCCGGCACCAGATTGATTGGATCTGTAGCCTTGTTTTTAAAAAATCATGAAACTCATCGGCGTGGCCTGTGTCAAAAACGAAGCGGATATCATTGAGGCCTTCGTCCGGCATAATCTCCACTATCTCGACTCACTGATCCTGATGGATCACGGCAGCACGGATCAAACGCCGGAGATTCTGCAGGCCTTGCAGCGGGAGGGATTGCCGTTGGAGATTTTGAGGGACGACAGCCTGGGCAGGTTTCAGGGGGACAAGATGACCCTGCTCATGCACCGCGCGGCTGCAGCCGGAGCAGACTGGGTTTTCCTTCTGGATGCGGATGAACTGATCAAGACCTCCTCCGATTCCCTGATGCTTCCGGACAACTCCGGCAGCGGCGTGTGGAAGATGTGTTGGCAGAACTACTGTGTTACACAGGGGGATGATGCTTCCGAACCCAACCCTATCCTGCGCATCCGGCACCGTCTGGCGCAGGAGCCTTTTGGAAACCGACCGCTTGCCGATAGGCAATTACAAACTAAGTGTCTTGTCAGGGGGGACGTGGCCGGTCATCCGGAAAGTCGCGTGGATCAGGGGAACCACCACATCACCATCCATGGCCATGATCTCAAATCGGCCCTCTGGGAGGGTTGTCAGTTGGCCCACTATTCCCTGCGTTCCGCCGGTCAGTATGCCTCCAAGATCGTCATCGCTGTGCTGCAAGACCTGGCGCATGGGGACATCAACTCCGCGATCACCTCAAACTACATCAAACATCTCGACCTGATCCGTCAGGATTTTGACGCTTACGCCACCGATTTCCACACCATGCTATTGTCCCATATCGAAAGCCCCGGCCAATGCGTCGAGAAAGTAGAGAATCCTTTGAACTATCAGGGGGCTCCGCTCAGATATGGAACAACTCTGTCGTGTGCAGCAACCTTTTCAGCCAATCTCATCGACTACGCTGATGCGCTGGCCCGAACTCTCGGCAGGGGGCCGGACACCGGGGAGGACCAGTCACCCGAGGAAGGGCGGTGGACGCTTCTGGCCGATGGGCAGGTAGATGCCCAGACAGTAAAAAGTGCCTGCGTTTCAGGCCCCATGCGGCCCGATCGCCTGTTCTTTGATCTGGGCGGCCGTGATGGGCAAGCGGTGTTGAAGCTGGAGTTTTCCGGCCCGCGGAGCCTGGTGGATGTGCAGAAGATCGTTTTCCGGCGGATGGATGGCTCCGAGCGGGTGCTGAGGGGCTGGGCCCTGCACACTCTGGTATCGCACTCCGACAGGCTCTACTACCTGAAGCATTACCAGTACTTTTCCTTCATCAAGTGCCTGGGGCCTTCCCTCTTGTTCCTGGATCCGTCCAAGGTGGGGGAAAAAGGATCCCTGAAGGAAATGGAAGTGGAAGTGTTGGTGGACAGGAATCCGGCCACGATCGGCATCCGCTTCATTCACAGCAGCCCTGTGGATTCCCGGCAGTTGATCAAAAAACTGGAAGCCAAGGTCAGTCAACTGGTCAGCGTGCGCGGCTTTCTCCGGCATCAGGCGGAGTGGATATGGAGTGTGATTTCCCCATCCAAATCGCCCCATCCATGAAAAAAAACGGACAAAGAAGCATCGCCCTGGTGCATGAAGGATACGGTAGTGCCGGAGAAGGGGGATACCTGGTCAACCTTTTGCGCCCGATCTGGGAATCCTGGGGATGCCGTGTTCTGGAGACCGGGGCGCAGACGGAGTGGCCGGAGGCGGACGGGGCCTTCATGCATGTGGATTTGTCTCTCGTGCCGGACTCCTACACGGAGCAGGCCGGGCGTTATGCGTTCCAGTGGAATGCCGGCGTGCACGACATCAGCAAGGCGGCCACCTGTGAAGGACTGGTCCGTCCGGGCGATGGCTTTCACGGCCCGGTGATGGTCAAAACCAATCTCAACCATGCCGGCGTTCCGGAACGGAACCGGATCATCCGCAGGAACAACCGGCTGCGTAACAGTTGGCGCGGAAGATTCTGGCCTGGCTGGTTAGGGAAGCGCCTGGAAGAGGAACCCTCCTTGATCGGCAAAGACAACTACCGGATTTACGGAAGCGTGGAAGAGGTGCCTCCGGCTCTGCGCGAAAACAAGGAGTGGGTGCTCCAACAATTCTGCTCTGAACCTTTGGACGGAGGTTTTGCCCTTCGCGAATATTATTTCCTGGGGCAGGCCAACTATGTGCGGACCGAAGTGGGATCCGGGCCCTGCTTTACCTCGGGCCGTGTGGTTCGGGAGAGCACGGGCCCGGTGCCGGAAGAGTTGCTGGCCCTGCGCCGGCGTCTGGGTCTGGATTATGGAAAGATCGATTTTGTCATACGCGGGGGCAGGCCCTTTGTTTTTGATGTCAACAAAACGGTCGGCATCAGTTCGCCCGACTCCCCGCCGACCCTGAATGTTGCACGCAGCCTGGCCTGGGGGCTGTTTCCGGAATGGAAAGTCCACCGCCACATCGGCGAACCGGATTTCGTTAGTGCAGTTTCTTGATGATACTACCTTCCTTCGCAGTAGGAGCGACCCCAGCATCGCGCTGGCTTCATCTTTTCCGCCCAGTCAATGTGATTTGGCATACTTGCCCTACTTTGGAAGCGGCAGCCCATTGACCAGGTCCAGAGCGGCCTCTTTACCCATGATTGCAAAGGACGGGGAACCGAGGGTCTTATTGACATCCAGGATGACCACTTTTCCGTCATGCAGCACGTAATCCACTTTCCCGTAATCGAGGCTGATGTGTTCCCGAAATGCGAGCACTTCGGGATGGATTTTCTCCATCGGGACAGGCGGGGCGCACAGATTTTGTCCCCGGACGATTTGATCGTTACTGACGAGTTTTACGCCGTGGCAGCGGCTGCCCAGGAAATAGGCAAGGCGCAGCACATACTGCTGGTTTTCCCTTTCAGGCAGGAATTTTTCCATCACATAGTCAGTATTTTTCCGTAAGGGGGCAGGCACCTGTTCTGTCGAAGCATAGATCTGATAGTCCATCACCCCGGGCAGATGCGTGGCCCGGTAAAAAGACCAAAGCTCTTTCAAGGGCAGCCGGAATCCGCCCCTGCGGTAAAGTTCCCGTTCCGGTGCTCCGGCATTGTTAAGATTGGTTTTGACCACTACCGGCCCGTCATAAAACGCATCCGGGCCAAGCAGGTGGCTTCTCATGGGGAGGGAACGTTTTCGGATGTCCGTGACCTGTCTGTTCAGCACTACAGGGTAGGCCTCCAAAGCATGGAGAAAGCGTTCGGGGATCACGCTCAGATCGATATGCAAAAGAACAGCGTCTGCGGGCGGAAGCCTTTTGACGCCGGCCACGTGAAGGACATCGATGCCCAGTTCCTGCCACAACGGTGTCAGCTTGTAGGACAGGTAACGTTCCGGATTGGAAAGATCCGTATGTTCGTGGTGAACAATGAGCAGTCTCATGGAAGAACTTTCAGCGAAGAAGAGGAGTGTGGCAAGACGCAACCAGAGCGGGTGGGGAAAAGGATTAGGGAGGCAGGAGTCAGGAGGTAGTCGTTTCCTGGGAATCTCTTGGTGAAAAAAAGACGGCATCTCCCGCTTGGGGAAAAATCCTCCGCGGGGTTTTATTTTTTATTCGTTAACAATTTTCCTTACCCACAATCGCGCCGAAGCCGTGCCAAGGCGGACATGAGATAACTCCGAATAGCCTAAGTTTAATCCAGCTCCAACTTGAGCCTTCGCCAGGGCTATGGCTTCACGGGGCCGGTGATCTTGCTTCGAAAACGTGGACAGCGTTGGAGGCGGGTTTAAAGTCGGTCACGGGCTCCAAACCCAATCACGCACAGATTGAAACCCGATCTGTCAAGTGTCCGGAGTCGACCCCGTGGGCCTGCTTGTGGGCCTGAAGTGATTGGGTGATTGAGTGATTAGGTGATTGAGTGGGGACGGGCCTCCGGCATACCCGCACTTGTTCTCGCGCTCTCCAACTTCCGAATGGCGGAGAACAAAATGAGGCAGCCATCCTATCACCTCGGACAATGCTTTCTTCACGCAGCCAACACTTCGTCACGCACGAAATGCAACCGGATCAGCTTCGGCATGGCACTGGGAACACCGTCTCCAAAGTGACAGCATACCGCTTCTTTGACCATTGCACGCAATTCTTCCAGCGAGTCTCCCTGGGTGACAATGCCGTGACCCAGAGCAGTGGCAACAAAACCGCCGTCTGCTTCGTCTTCCTGTACATCAAAGATGATCTCGGTCATGGGAACAAACTACGGAATGATCAGGGTATTGGCAAACAATCGCGGGGAAGGAGGAAAGGAACATGGAGCAAGGGTAACAAGAGTGGCTCGAGCGCGGCGTGCGGGGTGTGTTTATTTAGGGAGCCTGCCCGGAGGGAAGGGCGAAGGGCGGAGGCAAAGCAGAGGACGCAGAAAAACCGGTACTCAAGCATTCTGTTTTTGGGAAGTAAACAAAGGACTAAAGAATGCCAGGCAGAGTATAAATCCACCCAGAAAACAGTTGAGGATCAGGAACAGATTGATCACGCCAAAGGTGATGCTGGCACTGTAGAAAGGAGAAATAAGGATGCCGGTCATCCAGAGGAAGGCATAGAGACTGCGGGCCCATCTCTGCAGAAAAAACAGCCCGGCCAAAGACAGAAGGCTGAGAATCAGTAGGGGATAGTAAAGGTCATGGCAAAGAAGCGCACCTTTATAGGAGAGATACTGGGTGGCGAGAAAGGATTCGATCTCCGCTGGGATGGGTGTTCGAAAATAGGAATCAGCAACCCAGATCAGGATTTGAGTAAGAATCTGAAATCCAATCAGCTTTTGGAACAGGGACCTTGAAAACATAACTTGGAATTTCGGCTTTTCAGAAGACGTATAGGCGGGAACATCCTTGTTTGCCTTGAGGAGCTCCAGGGCCTTCTCGTATTCGGCGTCTTCAACCTGCAGACGGATCCCTGAATAGGTTGCCACATAGGGCATTACCCCGGCGGTGTTGCTGTCGGGAATGGTCGAATCCAATCCATTGGCCCCAAGCCAGGCCTGGGCGCTCATAGCCTGATCAAAGGACGAATAGGTCTGAACAGTTTTCATCGGGTGTATGTTTTCTTGGTTGTATCTGAATCATTTATTCCACTGGTAAAGAAGGCGGTTCAACAGCTTTTGGAGGCAATGTCAGAAGCGTCGCAAAATATTCCCAGAGCCAATCAGCAAGATCCTCATTTACTTTTCCTTCATCCAGTTTTTCCAGAAGCCATTTGGATGGGATTACCCGGATTCCTTTTATCGGGCCACGAACTTGAATAAAGCCTTTCGTAAAACAAAGAATACCGTTTACCCATAGATCCCGCCCGGCGTAACCCATCAATTGTTCTCTTAGCCTCATGACCTGACCCAAGGTCTGTTTGATGAAGTCTTTCTCCAGAGGATATCCATCCCGCAACAGTTGAAAGCCATCTTGACTGATTTTTCCAAAATGGGACTTGGTCTCGATGATAAAAATGGCTCCATCACGTCTCAGGAGAATATGATCGATATTGCCATAGCCCAGGACGACATCATGGAAGATCTGGAAACGTTTCTTATCCAAAGTTTCTAGAAGTCCCCCGACTTTTTCTTCGGCCTCAGCACCACGAGTCGAATGTTTCTCGCGTTCAAGGACATGGTCGATGGCCGCATTAAAATCCGTATTGATATATTTCAAGAAGACCAGACATGCGGCAGTGATGGCAAGACTGACCAACCCTCCGATTCTCAAGCCGGCGAGCATTAAAATCATTAAACAGACGACAACTGCAATACCAAAGAGACATAGTGCCTTACGATCAAAACGCCGGGCTTTCTGTCGCTCACGGGTAGAAGATCCGGCCTTGCGTGACATGCCTTCTTTTAAGTCAACTTCGTTCCCTCCGCGATCTCTTTGTTAAAAAAGTCCTGCTTTTCCCAGCTTCCGCAGGGCAGTCTGGGTTTTGAGTTCGAAGGCCCAGATTCGGACAACGATCCAACCGTGTTTGCGGAGAAGGCGGTTTTGAAGTCGGTCTCGCTTGATGTTTCCTTGGATTTTCTCCACCCAGAATGCCCGGTTGGTTTTGGGGACATTGGATCGGGTGGGATGCCCGTGCCAGAATTCGCCATCCACAAAGATAGCGATCTTGAGTTTTCGGAATACGAAATCCGGGCGTATGGAAATGTTTCTATCTTGATATTTGATTTTGAAAACAGCGTTTCGGCGCCACTCCCGGATTCCGTGGATCTTGAACAATCGGATCAAGGACATTTCTGTACCTTCATTTCCTTTCCCCCTGATCCGGGACATCACTTCGGAACGTTTGTCTTTGGTAAAAACGTCCACCATGTATCAACGCCCGTGGTAATGCTTCTACAAGGAGTCGGCTTCGTTTGGCTGACGCGCGATGCAAAGATGGGCGAATCCTCCAAGATTGATGTCAAATTCGACATGCTCGACTCCCAACGGCAAACCATTTGGAAAATCTGCCTGTGTCAGGCGCGGAAAATCATCACGAACCGCATAGAGTCCTTGCTCCACAACGCGAAGTTTCATCTCTGCATATTCGCTTTCATGGACGGGTGAGTATTCAGCCTGCAACAAGGCGTTCTCGAATAAGCTCAGGGCATTTGCATGGCCTTCCGATAAGACACGATACACGGCAATGACGTTGGGCAGCGTGTTACTTGCGCCAGCCTCCTCTCTCAATTGAAGGCTGAAACAAAAAAGGGTTCCGTTGTCCGGCGGCGCAAGCTGATCCAGTCCATTGATGCGATGAATGCGTCCCCGAGTGGATGTGGTGGCTTTTATTTCAACCGAACGACCTGGCCATTCAAAGTCGTGTCGTGAGCCAAATGGACCACGCCATCGGACAACCGCCTCATCAACCCCGAATCGAGGGATTAGCCAGTAAGCGAGAAACCACACTTCCGCAAATAAACCAATCTGTTTCTCCCTTGAAAGAAGCTGCTTTGGCGATTGTCCCCAGAACCTCCGCCATTTGGCAAGGACACGGGTGACGGTTTCCGGCGCGGTCTCTTCATCGGCGGCGAGCCGCTCGGCAAGTTCACCGCCGATAAGGTCAAACGCCTGATAACCCGTTGCTTCGTGGCATGTAAGGTCGAGATAACGACCTGGCGCATGATTGGGCATCGCCAATTCCCGCGTTGCAACTTCCATTCCGCGACTCTGTGAATCCTCCACGCCTTTTTCGGAAGGCAATACTGGTATCAGCAAGTGTCTTTTGCCATCGGAATCCAATGCCGCCACTAGACGCTCCGTTACATCCGGCGCGGCCCAGCGAGCCCACAGAGTTTCCCCGGAAACCTGCTCACTGGAGAGCCGAACCCATACTTCCGGCGCAATGGTATTCATTCAGCGGGTCTCCAGGCAACCGTACCTTGTGTGTATGCCTCGACCGTTTGGGGCTGTTCAGAAGTTGGAAAAGAGATTGCCAATCCAACCAGATCGCGGGCCAATGGGCCATTCGGGTCGTCATAAATTGGGCGCCGTGCGCTGCCTGCCGCGACTTCCACACCAGAATGGCGGCTGATGGGGAACAGCATCAGCAGTCCCTCCGTTGCCGGGCGGACTTCACGCGCCGCGCTGTTCTCCGATTTTGTTTTGCCCTCCGCCTGTGCAGCTTGAATCAGTGCCGCCGCTTGAGCACGAAGTTCAGGATTCAACCCGACAGACTCATCACCTGAACCGGTGATGACGCCGAGGGAATCCGTTTCTCCCAGTCGTGAACGGCTGATCTGGGAAATAGGTCCGGTCGGTAACCCCCAGTCGGCGGTAGCCAAGGCTAAATCCCGCGATTCCCGTCCACGGACGGCAATCGTCCAATTGATAAGTTCCCCGGCATCCCTCAATCTTTCGATATAGACGCAGATGAGGGGAATCGAGATGTTTGTGATCTGATCATCAACACGGTAGTTTCTGAGGAATTGCAAAACCCGTTCAACGGGGATTTTTATCCAAACAGGCCCCCGGCCATCTGTAAATTGCTCATCGTGTTTGCCAAGCCCCGCAACAAGATCGCGCACGGCAATTCGGTTGGCCTCGGCCTGGGTGGCGAGATCTTCGAGGCGTCGCAAAGGAAACTTGAAGGTTTGCTCCAAGGAAAGCGCGTAGCTTTGGGTGATTGTTGTGGAAGATGCGAACCGCCGTTTCAAGCGGCTTGTCACCTGCATTGTCGGGTGCTGCCAAATACGCATGCCTACCGCGCGCGGGGTCAGGCCCTGGCTTTCATAGACCTGAATATCCTCACGCAAACGATGCTCGACAAAGGCGAGGTCACTGAACCAGCCATTGAGTTCCGCAGTTGTATATATGCGCGTCAAATCCTCATAGCCCCCCCGGTAGCCAAACCAACGCCCCATTTGCATCAGCGTGTCATAGGTGGCGCTGGGCCGGATGAAAAAACTTACGGAGAGCCCCTCCAAGGTCAATCCACGGGAAAGACGATTGCCGCCAACTGCAATGGCTTTGAGGGATGGCTCGTGCTCATAATCTAAAACCTCGCCAGTGTAGCTATTTATTTCCCGCACCTGCACCGCTTCGAGAAATGGACCGATATGCGGTTCCATGGTTTCAAAGGAAACATCAAGGTCTGGATGACTGTTGCGCGTCACCGGACGGAATTCCGTTTCCCACCGCTCTTTTAGACGACCACGGATTCCATGCGTTCGCTGATAGCGCCATTCGTCGCGAAGTTCGGAAAATTGTGCTGTGACGATGGAGCGCAGGTGCGCTTGTTCAAGAATTTTTTGGCTTGTGTGAATCAGCATGGTGGAGGGCGCGTCGCCATCGCCCCTTTGCGCTCTTGCCGCGCCAGACAACACAAAATCCATCAAAGCCAGCGTCAAGGATTGTGGAAATTGTCCCTGCCCCAATGCGGCTATGTCTGCATCTCCAACTTCGCGGATCACGTCAAGACCGTCCACATTCTCGCCGCTAGCTGTGTCCATGCGGCCAAAGAACTCTTCCGCACCGAAGTAGCCAGGCGATTTTGGCAAATCCGCGATGAAGTCTTTGGGATAAAGATCGTTCCCAACATGGGGATCCGATGTGTCGTGCGGAATGAGGATGTTCGCAAACGGCGTTGCCGTGTAAGCCACGTAAGCGCGACGCTCAAAGCGCAGCAACAAATCTCGGATCAATCCGTTGATGATAGAAGGAGGCTCATAATCATGGTCGAGCGGATCGTCCTCCTGTTGGTAACTGCCTCGTGTATCAACGCTAGCTTGGTCAGCTTCGTCATCTATAAGCAGAAAAGGCAAAGTCCGATGCACTTCAGCCGGGGCCTCGTCGAGCCATCTTAACAGACGCCTGAGAACTGGACCGTTTTTCTTGACGACCAGCAGCACTGGCTGTGACCCTTGTAGGGCAGCGTGGTTTGCAAAGCCGGCCTGAAAGTCACCGTGTAAATCATCACGGGTGAATTCATGCCAATGCTGTCCCATTGGAGGAAGGCGAACGGCTGTTGGCCTGTTGTCCGGGTAGCCGACAAGTTCCTTTTTCAGGCGTATATTAGTCTGTCTGCGGAGTCCATTGTCAATGCCCGATAGAACAATGACAAGGCGATAACCGGAATCGGCGGCCTTGGCAATGAGCGAGGTGTAGTTGGCCGTCTTCCCGCTTTGAACATAGCCAAGCACCAGCCCACGAATATCGAATTGCTCCGTCGACGGCGGGGCTAATTGCCGGAGAATGCGGTCTGAACTGTCGTCAAGGGATCGCAGGGACGATACACTCCAGCCCTTGTTGGTGAGAAGAAACTGGCGCAGCGTGGGCCAATAATACCATGAAGAACGATCAAGGCCCCGCAACCAATCAGAACGGTTTGGGTCTGCCACAAGCATTCGAGCCGGGGTCAATGGAAAATTTTGATCGCGCTCCAATTCTGTTCGGACATGAGCGCGCATCTCCGAGGGAATGAGGGGATTGCCCAAGATAAGCTCAAGGGGATGCCCCAAATTGAGCAAGGCTCTGGCAGTTTGCAGGGCTTGTTGTTCTTGGGATGGCATAACGGTCCAGGCTTACTTCTGAAGTTTATTCAAAACCGATTGGACTATCGGGCGCTCTTGCGCGTTTGCCACATTCAGCATCATTTCAGACCATTGATTCAGCGTAAGGTAGTTCGCGGGTTCACGCGTAGGTTCATTCTCGTGCACACGGTGACTGCCAGATGTTTTGACAGAATAAACAGTGGATGCAGGAACGGAACTATCATTCCCTACATGACGGATTACCTCGGGATGATCGGCAGACGCAGTGTTTGTCGGACGAGCCAATGCCTGTGCGGAGCTAAGCGCAGGCTTTCTGTCGTAAATTTCACGGGCCAACTTCACCACAGGGACAACAGCCTCACGAATGGCATCACGAATAGATGAGGGCATTTGAACCCGCATCTTTGCTACGTTGATCTTGAAAGCCTCATCCAAAGCTGGCGCAAAACTAATGGCAATACGTGCAAGCTTCGTGTGCTCATCCACAGTTCGCAAATTAGACCAGCCTCCGCTCTGAATCATTCGTCCGGCTCTATAAATATAGAAACCTTGTTGCTGATTCCAGTTAGCGGGGCCAGTGGCATTTCCGAATGCTTCCGACGAGCTGAAATCATCCTGATGAGGTAAAACAAATGGTTCCAATAGAACATTCCCAGCAACGCCTTCATATTCGATAGGAATGCTGACTGTTTGAAGTGGCTTGGTCTTCCCCTCAGCGCGACAAAAAGGATCCCAAGGCTTGATCTCGTTGCCGTTTAGCAGAAGCTTGAGCCGTTTACCTCCCGTCTCGCCCGAAAGGAATCGGTGAAAAACCATCCCCAAGTGAGATTCTATTTCACGGCATGTCTGTGACAAACGTTTACGCGAGGCTTCGCCATAGGGGTGCTTGTATCCGAGGATGCGGTCAATCCGCTGCCACAAGACCACTGTGCCTACAGTATCCTTGAGAGGTTCCCGGATACTTTTTCCTAAATCCTCCCGCACCAACGGCAGAATTTCCCAGCGATTTGTTTTCTCAATGTGATCCAAATCCCACGAATAGGCTGCAATATCAGCGCGATCTGGATTCCAGCGACTCGCCACCGAGAGACACTGGCACTGACTCATGGAGGCAGTTTTCAAGCCCAAGCCAAATTTACCCAAATCATCGTCTGCATATTGTCGCTCTGCCCCATAGCGCATTGCTTCACGTAGTTGCTCGGGTTTCATTCCAACGCCATTATCTGCGATTCTCACCCAAGAGTCGTCGCCGTCGAACTCGACATCGATTGCAACCAGTGCCGCTTCGGCTTCAATGGAGTTGTCCACAACGTCGGCAATGGCCTGCGAAAAGTCATAGCCCATGTCGCGCAGCGATCTTATCAACCGCTTTGCAGAAGGGATGACTTCAATACCTGACATGTAATTTACCAAGAGGTTGTCTGTTAATAGCTGTTATCACTTTAATCCTAATCTACCACTGCAACCAAAGAATTCCGGTGAGACATGCCTGCAATGACAGCCACACTGCAATAAAACTCATCGTCCTGTAATTCCATGGCCCCGTAGCGCCGCCAAGCTTCTTTTGCCACCGGGGTTAGAGCGACGGGCCAGCCACTTTCCACATAGAAGGGAGCGATTAAACGTGGATCCATCTTAGGAGCTTTGGTATGATTAGTGACCTTATTGGAGATTTTTCTGCCATGATCCAGTGCACTGTCCGGGTGCAACCCCGGATAGAGGAAGCCGACGGAAAACCACCCACGCTTAAAATCATCCGATGAAATCTTGCGCAGGGACTTAACGTCTGCTGCATGGACAAGATGAAGCAAGCATTCCAAAGCCTGTGTTTCATTTTTTGGTAGCGGGTTGGAGGGAACTGTAACTTGATTTTTCTTCTGCATTGGTTTTTCTAGGTAGGTTTTTATTGCGATGCCTATTGCTTCGCTGACCAGTGGGGGCACGGCATTGCCGATGACACGAAATTGGTGGGTGCGGGCGATTGGAAGCGCAAACCAGTCTGGAAAACTTTGGATTCGTGCGGCCTCACGTGGTGTCAGGGAGCGGTTTTGTGTGGGGTGGATGAACATCAGCCCGTCCTTGCTCAAATGGGCCACGATGGTTGAACACGGTTCGTTACGATGTTGTCGTGTGTAGCGGTCTTGAAAGCTGGCTTTGCTGTAAGGAAACTCGAATTTGACACCGCGCTCCATCGCCTCCTTGCTGTTTTCGCCTTCCCTGAGCAGGGCAAAATCCCGCAGATCGCGTTCGCTGTGCGGACGGGCACGGTGGGCGGTAAGTTTTGCCGCCCGTTGCACTTCCAGCACTTCATAGAGATATTGTCGCCCACATCGCGCCACATGCGCCTTGCGGCGCTCCATGTCGTAATCGGTCGTTTCCGCACCTTCACCAGCTTTGAGGGGTGGCAAGTCGCCAATGGCGTTCCAAAGGGGAGGGTGAAGCGGGGCGCGAAGTG
>Ga0163148_10004931_pt1 | contig 13665 bp, 10 predicted proteins | sample OliLakLV19MP7P2_FD_148606 | JGI IMG/M metagenome (GOLD analysis project Ga0163148, IMG submission 148606) | Freshwater microbial mat bacterial communities from Lake Vanda, McMurdo Dry Valleys, Antarctica- Oligotrophic Lake LV.19.MP7.P2 | ecosystem: Environmental > Aquatic > Freshwater > Lake >... | reverse complement strand
TTGCGCCAGGAGGTTTTCCACAGCATCGAAGCTGTCAATGCGGCCATCCTTCGTCAGTTGGTGCGGCACAACACGCAGCCTTACCAGAAAAAAAGCGGAACAAGACAATCTCTGTACGAGCAGTACGAGCTGCCGCAAATGCGGACGCTCCCGGCGGATTTATTTGAGATCAAAAAGATTGCACGGGCAAAAGTCCAGCGCAATTATCACGTCTTTTTGGGCGAAGAAAAGAACTTCTATTCCGTCCCCTGGCAGTATGCCGGCAAGCAGGCCGAAGTGCTCTACACCAACACTACGGTGGAAGTCTATGTGGCTCAAAAGCGCATTGCCACCCATCAACGCCTGTTCCTGCGTGGGCGCGAGTATCGCTACCAGACCCGCGAAGAGCATTTGCCGCGCCATCACCTGGAATGGAAAAAAGCGCAGGGCTACGACGCGGCTTACTTCCTCGAACAAGCTGGGCGCATCGGCCCAGCTACCCAATGGGCTATCCAGCAAGTGCTCCTGGGCAGTATCCACGAGCCTCAGGCGTACCAAAGCTGCAAAGGCATCCTTCAACTGGCTGAAAAAAACACGCCCGAACGGCTCGAACTAGCCGCAAAACGCTGTCAGCCGGCCGGCAAGGCCACTTACAACATGCTCAAACGAATCCTGCTGCTCAAGCTCGACCTCGAGGACGAACAACCTGCACAGCTCAGCCTCGGCCTGCACGAAAACATCCGGGGGCCGGAATATTATCAATAAATCATTCACCATAAAAAAACAGATCGTATGAAAAATGAATCGCTGCAAAGCATGAAACGGGCCAAACTTGCCGGAATGGCTTCGGCTTATGAAGCTATCCTCACCCTGCCCATCAACCAGCATCCACCGGCCCATGAAATGATCGCTACCCTCATGGATGCCGAAGTGCAACACCGGGCGCAGCGCAGGATGGAGCTCTTCCTGCGCACCAGCAAACTGCGCTACCGCGCTACTTTGCCCGACATCCAGTGCTCAGAAGACCGAAACCTTCAACCCCAAACACTCGCCCTGCAAGCAGACGACGCTTATCTGAACCGTGCCGAAAACATCATCATCACGGGTGCTACTGGCTGCGGAAAATCATTCCTTGCCTGCGCCCTGGGACACCAAGCTTGTGCAAACGGTCATCGAACCCTCTACTTCAACCTTAACCGGCTCAGTGAACAAATCGCAATAGCAAAAACCGACGGAACGCTCATCAAATGGCTCAACCTCCTCAAAAAGGCACAACTCATCATCCTCGATGATTTTGGACTGCAACCCATTACACAACAAGTAAAACTCATACTGCTTCAAATCCTGGAAGACCGATACGGGGAAAGTGCAACCATTATTTGCTCTCAGCTCCCTGTTGCAAAATGGCATGAATACCTGGACGAACCTACGATAGCTGATGCAATCCTTGATCGTATCATCCCAAAGGCTCACAGAATCGAATTGAAAGGAAAAAGCAGGCGGAAAAACCTAAATCAATTACCTTAACGCCGACATATTGCCGTACTTATCCACATGGGGGGTCAAAGCTCCGGAATGGGGGGGTCAGATACTCCGGAATAAACACTAATCGTTTCAAGTGTTTCAAGAAACCTTGCAATTTGTTCTTTCTCTTGTTTATCCTTGGTGTTTATGTTTAGCCAAACCTCACACCACTTTGAACTTTCCGTAGGAATCAATTGAAGTTTGTCAGTCCACAAGCTTTCCAATAAAGCAATACTTACATCATTGATACTGTTAACTAAGGGAGCATTTTTTGGTTTTCCTGATTCTAAATTTTCTACTTCATACTTGGCAATCTTGCTAATAAAGAAACCTTCCATCCCGTTTGGGATATAAACTGTAGCTTTTACTTGAGTGTGGTCGCCATCAATTTTTTCTTCTTTTACATTCAATAAGCGAATGCCTTTCTTAATGTTTTCTAGGCTCTTTGTGATTAAGTCATGGTCTGCCGCACTTGTAAAGGATAAATAAGTTCCTTCTCTTGTTGCAATTTTCTCAGCAGTTCTGCTTTGCTCTAATTCCTTCTTTTGATTCCAAATACTATCAAATTGATGAAGCAACTTTGCACTGTGTGCAGCCCTTTCTCTCTGTGGAATTCTGGGTTGTTTGCCTTGCTTGGGTGAAGCCTTATATTTTTCCGGTTTTACATTCCCTGAAATGAAAATGTGCTTATAATTTTCTGCCATTTTAAACGATTATTTGTGATATGCTGCATTTCTGTCTTTGATTGATTTGAGAATTAATTGATTACTCATCGATTGCTTTTCGTTTAAGATAGTTTCTTTAATGGCATCTAAACATGCAAGCGATATTTCGGCATGGCTTAAACCATTTATATTGGGCAACAATTGGTTAAAGTTTACCTTTTTACTATAGCGTGAAAGTCTGTTTTTTAGCAATGCTAATTTTTCATCATTGTCAGGCAAGTGATAAAGAATTACATCGTCAAACCTCCGAAAAAGAGCTTGGTCTAAAAGAGCTTTATTATTTGTAATAGCAATGATTAAGCTATCTGAATTGTCTCGTTCAATAAATTGAAGGAATGAATTCAAAACCCTTCTCATTTCGCCTACATCATTATCACGGCTTCTTTCTCCGCCAATAGCATCAAACTCGTCAAAAAGATAAACGCCTTGTTTTTGTTCTATTAAATCAAACACCTGACGGAGCTTGGCACTGGTTTCTCCCATGTATTTGGTTACCATTTTATCCATTAGTATGGTATAAAGTGGCAAATTCAATTCATTGGCAACAATGGAAGCAGTGAGGGTTTTTCCAGTTCCAGGAGGGCCTGAAAGTAAAATTTTTCTTCTGTTTTCTAAATCATGTTTGCGCAGTTTATCACGTTGAACAAATTCTGAAATTATTCTAGTGATTTTTGATTTGATGTCCTCGGAAGCTATCATATCTGCAAGATTGACAGCTGGAACATTTTCTAGAATTAATCCCTGCAAATCGGGAGCAAATACCTTTGTTTTATGCTTCCCTTCCTTTGCCTTGTCTATTATGGTTTTAATTTCATTAGCTACAAGGGTGTGTCCCAACTTGGCTTCATGGGCAGCAATTTGTAAAGCCATAGTAGTGAAACGTTCCAGCTCATTGTTGTAATGAGATTTGATTAACGATACTATGTAGTCTGCTTTTGCCATTTGCTTGCAAAGTTACGTTTTTTGTTAGCCCTTTTTGATATTTTATTCGACTTTGAATGATTCTCTCAATCTCTTACTTTTCATCTAATGTCTGTTTAATTATTATCATATGGTTCTTGTTGTTTCGTCTATTAGGCTTGCTTGTAACGTTTTGCAGCTACAAGAAGTTGGCGATTTCGAAGCACTAAACTGTCTGCCACCACAAAACTTGATACGAAGCACAAAGCTTCATTTAACCACTGAACCGCCAATTTCTTGTAGGTGCTGTTAGCGGATGCCCTTCTTCGGGTCCCTCGTCTTTTAGTTTTTAAGTTGTTCTTTGATGTCATTTATAAGGTCGGAAAATTTGTTACAGTTACTTATTACAAAGTTGTGTCCGACCGAAACTCTAACGTCCTCCCTAAGGTTGATGTATAGGTGGACATTATCTTGATTGTTTCTAATTCTCTCAAAATCGGAATTGTCATTTACTGCTGTTTCCAATGCAGTTGAAATATCTTTGCGATACTTCAATTCGCTACGAATAAATTCAGGCACAACTAATTCAGTCTGTGTCGGTCTTTCAAGAACACACAAAGCAAATTTCGCTGGCATTTCTATGGCTTTTCTTGCTTGGCTGACTGCAAGTTTGAAAGGTTCGGTAGAACCGCTTGCAAATGATTTTAATTCAATAAACATTGATTTATTGTTGCTTGGATTTCTTACTTCAAAGTCATGTGAGCCCCAACCTTGATAAATGATGTCTGCATTTATACCTTCTTGTAATAATGCTTCCTTAAAAACCAATTCTACATTTTCTCCGATTTGCTGCATGTATTCAAAATGCAGTTTGTCTTGTAAGAGTTCTCTTGCATGTTCCAATATATCTTCCATGCCACCAATCTTTCCTGAAATGCTTATTAACTCTTTGATGATGGCAATATCAATATTGGCATCACTAATAGAAGCAAGCACTTCCAAATTGTCTTTGTTCTTGAGCATCTTTATGACATCACTTCCAATGCTGCTGTTCTCAATTGTAAGAATGAAAAAGATACGATTTGATATTTCCTGAAAACCTGATAAATATCTAGGTGTTAATTTAGGTTCGCTTGCACACCAATCAATAAGTTCTAAAAGTGCTTCTCTGTATGTTTCATAACTTTCTTCTCCTTTTACTCTGTTGACTTCCGCCATTATTTCATTTGCTAATTCGTCAAATGTCTTGGTGTTAGGTAAAGTCAGTGTAATGCCATTAGAAAGTAATTCGTTTTGCCAAGTTTTTTTAGGGTCAAACTTTTGGAGAATAGCAATTAGCTTGTCGTCCAATGCTTGTTCCTGTGTTCCGTAGTTGAATATATCTTCGTAAGCACAAAGTAAATTTTCTCTGTTAGGAACAATGTTGCCTTCATCTAAGAAGTATTTCAGTTCTTCGTTTTTAGCAATGAAGTGCAGGTAATTGTTAAGCCAATCTATTGGTTCTTTATTTTGTAATGTGGTTTTTAGAACTTCAACGGTCTTGCAGTTTTCTATTGCTTCATTTACTTTGCTTAATAGCAATTTAATTGCAGGATTGTAATTGAACTTTGAAGAATTGCTTACTTGAATTAAATCATCGGTGAAATGAAACAAGTCCTTTGCAAAATAAAATAGCTTGTGGCGAAAAGCGTTTTTGGTGGAGTCAAAGCTGTCAATTTTGAGAATTGAAACAAGATGCTGTAAAGCATCTTCTCTTTTTAGGAAAACTTTATGAGCAACATTGTTCACTTTCTTTTCCTCATTCAGTATTTCGTTTATTGTTTCAGCAATATCACTCATGCCTCTCTTTGCATGATTAAGAATTGAGAAATCAACGCCACGATAAATTAAATCTGCTCTCCAATCTTTACCAAGTAATTTAAGGACATCTAAAAACTCGTCTGGTATTGGCTTTTCAAAATCTTCTTCAAAGAGTTCATCCAATTTTCTAAGTTTTCCATTTTGATTTGGAACAACCTCAAATTTTTCAAACAAGTCGCTTTGCTTTTGACTTATTGCGAAAGCAAATACTTCTTTTAGCCATTTTGTTTTGTCAACCTTCTCAGCTTGGTTTGATGAATGAAGCTCTAACCCTTCAAGAGTTTTCTTTGACTGAATTAACTCAAATAAATCTTCAAAAGTGAAATACAATTTTTCATTCCAAGATTTTTCTTCGTCTTTCGGTCCAATGTATTTTAATGAAGCAAGAAATATTTCTTGCTTGGGTAAATTGTCATATCCCAAAACTGCAGCACACAAATTCCAAAACCTAATATTGTCTTTGTCGTCAAGTCCACAGCGTGGAAATTTAACTGCTGATAAGATTGAAGTTCCTAACTCTGTTTCAATAACAGGTAGTGTTAGCAAGTGCTTACGGTAATTTGTTTGAATGTCGTTTAAGAACCATTCTCTTGTGTCCTCTTCAAAATCGTAAGAAGGAAATCTACTCAACAAAGCAACATATCTGTTGAGAGCATTTTTTGCAATTAAGTATTCAATAAAGTTTTTGCTTCCTTCAATAGCTTCTGCAAAAACGGTTTTGTTGTGTTCGGGTTTTTTCTTTTGTCCGTTAAGAAGAATGCTGTCTCTTTTTTCAGTTGGATATAAATTTCTTCCATTTAGTATAAAAGGAAAATAAAAATTGTCAGTCCCTACCAATGGAAAATCCCTGTATAAGTATGGTTGGTTGGGTTGCGTTTCAATTAGCTTGTATTCTTTCAAGTCATTTACTTCTGCTGCTAACGAATAGTTGTCGTTGGAATAGAGAACAAATACTCTTTTGCTGTCTTCGTTTATTTGAATTTCAAATTCTCTGATTTCTTTGGCATCAGATTTTTTCTCACACCTGTAAGTTATGTCTTCACCGTCTAAATGATTGATAACTCTTACTTGTTTCAGTTTGTCAATAAATGCAAGTGTCAAAGGCAATGTTGTTTTCAAATCTTCTACACCAACCTTTGCAGCTTGTTTGGCTTCTTCGTTTAGTAATGAGTAAATGAACTCGTTATCAAAATCAGCTTCCGTCCTTTTGGTTTCATAATCTAAAAGGGGTGGATATTCTGTATCATCGTCAATGAGGTCAACAAGTTGAAGTGCTTTTTCAATTGCTGGCATAAGTTCCTCAGATGTTTCGCCTGAACGGTTCAATTCAATCTCAATTCGTTTTGGATTTTCATTTGGCTCTTGAACAACTCCTTTTACAATTATCACATCTGAGAGTAGATGTGTAGAAATAAATCCTGTTCCGAATTTTCCAGTTGTCTCCTCGTCTTTTCCGTCTGAAGGCTTTGAACTTACTTGTTGAATTAGTCCAGTTAAATTGTCAATGCGAAACGGGTCTCCGTTATGTCTAAAAATAAGTTTGTCGTCCGATAATTCTATTTCAATTGAAACTTGTCCGAAAGTGTTCTTTACATCTTTTGCATTTTGCATCAATTCCCAAATCCATCGTCTTCGGGATTTTTTCCCTTCATCTCTAACTTGGTCAAGGATTTGAATAACCTTGTCCGCTGTCAACTTTAGGTTGTTCTTACTTATGCTGCTTTTAGTTTTTTCTGAATATGCCATTTATCGTTTATTCTGTCTGATCGGTGTCGTCATAGGGTTTCCGCTAACGCGGAGCGGCTTTGCGAAGTTGGAAAAATCCGCGAAGCGGAAAATTTTTTTCAATTTTGCAAAACCGTTGTTGTACGATGGGCGACCGTAGGGAGAACTTCGTGCAGCAGCGGTGCAGCCGCTCCGCGTTGTACAGAAGGCGAGCGCAGCGAGCCTTTTGTACAACGTTTTGCGGCTTGGCGATGTTTTTTTATTGGGGTTTTGGAACACAAATTTTCAATTTACCACAAATGTTTATTAGATGCACAAATGTTCGTTTAACCTCGTCTGCCCCCAATAAAAAATATTGCCAAACCGCTGTTATATGCCGTTACTTACTTAAGTAATTCTATTCGTTCCACAATGAAACTGGCAATTTCTTCTGGTTTATGTTTTGTCGCGTCAATATAACCATCTGTTTTAAAAATTCCGTCTACTTTTCCATCATCCATTCTAACAAACATAATTTTATCATTCTGCTTACTGAAAATGATATCTTTAATAGCTCTAAATTCCACTCCGCACCATTCCTTTTCTTGATACTTTTTGCCAATGAAAACAACGATAAGTTTTGACCTGTCGCGATAAATTTCTTGAAGTAAAATATCTAACGAAGGTCTCGCCAATTGTGATTTATAGTTATTGTCGTAAAAATATGAATTGGGTCCGATGTGTCGCTCAAGATGTCTGGCTATCGACTCAACGTACTCTCTAACGTCTCCAGGAAATGACAATGACACTTCAAATTGGTGTTTAGTAATATCGACAGATTTGGTATCCCTCGTAATTCCTTGAGGGAGAGTAATTCCTTTTACATATAGCTCTTCTGCCAAATTGATATTCTTAATTGCCCAATGAGTTCGGTTTAATTCCCATCCGGTGATATCCAATTTAAAGGACATTTCGGTTAAGTCTTGATGACTCAGGAAAGTATCTAAATCAATAATATCGTATTCAATGCTAACCATGCTTTTTCTTTTAGTCACAGTCCGAATCAATCCAAATTTGGGAGCTTTTTCGCATGGAATTTCATATGCGAAAACGCAAGGAAATCTCTTAATTTCGCGGATAATGGCTTCTGTAAGGTCTTGATATTTTTCTACGATTTCTATGTCTGTATATTCACGAACACATCGTGATAACTCGATTTCAAATGGAATTCCTTCCCAGGAGTTTTCGTCAGCTGATACAAATAAATTATACATAGTTTCAAATCGTGTTCTTCAATGTAATGGCATATAACGTTTTGCGGGTTTAAGAAGTTGGGGATTTCGGATCACAAAACTGTCAAGCCACCACAAATGTTGATGCGAGGTAGAATGTTCATTTAACCACTGAACCCCCAATTTCTTAAACCCGCTGTTACCTGCTGTGCTACTCTCGCCATGAAGGTGTCCAGTCAGACGTTTGCACACACTTTTAACGAAGCGATTTACCATTGAAGCGATGTCTGTCCGATAAGTCATATTATTCCAAGTTTTTTTGCTCTTTTAAGTATTTCGTTGAATGCTTGTTTGTGTTTTGTAACTTCTTCTTCGGGTAATGGTTTCTCGGTTTCTTCTTTCGTCTTTAAGTAACTCAACAATGCAGATTCTTTCCCAAGCATAAATCTTTCTGCATTGGTTGATTGCTCATAGTTAGAAGTAAGTTTTTCAGAATAGCACATAGTCCCGCTAACATTGTGCCTCGCTAATACATACTTTTCATCATGCTCTGCATAAGGCATCAAAAATAATTTGTGTTTGCTGTCAAGCGGAAGTGTAAGAATATTTTTGGGGTCAAATGGTACTATGTGTTCGCAATTTAACTGGTTGTAAGAAACAGGATTGTCACTTGTTACAAATTCGCAATCGTCATCAACAAGTTTTGAAACATAAATACCGTCTCTGACACTTCTGATTTTGATTAGCTTCAACGCAACTTGAAGTTGTGTAATTACTTGTGAAGGTCTGCTTTCATTCTTATGCTCCCTCTGAATTTGTTCAAGTGATTTACCTGCGATTGAAATCTTTGTTCCTTCAAATAAAAAATAGTCCTTTCCTGTTTGCTCACACAAATAGAATGCTTGCTCAAAAACACGACTCATTAGTTCGTTGTGCTGACTAATTCTTTTTGTGGTTCTGTAAAACATCGTTACAACTGTTGAAATGATAAGTTCCCTTTCATCATCAGTAATTGTTTTCTTTTCAGGGTCGGTTAGTAGTTGATAGATTTTATCATATTGAGATTCGTAATTGTCTGCATAAAATTTTTCAAGTAACATTCTTTCCTCAGCGGTTTCACCAGGCAATGTGTAAATATCTTTTTGAAGACAAACATCGGCAATACTAATTTCTTGAATTTTATCTGCTTGAAAGTTTGCAACGGGAAGTGCCTTAATAAAATATTTGCCGTCTTGTTCTCTTGCAAAATGTTTCAAGTAAGTTCTCGGAACATAGTGTTGCCTCTTGGTTTCGTTGTTAGCCATATTTAGGAGTTGTCTAAATCTATTATTTCTTTGTTCACTAATTCCTTAAAACATTTTGCTGTTAACAATGCGTCTGATTCAGCGTTGTGTCTTTGCTCAATTTTATAATTGAATAACTTCTCATAAAGTTCTGTCAATTTTGGAAACTTTAGTTCGTTGGTTACTGAAACAATGTCGCAATAATGAACGGTTTCTTTCATTGTGCAAACGATTCGTTTATTTTTGAAAGGGTCTTGAAGAGAATATTTTTGCAACTGGTTTTTAATTATCGGTACATCAAAATCCGCATTATGTGCCACAACATGGGAGGATATTTTTACATCCGCCACAAATTTTTTATAAACCTCTGTCGGCTCTCTACCAATTTTTTTCACAAGGTTTACATCAATGTTGCTTATTGAAAATGCCTCTGTCTGTTTTATTCCAATGAAGTTGATTAGTTCTGATTCCTTTTTCAAAATATTCCCTTTGTCATCCATGAGTATCCATGCTATTTGAATAACATTTGGAAACTCAATTTGTATTCCTGTTCCGTTATTCTGTGCTTTAGGCAAACCATCAGTTTCAATATCTACCACGCAGGAAATTTTACCATCTGTCAGATTAGCAACATTTTCTTGGTTTAAATTACTTGGGATATTTGGCGGAATAAATTCAAACAAAATTTCTCCGTAACCCGAACCGATTGAAATTTTCTCAAAGTTCAAAAACTTATCAATAAATTTTAGCAAGTTGCCTATTCGTTTTCTCCCAACAGTTCCTTGCCTTAAATCCATTGGAGGATTAGAAGGGATTTTACAATTAATAAACTCATAGGTCTGACCAGAATTGTGAATTGAGGGTGGTAAGACTGAATTTGTATTCCATAATATTTCAACTTTTTCAAAAAGATGTTTGTAATCATCTTTAGGAGGAAAGGTAGTAACGACTTTTCTTTCATCTAAAAAAGAAAATTTATCTACTTTCACAATGATATGAAATCCATTTTTACTACCAGTTTGAATAACCCATTCGTAGTTTGAAGGCAATCCTAATGTTATCAAAGCTAATTCTAAGAAATCATAATCATTGCAGCCATCAATATCAATACATCGCAAATTGTCCATTCCAGTTATGAAACCTACACCAGTCGCAATGTCCCATTGATATGATTCTAATTCATCTAATGATTGTCGTTCCATTAGCATGTGTTTCCATTTATGATTAGGGCACTTTAAAATATTTCTGTTAAAGAAATTGAATTCATTAATATGATTACTTATGCAAGAAACATTAAGACCAAGAGAGAAATAATGTTTAGCAAACAACAGAATATTGTTTGCTTTCATATCGCCAGTTATTTTATTGGTGATATTTAACAAGCTTCCAATTTTGGAAACACTCTTATTGCCGTCTGTTTTTTGAAGTTCTTTGCCGTCCATTGTATTTTAGTGAAGGTTTAATTTTGAAATTTGATTTTCTAATTCAACTAATTCTTTTTTAAGTTTTTCTTTCAAATTGTTAAAGTAAGCAGTCCAATCAGTTATTGAAATTACAAGTTGATATGTTTCACTCTTTACGATGGAATGAATTTCTTCTTCTACTTGTCTTAACTGAATTTTCAATTTAGTGATGTAGGCTTTTAGTTTGTCTTTCTCTGTAATGGTTTCTGATTTATGCTTGAAGAAATTCCCCGCTTCTAAATCACTCAATATATCACTTACTTTTTTCAAGTCATTTGCTTCGTTTGCATTTTTCAAATCAATAAAAATTCTTTGAGCAACCTCTTTTAGTTCGTCATTGACTTTGTCTGGATGGCATAAGAATGTTGCCTTTCTGAATTTCTTTTTTAGTTCAACCTTTTCTTCGTCAGTCAATGTGAATGAAGATTTTGTTTTTTCTTTTTCAAAATCTTCATTGAACTCTTTGAAATCATTTTCAGCTTCCTTTGATTTGTCTTTGTCGTGTGCGAATTTTAACTTTCGTAGCTTTAATATTTCAAGAATGATGTGTCCTAACTCAATGGTATGTGCATGATGAAAGTCAGAAAGAGTTTTTTCCAGTTCAATTTTTTCGTTGTCAAATGCGTTTAGTTTGTTCTCTAAAATTCTCACCTCTAACCTCAATGTAAATATTTCGGGGTCATTGAAAATTGCAACTGCCTGATGTTGCTTGGAGAATTCTTCTATTTCATTCAATGCGGTTATAAAGTCATTTGAAATAATTGAATTCCATAAAGTCAAAACGGATTTATCATGTTTGTAATCTTGTAGCTTTAGTATTTCCTTTTTTAGCTCGTCATATTCTTCTAACTGAATGTAATTTTTAATTATTTGGTATCGTTTGATAATGACATCAATTGGAAAAGGTTTTTCTTCCTTGTAATTTTCAGGACTGATATTTTTTATAAGAGAATGGAATTCTCTTATAAATTGTTCTGCTAAAAATCTATCCTCATAGTTAATTACAACATTCTCAAAATTATTTTCTGCTTTATAACTCCAGTTGTATGAACCAGTAATAACTGTTGAATTGTCAATAACGCAAAACTTGTTGTGCATTAACTCGGTGTCACCGTTGCCAAATTTGTAAAAGTGACCATTAAGTTTTTCAAGTTCGGAAAAATCTATTCGTGAGTTTGCATTGATTGCATCGTCTGAAATTATTAAGGACACACTGCAACCCGCTTTTGCTTTGAGCAAAATAGAATTGAAAATGTTTTTGTTCGTAAACCAAGCCACTGCGATTAAAAGCGTGTGCTTTGTCTTGCCAATTTCATTTTGAATTCTTTCAGCGATATTTTCAAATACTGCGTCTGTTTGCATCTGTTGTTAGTCCTCTTTTAAGTTTTAAAATGTTCGTTTTATGCACTGTCTGTCAAAGTTTGCACTGTCGCCAAAGCATTGCTTGTAACGTCTTGGCGCTTGGCGAGGTTGGGGACTTTAAAGCAGAGTATTTTCTGCCGAAACGAAGATATGATAAAAAACGGTAATTCCACTAAAACCCCAATCTTGCCAAACGGCTGTTAGTGGCTGGCTTTTATCTTTCTATATAATCCAAATATGTAATAGAATCTCGAAATAAATAATTTCCTGATCCTTTTCTGAATGGATAATGTTCTTCGAAAATATTAAATATTTTTTGCTTTACATAATCTTTATCATATTGTCCTTTCTCAAGTGAAAATATAGATTCCAAAACTCTTTTCGCATTTTCTTCGTCTCCAATTTCAAAAGGTATTTTATTTTGTAAATAATTTAATGTTTGAGCTCTTTTCGGCCCATTTTTACCTACCGTACCAAGTGAAAATTTAGCTTTATTTTTAATTTGTTTTTTGTCATTAACTAATCTCTCTATATATGATTTTCTTACCAATCCTGAAATCTTAGTCTTTTCTAAAAAAAGTTTACTTTGTTCCATATTAAAATTCAATCTCTTGAATAAGAAATAGAATGGATATGAAGAAGTATTCCTTTGACAAGCAAATCTCAATAATTCTTCTGCTCTAAAATCTTGATTATTCAATAAAAATTCTTTGTATAAATCTTCTTCGTAAAGAACAGTTGATTTTTTTATAACCCTAGCTAATTCTGGAATATCTCCAATTATCCTTACTGCTGGCTGTCCATCTTCTTGAATAGAATACCGGTCAATAATTTTAATTTGTTTTAATAATTCTTCATCTAATAGAAAAGTGTTATTGTCACTTATTATTTCACCATTTTGTGAATTTAATAAATGTGTATTCTCAATACCAATTTTACCGATATTATCAAGTAATTTTAACCATTTATTAGATTCGTCATCTTTGACATCTTGAATTAGTTTTATTAAATCTCCCGCTTTTATTTTAGTAGATTTGGCACTGTAGCGAAAATAAATATCTGAAGAATTTGTTTTCGAAGTGTCCTTTGTACATATGATAGGTCTTGTTTTGCTTTTTATAGCATATAATATTCCAATAATTAAACCTTTATAATCATATGTTCTCCTTTCAAACTGAATATGAGGAGTAAAAACCTCATTTATATAATTTGTAATATCAGCATCATCAATATCTTCAAAATTACTTACTCCAATGATTTTATGAGGTTTGTTTTCAATTCCAAAAAATAATGCACCACCATTATTATTTGAGAAAGCTGATAAAGATTTACAGTAATTAGCCCTTGAAGATTCTGTTTGCCAATCGAACACACTTTTAAATTCAATACAATATGATTCCCGTCTTTTAATAATATTATTTAAATCCGCAACTGAAAAGAAATCATTTAACCATTCGCCAGTTAGTATATCTGTCATTTTTAAGGTTTTACGTGTTGCTTGCCACTAACTCCCAAATACACGCAACTCCCTCACAAAAAACGAAAGTTTGGAAACGCAGAAATGAAGAGATAAGTGATTTATTATCAATGAATAATCGTTTTGACAATGCAAGATACGAAGTTTTGTGAACTT
>Ga0163148_10004923_pt1 | contig 13678 bp, 13 predicted proteins | sample OliLakLV19MP7P2_FD_148606 | JGI IMG/M metagenome (GOLD analysis project Ga0163148, IMG submission 148606) | Freshwater microbial mat bacterial communities from Lake Vanda, McMurdo Dry Valleys, Antarctica- Oligotrophic Lake LV.19.MP7.P2 | ecosystem: Environmental > Aquatic > Freshwater > Lake >... | reverse complement strand
TTCCGTGTGGACCCGCGCGGGATTCCGCATTCATGGGAGGCCGTCGGCAGCGGGCTGGCGCGACTCCTCAAGGCGGCCACGCCGTCGAGCAGGGAGAAGATGTTCGAAGAGCTCAACACGCTGCCGCCGGGACCCCCGGACTTCGCGAAGGTCGCGGAAATGTGCGGACGGTATGGCGTGACGTTTGTCTAAACCGGCGCGGCTGTGAGCTACATCCAATCGACCGAGTGGATCTCACCCCACGGGACGACGCGGGCATTGGTGCGGCGCTGTCCGTCGTCACCGCCGAAGATGACAACGCGATGGTTAGGCGTGGTTGCGTCGAGTACCTCTGCGACTTTCGCTGTCGCCGTAATCGCTTCCTCGGCCACGGTGCGGCAGCTCTTTGCCTCGACAATTGTTCTATGCGTGCCGTGATCGACGAGCACGTCGGCCTCCCGTCCTGCAGCATCACGATAGAAATGGAGAGGCCGGAGCTCACCGCGATGGACGCGATGTTTGAGTATTTCGGTGGTGACCCATGTCTCGAAGATGGGGCCGCGCAGCGGATGGGTTCGGAGCTGTTCTGCCGACCTTATGCCGAGGAGCCAACACACGAGCCCCGTGTCGTAGAAGTGAAACTTCGGCATTTTCACGAGTCGCTTGCCAGCATTGACAATCCAAGGGCGTAGCCGAAACGCGATGTAGGTCGTCTCGAGGATGGACATCCAAGCTTTCGCCGTCGACTGCGCGATGCCGCAGTCTGCCGCAAGTGCCGTGAGATTCAGCAACTGCGCGGTCCGACCAGCACACAGCGCCAAGAACTGTTGAAATGAACTCAGCTCATGCACGGCGGTCAGGCTGCGTGCGTCTCGTTCAACATACGTGGTCACGTAACTGCTCAACCATTTGGAGACAGGGAGTTGTTGGTCGAACGGTGCCGGGTAGCCGCCCGCGACGGTTGCTTCCTCGATTGACGACGGCGGATGGTTCATGGCCGCAATCTCATTCCATAAGAAGGGAAGGAGATTCATCACCGCAGTGCGCCCTGCGAGAGACTGCGGGACGGACTTGAGCATCGACAAGTTGTGTGAACCCGTGGGTACCCAGAACGCGCCTTTCCGGCGTGCGAAGCGATCTTCATCGATCATTGGCTGGATGTAAGAAAGCATATCGGGACAGCGATGGATCTCGTCGAGAATCGCGCCGCGCGGATTCTTTTGAAGGAACCCACGGGGGTCTGCGATCGCGGCTTGTCGCACGTCGAGCGATTCGAGGTTGACGTGCTTGAGATCGGGAAACACCGTCCGACTCAACGTCGACTTTCCGCTCTGACGTGGATCGGTCAGCGTGATGGTCGGGAAGTGCCGAGCGGCGTCGATAAGGAGAGGTTCGAGGTCACGACGGACGAGCGTGACACAAGCCTATCGACCACCTATGCAGATCAGCGAAATTTTCAAGGATTTGCAGGGAGCGCTACAAACGCGGTATTTGCAGTGGTTTAAAGGCGTGACGGACTTGGCGCGTGCATTTGTTCGGTAGGCGAACGCGGGTTTGTGTGCTGCTGAGAAGCCTGAATGACTTCTGCGAGCTTTGTGCGAGCGAATTTCGCGCTTGGCCGCGTCCAAAGTCGGCATGAACTCAAGGAGCGCTAAGTGTTTGGTCTGAATCGTCCTGACTGACCGCAGTTCGTCCCCGCTACACTCCGCCTCTCGCTCGGGGCGTCCCCGGCATCCGCCGGTCGGACTGAGAAGCACCCGTCGAACCTGATCCGGTTTGCACCGGCGTAGGGAAGCGAGCTTGGGCGACGGCATTGGTGCCTCGTCTCGGCTGCATCCCTTGCGGGCGCAGATCGGGAACTGAGGTCTTTCATGATTCAGTCAGCCCAATCGTCGAAGTCAGCTGCATCAAAGCCTAACTATTCGCTGCCGCTGCATGGCGCCGCGAATCCATCATCGCGCGGGCAAGGTACGACCGCTGGCTCATTCGCACTACGCGCCGACATCGGCGGGCCGCTGAGTTTTTCGTCGCCTGACACTCCAGGCATGCCAGCGCCGAGCGACAAGACAGCATGGGACTTTTTGCCTGAGGGCTGGACGATTGAAGCGACGCAGTCACATGCAACGGGCTGCGGCGGACACAACCACCGCGCGATCGGCGCGTTCGTGCGTTGCGTGGCGCCGTCCGGCTTTGTTCCCATGACACAGCTCGAGTCCGCTCGCCTCGGCATCATCACGCCGCAAGCGCGGCGCGTCGCCGAGCGTGAAGGCCATCTCACACCCGAGCAGGTACGCGATGAAGTTGCGGCTGGCCGCATGGTGATTCCTGCGAATACGGCGCATCTCGCTTACGGCCTGGATCCGATGGCGATCGGCCGCGCTTCGAAGACAAAGATCAACGCCAACATGGGCGCATCGCCGGTGTCAAGTTCGACCCTCGAAGAAGTCGAGAAGCTGCGCTGGGCGGAGAAGTGGGGAGCCGACACGGTCATGGACCTCTCGACCGGCGGCGACTTGGATGCGACGCGCGACGCGATTTGCCGCAACTCAACGGTGCCGATCGGAACGGTGCCGATCTATTCCATGATCATCGGTCGGAAGATCGAAGATCTGAACGAAGCGCTGGTCTTAGACACGCTCGAGCATCAAGCGAAGCAAGGCGTCGATTACTTCACGATCCACGCGGGCGTATTGCGTGAGCATTTGCCGTTCATCAAGAATCGTCTCATCGGCATCGTGTCGCGCGGCGGTTCGCTGCTAGCAAAGTGGATGCTCGTTCACAGCAAGCAGAATCTCATGTACACGATGTGGGAAGAGATCTGCGACGTGATGCGCCGGTACGACGTCACGTTCTCGATCGGCGATGGTCTGCGTCCTGGCGGCCTCGCGGACGCGACTGACGCGGCGCAGCTTGGTGAACTGGAAACGATCGGCACACTGACCGAGCGAGCCTGGCGCAAGGGCGTGCAAGTGATGGTCGAAGGCCCTGGTCACGTACCGTTCGATCAGATCGAGTTCAACATGAAGCTCGAGCGGACGCTCTGCCACGGCGCGCCGTTCTATGTGTTAGGTCCACTCGTCACCGATATTTTCCCCGGCTATGACCACATCACGAGCTGCATTGGCGCCACCGCTGCGGCGTATCACGGTGCGAGCATGCTGTGCTACGTCACGCCGAAGGAGCACCTCGGCCTGCCGAAGAAAGATGACGTCAAGCAAGGCTGCATCGCTTACAAGATTGCAGCGCACGCAGCGGACGTCGCGTTGGGAATTCCCGGCGCGCGCGATCGCGACGACGAGCTAACGAAGGCGCGAGCGGCGCTGAACTGGGAGAAGCACTTTGAACTGTCGTTCGATCCCGATACGGCCCGCGCCTATCACGACGAAGACCTTGACGTCGACACCGACTTCTGCGCCATGTGCGGACACGACTGGTGTTCAGTGCGCATCTCCAAGGAGATCGTCGAGTTCACTTCTGGGAAGAGCGACGACTACCAATGGGACAAGCCCAAGCGCTCGGCGGCGCTGACTGACGAGCAGCAAGAGATTCTCGCGAAGCGCGGCGTCCTATCGCCCGAGGAGATTCACAAGCTAGCGTCCAAGACGAAAAAAGTGGTCGATGTCGAGGAAGGCGCAAAGGCGTCGTGTCACTCGGACTACGTTGATCCTGAAGAGGCGCAGCGCATTCAGTCAGGCAAGCTGGTGCAGCTCAACACGGCTCCGGCGCACAATCTTCCGAGTCAAGACTCCGTCATTTGATGCCACCTATTCGCGTCGTTTTCAATGTCAACGACAGCGCGACATCAGTCAGGGCGTTTCTCGCGCGTTTGGGACCGATAGTTGAGCGCGCTGGCGACCCGAACTGGGAGGTCGATCTTTCGACTTGCAGATACATCGGGCCATTCGCAGTCTCGATCCTCGCCTCGATTTAGCATCGCTCAACGGTAGCGGGCGCGCGCCCTGTCATTCATTTGCCAGCGCAGCCGCTGAAGTTGCAAGCGTTCTGTACCTTTTTGCGGGTTGAGCCACACGCTTGGCGGTTCAGCGCCCGACCAGTTTCATGCAAGGAATGAAACGGTCCGGTTGCGGCAGCATCGAACGGTCACGCACCTTGACGCAGAACAAATCGTTCAGCTGGCTGACGCTCATGGAGTTCTTGACGAGGAGCGCGCTGAGCAGCTGCGAGTAAGTGTTCTCGAGGCAATCCAGAATGTGATTGATCACGCAGTCTCCGTCGTCGGCGCGTTCTCATGCGCGCGATTTGTCAATCGAGCCGTATGCGTTGGGATTGTGGACATGGGGATCGGACGAGCAGGCGCACTGAGAAGACGATTCCCCGACATCGCGGACGACGCCGACGCGTTACAGCGAATCGCTAACGGAGGCGCGAGTGCGCAGTCGCGCGAGAATAACGCGGGCCTCGGAATTGAGCATCTGCGTTCGATCACCTCGAACGTACAAGGCGAGCTGACGGTGGTTTCAGGCAAGGCTATCGGCATCGTGTCTAGGCCGCGGTGAACTTGGAGCATTGGGATGCTTGAGCACGAATTTGGAGGAACGGGAGTACTCTTCCGAATGCCCGTTGATCCCATTCACGATCAGTTCGGAAGGACATATCGTTCTGAAAGCAGTCGAGTACCTGGCCGCCGATCAGTCGGTGACCGGCAGCGCGATGACTCTGGCCGATGCCGTCTTCAATCGCGTCGCGGGAGGTGAGCGAGTCGCCGTGGATTTCGGCGGGTTCACGGGTGCATCGTCGAGCTACTTCAATCTGCTCATCCGCAAGCTTGCGCGCGACGACGTTGGCGCCGCGTTCGTATGGGCACCAGAGTCGTTCCGCTTTGGCAACAGCTTCCAGAAGTCGGTGTTTGAGCAGAGTCGCGCCGCGGTACTGCCGCGCCGCGATGCGCCGTGACGTTCGTTCTGAATTGTCCGATGCGCATCACGGATCCCAAGGCCGCATGTCACTCGGACTATGTTGATCCCGACGAAGCGCAGCGACTTCAATCGGCGAAGCTCGTGCAGCTCAACCCAGCGCCGGGGCACAATCTTCCGAGTCACGATCCGATCCTGTGATGAGCAGTTGACGGTCGGTACGATGCGTCGATGGCGCGACTGCAGCCGGATCTGACTCCCGACCCGATGCCTTCGACACAGGCTCGCTCTGCCTTATCGAGCGAGCCTGAGTTGCTATCGCTACCGCAGATGCGCTATCAGGCTGAATACGTGTGGCTCATCTTCTTCTCGAGCCTCGACGTCATGCTCACATGGGCAATTCTGCGGCGCGGCGGTGAGGAAGTGAATCCAGTCGCGAACTTTGTCATCGGCTGGTGGGGATTGAATGGCGCCATCGCATTCAAGTTTGCGCTCATGCTCTTCGTAATCGTCTGCTGTGAGGTCATCGGCCGGAAACGCGATCGTGCGGGCCGCATGCTCGGCCGGGTCGGAGTCTTGATCAGCTCGGCGCCGGTTGTGTATTCGCTTGGATTGTTAGCTCATCACGTGCTGGTGGAAGCACCAGCGCAGTAAGGGTCCACATGCCTGAGCGACGCATCGGCTCATCGCTCATTGCACTCGTCGTCGCTGCGTTCGTTACGATCATGTTGTCTGCCGCGAGCGTCCGCGCCGACGCGCCGAAACGCGTCGCGGTCATCGGTGACGCGACCGCGCTCGGACAGGGCCGCGAGGCGCGAATGTCGGCGTGGCCCATGCAACTCGGGCGGATGCTTGGACGCGGTTGGCTCGTTCAGAACTTCTCGCGCGGCGCGGCCAGCCTTGATCCGGTCGCTCAGCGATTCATGTGCTCACTGCCCGAGTGGCCTGCGGCCAAGACATTCGAGCCGGATGTAGTCGTCATCGCGCTCGGCGCGTCGGACGCCGTGGAGTCGACATTCAAGGCCGCGCCGCGCGTTCCTGCTGGAATCGATCAGATTCTGAAGGAGTTGTCCGCACTGCCCAAGAAGCCGGTTGTGTATTTGTGCTTGCCGCCACCCGCCGCGCCAGACTGGCGGCGAGCGGGCACCTACGAACTGGCGACGAAGGAACTCACAGTAATACTGAGCGAGGCGGCAACGCGTAACAACTCGTTGATTGCAACGACGGTCATCGATACACGCGCGCCGCTTGTTGGCAAGGAGTCCCATCTCGTGAGCGGCTTCCTCCCCGACGATGAGGGAGGACGACTCGTCGCGGCGACCGTCTTCAAGAGTCTCACAAGCAGCGACGCGCCAGCGGACCTCGGACCGTATCGGCGGACATCGCCACCCACCGGACTCATCGCCGTCGATTTCGTGAAGGACGGAGAGCCCTTACGAATGCGTGGAAACGAGAAGTGGTTCACGAAGGATGGAGCGCTCGAGCATGTCGCTGGCGGCGGCAGTGTGCTGATGGCACCAATCGAAACAGGTGTCGGCGACTTCCGCATGCGCGCGACGATATGGATTGAGGGCGGCGAACGCCACGGACCGCAGTTCGGCGTCGACGGCAACTGGATCGCGATGGAGAATGCTCGCGGCAACGTCGTCGCCGATGGTGCGGTATTTCGTGGTCGTCCGTACATCGGGCGCACGAGCGAGGTCGTCAAGCGCGGTACATGGATGGAAGTCGAGATTCGTCGGGTCGGCGTCGATCTCGAATTCATCGCCAACGGCGAACTTCTCGTGGTCGTGCCAGCGCCAGGCGAAAAGTTCACGCGCTTCGTGCTCGACCCGCAAGCAGCTCGACTTCGCGTAAAAAATTGGACGGTTGAAACTGAAAGCGACCAACCCGCAGTTAGCGTCCCGATCGCGCCGAAGCCATGAGCTTCTCAATCTCGGTGACCGATTTCGGAATCATCAATGAAAGCACTGTCGGCTTCGTCTTGCCAACGAGGACGTCGTCTTCGATGCGGATGCCGATCTTCTCGTCGGGGATGTAGATGCCTGGCTCAACCGTGATGACGGCACCGACATCGAGCGGTTCGTCGGGCGTGATATCGTGCGTCTCTAGGCCGAGATGATGGCCAGCGCCGTGAATAAACCAGTCACCGTGGCCCGCCTTGGTGATCACGTCGCGGCACGCCTTGTCGACATCCATAAGCGTCGCACCAACCTTGGCCGCAGCGATTCCAGCCAACTCCGACGCGAGAACGATTTCGTACAACTCGCGCTGGCGCTTGGAGAACTTACCGTTCGCGGGATAGGTGCGGGTCACGTCGGCTGAATAGCCGAAGTACGCGGCGCCCGAGTCGATGCAAATGAGGTCGCCATCAGCGAGGGGTTGGTTGTTCGCGTGGTAGTGCAACACAGTGGCGTTGAAGCCGCTGCCCGCAATCGTTCGATACGCGGTGTTGCGTGCCCCATGCGTCTTGTAGGCGTGTTCGATCGCCTCCTGCACGTCGAATTCATTGGCGCCAGGGCGGATCGCCGAGAGCACAGCTTCATAGCCACGCGCGGTGATTTCAATCGCGCGACGCATGACGCTCACTTCGGCAGGCGACTTGCGAGCCCGCATCTGGGCGATCACATGCGTGCGATCTTCGGTGGCGACCCCGGGAATTCGTTCCGAGATCGAGCGGAAGATGACGAGGTCGGGCGAGACGGGGGCGTTGTACGCCGAAAATGGATGGAGGCAGGCAAGCCTTCGCGCTCGTTTCGCCGCCTCCGTCACGAACCGCGCCAGCGCAGTCGTGCGCATGATCGTGCCGACCCCGTAGCGCTCGCGCAGCTTCGACGAGATCGTGTCGCGGAAGCCGTCCCACTTCTCAAGCTCCGGATTCAGCGGTCGCAGGAAGAGGATCGCGCGGCGCGACTCGACCGGATTCTTGGGGTCGAGCAAAAGCACTGCGCCGGCCTCATCATTGATGCCGGTGAGATATTCAAAGTGCGGATGCGGACGCCAGCCGTGATCGAGGCTCGCTTCGCCATCGCCAGCGAACACGAGCCCGATTGCGTCGCCCTTCGGATCCTTCAGGGCCGCGAGCACTTTGGCTCGGCGCTCGGCGAATTCGCTGAGTGGAATAGCAGCGTCTGTAGGCATGGTGGTCATGCCACGACAGCCGAGCGTTTCGCGTTGAGAAGCATGTTCGCGTAAGTATTCATCGCGTCGCGAAGCTGCTCGAAGCTCTCAAGGACGTAGAGAATCGGTTGGTAATGATCGATTGCGAAGCTCGTATTGCAGACATTTTCCAGTTCGAACGGTCGGCGGTCTACGTCGTTCGAGATGAGCGCATGTTTGCTCTCGCCCGGACTTGAGATGAGACCAGAGCCGTAGATCTTGAGTTTTCCATCTTCGCGGATCAGACCGAATTCGACGGTGAACCAGAACAACCGAGCAAGTCGCTCGGTGTGGCGAGGATCGGCCGTGAGTAGCGCCGCCTTGCCATAGGTTTGGAGAAAGTCGGCGAAGCGCTCGTCGGCGTGCAATGGAACGTGTCCGAAGACGTCGTGAAAGATGTCGGGCTCGGGCAAGTAATCAATCGATTCCTTCGGACGGATCACGACCGTCGTCGGAAAATCGCGCTGCGCGAGGCAGGCAAAGAACGCTTTCGGTTTCAGGTAGCCCGGCACCGCGCGACTCTGCCAACCCGTCAAGGGCTTGAGCCTGCTGTTGATTTCACTGAGTGGCGGAATGCGATCGCGGCAAAGGTTGATGATCTTCGCGCCGCCGAGGTAGGTTGTCGATGCGTGATCAGCCAGGTACGACATCTGCCGGTCGAAGAGGGTGCTCCACGTCTCTTGATTCTCGGCGGAGTACCCCTCGTAGCCCTGGGTGATGTAGATTTGAGCGGGATCCTCAAATCCCGGGTCGCCGAAGTTGTCGGCGTAGTGCTGGGCCCGTTTGCCTTGGGGGCCGTCAATCATCGCGTGGTTCAAGCTGCCCGACATCTCGCCCATTGGTGGTGCTCCGGTTCGGCGGTCTCGATTCGATCCGAGGGCTGCATCCTAGCGGTTGCGGATTTGGCACTGATAGAGGTTCACGCGACGGACCAGTCACAATTTTCTCGCTTCGGCTGAGAGAACGGTTGTGCTGTTCTCGGAAGGCAGAGGGAAGGTCGTTCGGGGAACGATCCCCCCACAGAGCTGAGTCCCGCAAGGGATCAACCTCGACTGCCGACGAGATCTCAGCTCCGGAACGAGTGCCGACCGCGCCGCCTCACGAACACATCGCCGGCGGCGCGGTCGGTCCACGGAACACGGCCGCCGGGGTAGGAGCGGGCACATTGGTCCCGGTCGCCCCGCCGCCTGATCGCCGACCCCGTCGCCGCTCTGCCGAACAGCGCGAAATCGGCGGGTAGGCGCAGACGGGCGCCGCGGGGCGTCGGGCAAAGATCCTCAGAGAGGAGCGGCGAGTTGGCAGTGATGCCAGCTCGTCGCTGCTTTTTGGCGACGCGATCCGAACGAGCGCGCATTCCTCAACCGCGCGAGCTGCGCCGCGTCGGACCGAGTTGGGCCAACTTGAACCGCCAACTCAACCCGCCAACTCAACCCGCCAACTCAACCCGCCAACTCAACCCGCCAACTCAACCTAGCTACTCACACGCTGCGGCCAGCGACCTTCTTCAACGCTCGCAGCGCGTCCGCCTCGTTGTGCAGTTCGATGGGCGCGTTGAGTCGAACGATGTCGATTGCACCTCGCACATCAATGCCAGACCCATCGACACCGACAACGATCGGTTTCTCCATTCCGACTTCAGCCGAGGTGAGGCACGCGGTTCGAACGAGGTCGGTGTGCGCCGCGTTGAGCGCCTTGCAGATCGCCGCCTCGCTTGCAGCGAGGGCGTTTGGCCGCATCAGCGCTTCCCCGTCGATGAACAGGCCGTTGAATCGAGCTGCGTCGATCGAAATGGTTGCCCACCGCACGTCGGGCGGATCGCCGTGATAAATCCGCCAGCGATCCGCGAACGCAGCCTTCGGTCCATTCTCGTCAAACTGCTCTAGCGTGACGTGAAGATGCATCGACTCGTCGTCTTCGTCAGGGAGGCAAAGAGTCGTATCAACCGAGCGAATCATCGCGACCATCACCGACGCCGCGAGGTGCCCGTCCGGGGCGACAATGATCTTGATAGGACGGTGTTCACTGTCGAAGCGCAGGATGCCGCTGAGGTGACCACGTAGGAACGCGATCGCGTTTTCGACTGCGGGATCGACCGGTTCGAGCATGCGCGCGAGTGTACCGGCGCGGCGCGATGCGCCGTATGCTCTCGCCGGTGCGAGCGCGTCATTCATGACTCTGATTTGCTGTCCCATCCATGTTGACGGCGCTGGTCAAGTGGAAGAGGCCCTCGCGAAGGCGCGATCCGCAGTGGCGAAGGGTGCGAAGTTGATTGAATGGCGAGCCGATCTCCTAGCGGAGGAGATCGCCGAGGTCGCAGTCCCTGCGATCCGAACACTGGTCGCCGAATCGCCCGCGCCGTGCATTCTGACGATCCGCCCGACGTGGGAAGGCGGGCTTTACGCTGGCTCGGAGTCCGACCGCGTGAGTCTGTTTGAGGCGATCGGTACCGGTTCGCCGGCGCCGCGATACTTCGATATCGAACTCGACGCCTATCGCACGAGTCGCAATCGGCGACAGAAGTTGAATCTCGCGGTGGATCACGCGGATCAGGTGCGCGACGTAGAACCGCGACTGATTCTCTCGACGCACGACTTTGGTTCGCGCCCGGCGGACCTCCTGCAGCGCGTGGCTGCCATGGCAGCGGAGCCAGCGTGCGCCGTGATGAAGATAGCGTGGACCGCGCGATCGATTCGCGATAATCTCGAAGCGTTCGATTTGTTAGCTGATCGCGTAAAGCCATCCGTCGCGCTCTGCATGGGCGAATTCGGACTCATGTCGCGAGTGCTTGCTGGAAAGTTCGGAGGACTCTTTACGTTCGCGGCGCTCGATCGCGGCGAAGAGTCAGCACCCGGGCAGCCGTCGATCGACGAACTGCGCGGCCTCTATCGGTTTGACCGAGTGAATGCCGCGACGCGCGTGTATGGAGTGATTGGCGCGCTGGTGTCACATTCCCGAAGCCCCACGGTGCACAACGCAGGTTTTAGTTCAGTCGAGTTTGATGGTGTGTACCTTCCGATGCCAATTCCACGGGAGTATGAACATTTCAAGGCGTCGGTTGGTGCCATGATTGATCACCCCACACTAACATTCAGGGGCGCGAGCATCACCATTCCGCATAAGGAACATTGCGTGAGGTTCGTTCGCGAACGAGGTGGCCATGTCGGCGCGATCGCCGCAGCACTCGGCGCTGCGAACACGTTGATCGTTGAAGACGATGGCACAATCGCATGTGCGAATACCGACGCGGCGGCGGCAGTCGAAGCGATCGTAGGTGGATTACGTCGTGTCGACGGGCGCTTGGATGGCGTACGTGTGGCAATCCTCGGTGCCGGCGGCGTTGCTCGCGCTGTCGCGGGCGGCGTGGCGATCGCGGGTGGACGCGCCGTTGTGTTTGCGCGCGATGCGGCGCGAGCGGAAGCGCTAGCGAGCGACGTCATGCGCGGTATAGGGGCGCTCGATGCGAACGACGCGGATCAGGCGGAGCAGATCTCAGCGTTGATCGGCGCGAAGACGGCGCCCGGCAACGTGACGGTGGGCCGGTGCGAAGCGCTCGGCTGCGGCTGCTTCGAGGTGTTCGTGAATTGCACGCCAGTTGGTATGTCGGGAGGCCCCGCGGCCGATGGGGATCCGGTCGAGTCGCTTGCGGCGTCGGTGGGTCAGGATGTGACAGTTCAGTACGACGGTGTGCTCGTGATGGACACGGTCTACGTTCCGCGGGAAACGCCTTGGCTGCGGACGGCGCGAGACCGCGGCGCGACGTGCGTGTACGGCTCGGATATGTTCGTGCGGCAAGCGTGTCGACAATTCACGCGATGGACGCGGCGGGACGCGCCCCGCGCGACCTTCGACGCACTGGCGCAGGTACTGAGCCACGACTAACATCACCGAGCAGTCCGCGCAGCGGCTGCCGTGTCGGAGCGAACGTTGCCAAGGTGCGCGCAACAAATCGCGAGTTGCCAAGGGGGATAGCGCGCTGCAGTCGCCGCTCGATAGGTTCTGCCTGCGCTGGCGCTGCGGCCAACGCGATCATCGCCCGCCACGCAGCCTGCGAACGATTGGACGTGCCAAGGCTAGAGGTGAGCACAGCCGGGCGATCAGTTGCACCGAGATGAAACGCCGCACTTGACCAGTGCCAGCGGTCAGGATTCGCGCACAGTTTTTCGCGCAGCGGTGCCGCTTCAACGAAGGCGAGCGCCTCGGCGATTGAACTGTCAGAGACGGGAATCGACCAGAATCGAGCGTGAAAGAGCGAGTCACGGCGGCCCCTTGCGCGATTGAACATGCGCGCGTACTCGCTGTGTGCGTGTTGAATCGCGTGACTCAATGCGGTGGCCGATGGAGGAACCGCGACGAATAGGGATCGAACGGCGCACAACGCGAACCCAGCAACGTTGACGTGGTGGTGCCGGAATCGTGCGTTGAGGAGCCGAAGGTACGCATCCCTGTCGGCGTCATTTCGGAAGATGTGTTGGCCATTGTTGCCCCCATGCACGACAAGGTTGGGAATTCCCGGAACGATGAGACGAAGTGGTCGCGACATGGCGAACAAGCTAAGCGCGACTTCCTTCGTGCCGCGAAAATCGGGAGTTATTTCTTGCCACGAGGAATTGCAGGCACCTGCGACATTTCGCGTGCGGCACTCGTGCGGCACTCGTGCGGCACTCGTGCGGCACTCGTGCGGCAATGGGCTGCCCAGCGTGTGTTCATTGCGGCGGCGAGGTGTCGAGCGACGCGGCGCGTCAGTTGGTTCGCATCGCTGGGTGTCAGACACCCGCGGTTCGCATCGCTGGGTGTCAGACACCCGCGGTTCGCATCGCTGGGTGTCAGACACCCGCGGTTCGCATCGCTGGGTGTCAGACACCCGCGGTTCGCTGCGTTGGGTGTCAGACACCCGCGGTTCGCATCGCTGGGTGTCAGACACCCGCGGTTCGCATCGCTGGGTGTCAGACACCCGCGGTTCGCATCGCTGGGTGTCAGACACCCGCCAGCAAGATTTACACAACTACTCACACAAGTTTCCGCGCATGGCGGGGCGCCGCGGCGACTCCGCGTTCTCACGTAACTCGTTCGGGCTCGGACGCTCGTCGTGGCGTCGTCGTGATATCAGCCCGTGGTGGAAATCAATCGGACTATGAACGAGCGTGTTAGCCCGAAACATTGGGTGGCTGCGGCGACGCCGCGACTTGCCGGAGCGTGCGGATAACGCTGCGTCGCGATTCCCACTCTACAGCTGGGCATCTGAGCAATCGTTATTCGTTCTCGCTACCAAAGCACCCTCTTCACGCGGGACCCGTCGCGCGATCGTCCGCTGAACGGGTTGATGAGATCGCCCGTCGTCGCGTATCGCTGACGCCGCGCACTGATGCCGGTCAGCGAGCCCGTCCGATTCGCGGCGCTCGCTCGCTCGCATCGCTTGCGCTCCCATTCGCCGGCGCGTTGTCAGCGTGTTCGTTCTGCTGAATGCCTCAATGCGCGCAGGCAATCCGTCGCGCATCCAGCTCGAGGTCTTGCGGTCCGACTGCGTCAGTCTCTTCCGCTCATCTGTGTCCGCTCCACCAAAGCCATCTTCCATCCTGATTTCCCCGCCGCCACACTCGCGGCATGAAATCACATCAAGACCGCTGGACCGTCCTCATCGACAACTTCGCGTCCTCGGGCCTCACCGT
>Ga0163148_10004920_pt1 | contig 13683 bp, 5 predicted proteins | sample OliLakLV19MP7P2_FD_148606 | JGI IMG/M metagenome (GOLD analysis project Ga0163148, IMG submission 148606) | Freshwater microbial mat bacterial communities from Lake Vanda, McMurdo Dry Valleys, Antarctica- Oligotrophic Lake LV.19.MP7.P2 | ecosystem: Environmental > Aquatic > Freshwater > Lake >... | reverse complement strand
GTATGAAACTAAAATCATTAGAGAAATCTATACCAATACTCCGGACAGTTTTTGAGGCAAAGGCTGAAACCCGCATTATACCGTTAGCATTTGTCTAAACTCGAAGGCTGAAACCCGCATTCTGCCGTTGGCAATTTAAAACTGTCCGGACTGTTGCTATACAAAAAGCATAAAGTGGCCTATTGTAGTTGTAGAATCCTACCAGGATAGAGCTTAGAGCTATCCCTCAATGTTTCCTCAAATGTTATAGAACTGTGACTGATGTTACTTTTGGCGATCGGTTCAAAGCTGCAGGGTAAGCGCATCTCAAACCCTATTGACACGGTAGTTTTGAGTTTCGCTCAAAACACAGAATAGTTCATAAATACTGCTTTCAAGCCAGCGTACGGGGTTGACATTCTGGCTTTTGTATGAGTGAAAACCAAAAAGACGGTTTAGTCCATGTTTTCTCAATCATTCACGACAATTTGACCTATTTTGAACAGAAAATCGATATTCAATCAGCAATTTAAGCATTTTGTCTGTGCTGAAAGTTACAAAATTAGATGCGCTTACCCTGTTCAAAGCTGCTTGTCTAGTATCAGTTTAGCTAACTTGGATATTGGTAAGGGTGCATCTTTAATATGAAGCGTTACGCTCTTGTGATTGGGATTTCTGAATATAGAAATCCCTCGTTTTCGGTTCTTCCAAAAACGGTTTCTGATGCTGAAGCAGTTGCTCGTCTGCTGGAACAATATGGCGATTTTCAGGAGGTTCAACGATTCCCTGCTCGCTGGGTTGAACAACGAAATTGTTACGAGATGGTTGCGAGTGAAGTAAAAGGAGAAGATTTAAGCCAGGTTCTCCGTAACTTTCTGGCAAACAAAGCTGTTCGTAGTGATGCTCTTATTTACTTTACGGGGCACGGTACTACTCTATTAGACAACATGGGGCAGAAGACGGGCTACCTCGTCACTTCAGACTTCACCTCACAAGAACCTCAACGCGGTATCGCACTGAGCAGCTTTAATAAAGTTGTCTCCGAAGCAAGCCTTACTAGTTTAGTCGTCATGCTAGACTGCTGCCATGCCGGGGCTTTACTTGATCGAGAGATGATTCAAGAAAGTCTCTCTGCCTTCTCCGATAAGGACTATTACTTGATTGCGGCATGCCGTAGTTTTGAATCAGCTTATGTGGATAAAGAGAGCAGTGTATTTTCAGGGGCAGTTATTCGGGGACTGAGGGATGGCAAGCCAGACGAGAGGGGCCGAATAACGTGTGAGCGCCTGTTCGAGCATATTAGTAACGAGTTAGAGAACTCAGGCCAAGAGCCGCTTCGTATTAGTTCGGGTAGAACCATCAATTTAGTCACCCGTCCCGTTGATAAACCGCCACCGAGCCTCGATAAACCTCTAGCAGTAAACCGCAATAACCCATACCAGGGGTTACAGGCATTTGGAGAGGATCAATCAGACTACTTTTTTGGGCGTGAAAATGCAACTGAAGATCTATTGGAAAGGCTAAACAAAGGACGTTTCTTGTTGGTAATGGGGGTCTCAGGACGGGGCAAGTCTTCCCTGGTTAGAGCAGGCTTGTTACCAGAGCTAAAGCGCGATCGCCTACCTAACTCAAGCCAATGGATGATTGAAACTATTTCTCCTGGCTCGACTCCTGTAGAACAAATTAACAAGGTTCTCAACTATCAGCAAGCTAATAAGCCTTATCTTTTGTTTATTGATCAGTTTGAAGAACTATTCACTCTTTGTCAAAACGAAGAAGATCGGAAAATCTTCATTCGTATGATGGTCAATGAAGTGACTATGTCTAACTGCCAAAGTTACATTGTCGCTGCCATGCGAAGCGATTTTATCGATCAGTGTGTTGACTATCCAGAAATCGAAGAATTAATTAACCATACACTACCTGCTCCATATATTGTTAAGCCGCTCTCTTTTGCGGAATTGTCAGAAGCGATTGAACAACCCGCTACAAAACAGGGTGTTACTTTTGAACGGAGACTTTTAGATCAAATTCGGGACGATGTGCGAGATCAACCCGGTGCTTTACCTCTATTACAATTTGCTCTGACAGAGCTTTGGCGTATTTGTGTTACGGAATCATCTGATCCTCAGCCTGTTTTGACCTATGCAGCCTACAAGCAAATTGGTGGTGTTGAAGGTGCTTTAAACAATCGAGCAGAAAGACTATACTCTAGTCTGAGTGAGTCTGACCAAACTTTTGTCCGCGATCTTTTTAAGGAAATTGTACAGATTGGGGAAGGAGAAACTATTACCCGTCGTCCTGCTAAACGAGAGCGATTGAAAGCGATCGCAGACTCACCCGAACAGTTTAAAAGGATTACTCGTCTTCTCTCGGGAGAGCAACAACGCTTGATTGTAATGAATCAAGAGACTGTTGAGATAGCTCACGAATCTCTCCTCTCTAGCTGGAAGGATCTCCGCAATTGGATAGAAGAAGACCGAGAAAGCATCCGAATCAAGCAAAAGCTGGAAGAATTCTGCCAAGAGTGGCAAAACCGATTTCAGCAATCAGATGCTGCATTGCTAACAGGAGAATGGCTGGGAATTATTGTTAACTGGAACGAAAATAGGCAGCCTCGTTTGTCTCCTATTGAAAAGGAATACCTGCAAAGAAGTGTTGATAAACGCGATCGCCAGCAGAGAGAACGAGAACTGTTACTTGAAGAAAATTTGCGAAAGGAACAAAGACTCAGACAACAAGAACGGAAGTTTTGGGAAAGGGCAACTTTAGCTGCTTTTTTGTTATTAAGCCTGCTCCCTCCGTTTCAAAAACTCATGCTAGATTGGCGGGTTGAAGTACAAGCTCGCTACCGCGATATTACAAGACAAATACCTTCATCAGGTGCGTTCCCTCCCGTCGCCTTAGTCCAGATTGATGATGAATCGATTGATAAAGACGAGCGATTGAAAGACACGAATCCCATTGATCGTTCCTATTTGGCAGACTTAGTCGATCGACTTTCACAGGCAGGAAATCGGATTATCGCCTTTGATTATCAGCTTGATCAACTATACAAGCCCGAACAAGAAAAAAAGCTTCAGGTGTCACTTGAAAATGCAGTTAAAAGGAACGAAACTCTATTTGTTTTTGCTGCTTTTCTACCTAGTGAAGATAATGATAAATCAGAAATTGGAATTAACAAAAATAGCTCTCTAGCTAAAAATTTGAACTGGAGTCTTCAAGGGTTCACGAACTCAGAAGAGCAATATATAATGCTGCCTTTTTGGAACGAAGGCTGTGCTAAGGTATGCCCTTTCTCGTACTTGTTGTCTCTGTCAAAAGCTAGCCGCTTAGATCAAACAGATCAAGAAATAGCTTCCTTACTTCAGCCAAAACTAAATAGCACTGAAGATTTTAGATCGCAGTTTGTTAATAAGTTAAATAACCTAAATTTAGGAAATAAAGAAGTTCAGTTTCTCAGTAAATTAAGCTTTAATCTGCCGGCAACGCTAGTCTATAGCAACTTAAATCAACCATTATTGAGGCCGATTATTGATTACTCTATCCCCCCGGAGAAAATCTACGATCGTATTTCTGCCCAGAAATTGCTAGATGAAGATTCTTCCTCGCCTGATACTTTAAATTTATCTAAACAAGTTGTGATAATTGGAGCCGGAGGATATAAAGAGGCAGGTCTACAGCAGTTCGATGGAGATGACTCGCCATTACCTCAAGCAATGGCTTACTGGCGTCAGAAACCTGACAACAAAAATCCTCTTAAGATACTAACAGGAAGTGAGATTAAGGCATACACAATACATCATCTTTTAAATCGGCGATTAGTTATTCCTGTTCCTAATTTATGGATGGTTATGCTTGGGGCAACTTTAGGTAAGTTAGCTCTAGTATCCTTAGAACGTCGCCAAACAACATGGACTCGCAAACAACAAACTCGATATACACTCGGTTTAGTAGGTGCTACAGGTTTGTACGGATTGATTAGTTTACAGTTTTATATTTCTGGGGCGATTTTACTGCCTTTCGTTTTACCTTCATTGCTATTCTGGTTCTATATTCTTCCCACGTTAAGGAAGGAAACCGATGGTTAAAAACATTTCTATCTTACTTTCAATTGCAATTCTCGTAGCTGAGGCTAGCTCTGTTACGATCATGCCAGCAGAAGCCCAGAACTCTGGGTTTCGTCAACAGGCCAATCGAGGTTTCTTCGGAGGTCTTTTGACCCGCTTAACGCAACGGCGGAACACTCCTCAGCCTCGCACTTCTCGCGGTGATCTCTGCTTGATTACGCCAGGGTTACTTGAGAGTGAGGAGCGATTTGAAATTTGGAACGATCGCCCACTTTTCCTGTGGCAAGGAGAAGCCAGTCGCCTTGTCGTTCGTGATGCTGAAACTGCGGAAACTATGTGGGATTATCCTATCTCTCAAAACAATATAAGTGGGATTGCTCCAAGAGAATATGGTGTGATTTACGATGGAGAAAGATTAGAGCCTCAACGGCTTTATGAGTGGAGATTGGTGAAAGATTCTGACCCTGATCCGTCTGCTGCTGCATTACAGTCGGGCAATTCCCAGGAAGAACAGTTTTTTGCGTTTCGGATAATGTCTGAGCCTGATCAGAATCAAGTGACTACTGGAGCCAAAGGCTTATCGGAACTACTGGCAGTAACTTCTGAAAATATCGCACATCAGAGAGCTGATTATTTGATTGAGCAAGGGCTTTGGTCAGACGCCTTGCAAACGCTGTATAGTGTTGAAAATCCTTCTCTACCCTTCAAGCAGGGGCTACAGGAATTGGTCACTTCTTTTTGTGACAATGCAAGATAATAACTGAAAGTAAATAGTATAGTGCCGTCTAAGCAGAGATTTTACACAAGGCTTTCGTTAAAATTAGCATTAAAAAGTATACATATCTAAGAATGCACTATCTAATTACTGTCAACTGCGACGAAATGATCTAGAGCTTTTTGAGACACAAATCTGAATTTCACACAGCCCCCCAAAGGAATTCCCAATGTTATTTGAAAAACAGTGTTTATTTACGTTGGTCGTTGTATCTACCCTGCTTAACTTAGTTTCTGTTGATCACTTGTTAGCACAACCCATTACCCGTGCGAATGATGGAACCAACACGACGGTGACTCGAAATGGTAACCGCTTCAATATTAGGGGTGGAACTCTTTCTAGAGATGGGGCAAATCTATTTCACAGTTTTGGGCAGTTTGGGTTAGGTCGCGGCCAGGTTGCAAACTTTCTATCCAACCCTCAAATCCACAACATTTTAGGGCGAGTTGTTGGGGGCAATCCTTCTGCGATTAATGGGCTAATTCAATTGACCGGAGGTAACTCCAATCTTTATTTAATAAATCCAGCAGGAATTCTGTTTGGCCCTGATGCGAGCCTAGATTTGCCTGCTTCATTCTTTGCGACAACTGCTACAGGAATTGGCTTCGAGAATGGTTGGTTGAGTTCGATCGCCTCTGGAGACTATGCAGCACTGATTGGCGACCCCAACTCTTTTGTATTTAATACACCACAACCGGGATCGATCCTGAATGAAGGGCAACTATCTGTTACTTTAGGGCAGAGTCTCATGCTATTGGGAGGCACAGTTGTTAATACCGGGACTCTCACCGCACCAGGGGGTTCTATTACGATTGCCGCCATCCCTGGAGAACATCGGGTGCGTCTGAGCCAGACGGGAATGGTTCTCAATCTAGAGCTAGAAACGATAGGTAGTCAAATAGACTCCTCTAGCAATACAGAGAACCTCTTACCTTTTACTCCACTATTATTGCCTGAACTATTAACAGGAGGCACTCTTACAAGCGCTACTAGCATAACGGTTAATCCTGACGGATCAATACGGTTGTTTGGCTCAAGCGTTGATGCCCCTGCAACTCCTGGAACTGCGATCGCCTCTGGTGTGATCGACACTGCAAATTCTCAGTCCCTGACGACGGATACCCCTGAGATTAATGTGATAGGCGATCGCGTTGCTCTGATTAACACTCGTCTTGATGCCTCCAGCCCAAACCAGGGTGGAACAGTTCGGATTGGTGGAGATTATCAAGGCCAGGGAACTGTTCCCAATGCAGATTTTACATACATAGACCGAGCTTCTATCATCAACGCAGACGGCATCGGTTCTGCTGATGCTGGTCGTGTCATTGTTTGGGCAGATAATACAACTCAGTTTTTGGGTAATATCAACGCTAGAGGTGGCTCTATATTGGGCAATGGTGGCTTTGCCGAAGTTTCCGGCAAAGATAACCTGGTTTTTCGCGGCAATGTTGATCTAAGTGCTGCTAATGGAACTGTAGGTAGCCTCTTGCTTGATCCGGTCGATATTACGATTGTTGATGCTAGTGTTGGGGTCGATGACGCTCAAATAACAGATAACAGAATTCTTTCGAGTGATGCAGGTACGGCATTTACCATTTCTGAAGATGCGTTAGAAGGGCTATCTGGTAACGCCTCCATTTCTCTTGCCGCTACTAACAATATTACTATCGAAGATCTGACCGACAATACACTCAATTTTGCTACTTTAAGTGGGAATGGTCGGTCTGTCACGTTTACAGCAGGCAATACCTTCTCGATGGAGCCTGGCGACACCATCCAGACTCAGGGTGGCAATGTAAACATTTCAGGCCAGACCCTTGAACTTGGCGGAATTCAGATCGCGAATGTAGGTTTAGACGCTTTTAGAAGCGTTACTTTGACCGGAAATGAAATTAACCTTTTAGGCGGATCAAATTCAGTTCAAGTTGTCGGAACAAATACTAGTTTTGGTGGAACTATCACTCTACGGCCTTTGGCTACAAACCAGGATATTGTCGTTGGCGGAACCAATGATAGTAATCCTGGGACACTAGATATTACCAATAGTGATTTGTCGGCATTGAGCTTACCTAGAACCTCTAACGAGATTATTGTCGATGGCTTTAGCAGTAACGGAAACATTACGGTTGTTAATCCTGGCACGCCCTTACAGCTGGAAGAAACTTTACGCCTCCAAACTCAAACAGGCTTAATCAGGGTAGAAGGCAGCATTCAAGCACCTGAAATTAGATTCAGAGCTAATGAGCTAGATCTAGTTGGAGAGGTAGGTTCGATCGCCACCAACTCTGTCACGTTTGAGAGCGGCTTGTCTTCACAGAATATTAGATTTGGAGATAGTGTAGAAGGTGATCCAACCGCTTTAGAAATTACCACTGCTGACTGGCAGCGTATAAACCTTGGAGGATATTCTAGAGATCTTACCTCTCCCACACCTACTGAGCCCTTCACTTCTATCAACATCGGAAGCAATAATAGTGGCACCATCACAGTGTTGTCACCGATAACAGCAGGTTCCATCAACATCGGAAGCATTAATAATAGTGGCACCATCACGGTGTTGTCGCCGATAACAGCAAATTCTATAAGCTTTCGGGCCGATGAAATTGACTTGTTAAGTGGGGTCAACTCGATCCAAGGTAGATCTTCTATTTCATTTGGGGTTGGGACATCTGGCCAAAATATAATCGTTGGCGGAACAGACAATGCCACCAATGCTTTAGATATTACTGTTGATGATTTAGCTGCCGTTCAAGCAACTGATCTTACGTCGATTAGTATTGGACAATTTTTTAGTAGCGGTAACACTCAAAGTGGTACTTTGTCAGTTGCAGGGCCAATTCGAGCACGCTCTATTACGCTCGTTGCTGATGAAATCAACCTGGAAGCCCTCGTCCAAGCAAACTCAGTTACGCTACAAACTGCGAGCTTGAATCAGCCTGAAATCACCATCGGTGGAAGCAGCGATACAGGAGCCTTAGATATTACTGCAAACGATTTAACATTTTTGCGTTCACTACAAGGAAATACTTTCCCATCTTTGCGAGTTGGTTCACAGTTTACGAGCGCGAATACATCTATCCGAGTTCCACGTGCAGATTCCCCTTTGATATTTGACAATTCACTAACCCTGACAGCAGGAGGGACAGGTTCCATTACGGTCGATCGAGATCTTCGAGCAAATGGTAATGTTGACCTGACAACATCAGGTACAGGTTCTATTACAATCAACCAAAATCTTCGAGCAAACAACAATCCAACTCTCGAAGAAAGTGGTGATATCAATCTTGCTAGCAATAATTCTATTGCCATTAATCAAAATTTGATAGCAGACGGGAATATTGAACTGCGTGCTAATGAAATTGATTTGCAAGGTGGAGATGGCTCAGTACGCACAACGAGTAATGGAACCATTACGCTAAGACCATCCAGTAGCGATTTGAGTCAAGATATTGCTTTAGGTGGAACTGCTGACAGTGGAACGGAAACCCTCGATCTAACCGCCGATGAGCTGAGCGCTTTGAGAGATGGATTTTCTCGGGTGAGTATTGGTCTGCGACAATTCAACGATCAACGTAGAGTTGCTGCCTTCACAGGCGATATTTCAGTCGTCGGCAATGTCAACCTTAGTGATCCACTATCCCTGTTAACAGATACAGGAGAGATTAGTTTTCAAGATACAGTTACTCTACGTGGACAAGGCAGTAACTTATCCCTAAACACAGGTACGGGTTTAGCGACAGCAGGCTTAGGTTCAATCGTATTGAATGGAGGAATTAACATTCCCGGAAATTTGACTTTCCCTACCTTTACCTCTAGCGAAACTTCGCCATCCGTGACGCTTGGTGGCAACATTACTGCCAGTGGAACAATCAAACTAGACTTTCCGCTTACGTTTAGTAGGGATACGACGTTGCGCTCTAGAACTGGCCCGATCTTGCTCAGCCAGCCAATTACTACAACTTCCGAACTAACACTCAATGCTCAAAACAATATCAGAACCAGTAACATTACTGCTACCGGGGCGATCGCTATCACCAGTAGCTCAGGTGAAATTTTTACTGGAGACTTAGATGCTGCGGATCTAACACTCAGTGCTCAAAGTAACATTACAACCAGCAACATTACTGCCATAGGTGGAATCAACCTCACCAGTCAAACAGGCGCGATCGTGACTGGAAATTTAAACACTTCAAATGCTACTCAAGGGAGTCCCATTTCAATTAGGGCTAGCGACAGCATCACAACTGGAACGATTGACTCTAGCTCGACCAATGGAAATGGAGGAGCGGTGCTGCTGGATCCGACAGGTGATATTCAAGTTACATCCATCAATACGCAGGGTGGAGACAATGGTAGCGGTGGGGATATTGAAATTCAAACTGGTAGATTTTTCCGGGCAACAGGGACATTCACAGACCGCAATGGTCAAATTGCCAGTCTTTCCTCTGCGGGCGGTGTTGGAAATGGCTCAATCAGGATTCGACATGGTGGAGGCTCAACTGATTCGTCTGGTCCTATTACTCCCTTTGTTGTTGGCGATAGTCAAACCAATGGAACAGCCGGAGCCATCACAACTGGAGCATTTTCGATCGCCTCTGGCTCTTTCCGTGGAGACTACAGCTTAGGAAACATTCGACTACGCACGTCAGAACCGTCTGGAACTACTGACACTCCTGACTCTGATGAAGATATTGTTAGAAATCTTCCGGCTCCAAACAATCTTTCTTCTCTAGGAACTCCGATCGCTACGCTCGAAGAAGCCCAAGATACTCTGAAAAGAGTGAGCGAATCGACGGGGATCGAGCCAGCACTGATTTATGCTCGCTTTGTTCCTTCCTATATTCCTCCCATTAAGGCAACAGAGCAATCGGGAGATGAAATCAGCGAACGATTCAGATTACAGGAATTGATAGCAACAGAAGAGGTAGAACAGTACTATCAACGGCCTAATGAACCAGACCGTTTAACCGCAATTCCAGATCGTCAAAGTCAATACCAAGCTTGCCAAGACCCGGATCCGGAACGGAAGACTGAATGCCCAGACAACTATCAATTAGAGTTGTTATTGGTGACTGCTACTGGAGAACCGCTTGCTTTCAGACCATCGGGAGTAAACTGGAAAAAAGTACGAGCTGTTGCCAATCAGTTTCGCAATCGGCTTGCTCAAGGAAACACTCCCCCCGAGTTGTATCTTCCTCCTGCGCAGCAGCTTCATGAATGGTTAATCGCCCCGCTAGAACAAGAATTAAAAAATCGTAAGATTCAAAATCTATCATTTGTGATGGATGCAGGACTACGAGCTATCCCTCTGGCTGCCCTGCATGACGGCCAACAGTTTCTAATCGAGAAGGGATATAGTGTTGGGTTAATGCCCAGTCTTAGCTTAACGAACACGCGACTTGGCAACATCAAAGAGTCGCAGGTGCTGGCGATGGGAGCATCAGAGTTTTCAGATCACAATCTTCTAAACCTCCCAGGAGTACCAGAGGAGTTGTCAGCAATTCATGCCCAATGGCCAGGACCTGTTCCACGTGAAAACGAAAACTTTACCCTAGAAGCCTTCAGAAACGAACGTCGCCAAACCCCACTTGGTATCATCCATCTCGCCACTCATGCGGATCTCCGGCCAGGGGATCTTGAGAATTCTTACATTCAGTTTTGGGATCAGCGCCTACCACTAAACCGATTACGTGAATTGAACCTTTACTATCCTCCGGTAGAACTGTTGACATTAAGTGCTTGTCGCACTGCCCTAGGTGATGAAAAAGCTGAGTTAGGCTTTGCCGGACTTGCTTCACAAATTGGAGTAAAGTCGGTTTTATCAAGCTTGTGGTACATCAGTGATCACGGAACACTTCAGCTAATGACCGATTTTTATCAATACCTGGATGATGCTCCAATCAAAGCAGAGGCTTTACGACAAGCGCAGCTTGCCTTGCTAAGATCTCAAGTGAGCGAAAATGCAATCAGCGATGGTGCCATAGCATTTCAACCATCTCCACAAGCCAATCTGAACTTATCCCATCCTTATTATTGGTCAGCGTTTACGATCGTTGGCAATCCTTGGTAAGCCGCTGACCAGCTCCCGCAGCACAGACTCTACCGATCGCGGCTGCCAGCCTAGTTCGCGGCGCGCCTTGGCGCTATCGACTCGAACGCAGCGATCGTACAAATAGTGCACCCGTTCTCGGCTGATGGGGGGTTGCCAGTTGAATATCCGACCGATCGGTTCGAGCAGGTTTCCGATCGCACGTACCAAGGGCTCTGGCAGTTCGGTGGGGGCGGCAACGCCCGAGGCTTGGCTGAGCTGGGCAAACATGTCGCGGGTGGTCAGCTCTCCGGCAGAAATAATGTAGCGGGCACCTCGGGGCGCTTTTTCCACCGCTAGCAGCATGGCGTTCACCAGGTCATCTACATGCACAATCCCGGTGATGCGATCGCCCCCCGCCCACACCTTGAGTTTGCCCTTGAGGAAGGTTTGTACCACAGGGCCAAAGTGGGGATCATCGACGCCAAAAATGCCCGATGGCATCACGCTAACCACATCAAACCCTTCAGCCGCTGCCTGATCGACTAGCTGCTGTGCCTTGTACTTGGTCACATCGTAGGCAGAGGAAAAACCTTGTTGCGTGCGTTGAAACGTTTCATCAATCACCGTGCCTTGGGTGTTGCCGTAGATGCCAATGGTGCTGCAATAGACCAGCTTGGCTACCTTTGCCGCTCGGGCAGCGCCCAGCACCGCCCGAGTACCGTCCACGTTGACTGATTCCATCCGTGCCGCGTCTACAATCCCCAGCTCCACATAGGCCGCTAGGTGAAACACGGTGTCTACGCCCTGCATGGCGGTAGTTAAGGCTTGGCGATCGCCTATATCGCCGTAAACATACTGCACCGCACAATCGGCCAGCCGCGACAGGTTGCTAGTCTGGCGCACCAGCACCACAACCTGATCGCCACGTTGCAGCAGCGCCTTGACCAAATGGGAGCCTGTAAATCCGTTTGCGCCAGTGACCAGTGCTTTCATGAGCCGTTTGGTTGCCAGTAAATGGGAGGGTTTAACTTAGAGGATATTTTAAAAGTGATTGGCTGTGGTTTAGGGCACTGAGTGATTTTCCCTAGCGCAGGCTAATTCAATTCCAACACGGCTTATGCTGCCGCTTTTCTGGCATGCCTGAGACCATATTCATCCTACAGTCAATAGTACATAGTGCTGACAGGCTTCATGCCATTTCGTTTGGCAGCTTGATATCTCAATATTGTTAGTGTCACGAATTTTTTGCCACAGCTTTACGGTTATGTTTAGCATGATCGCGCTCAACAACCAGGAAAAACACAGTTAAGCAACTTGTTTCATGAGGAAAAGCCCCGATCTCATCTGACTTCGTGCGAAACCCTCTAAATAGACGTCTTGTCGAGTCTATTGAATCTCAACCCACACCCCATCCACGATTAAGTTTTTGGGCGTTTTACTCAGTGGAGTAAGGCGACGGGTTTCTAACTGGTTTTGGATTTGCCGAGTAACTTGGTTCACGGCACTGCGGGAAAGCACACACCAAATACTCTGAAATGTTGGCTTTAGCGTAGACTTTGAATTTGCGATTGCGATCGCAACTGAGGGTTGAATCAGCAACGTCAATCAACAGGTAAATGTCTTCTGGAATTGGATGGCGATCGCGATATCGCTTGGAGTCAATTTTCACGACAGCGATATCTGGCTCCGGTTCTGAGTTGGGAGCAATCGTAATCGGTAACTGTTGACGTACCCAGGCTTTACCTGCAAACAGCATCACAAAATCGTTGCCAAAACTGGATGTGGTCGAAGCGTGGGGTGGTTGCTGCGGCACCATTTCGATGATGTGTCCGTCTAACAATTCAACGCGATCGCTAGAATTCAGAATGCCCGCAGCAATCATGCGGTGGTATTCATCCACCGTCCACCGTCGCTGTGGCAAGTAGTCCAACTGAGGGTTGGGCTGTGCTTGAACCATACCAATGACCTCTTAAACGTTACGTCAAGCTGGACTACTATGCTACCGTATGGCTTTTCCTAACCATTATTCCGCCGTCGCTGGGCTGACTTGGCCAACTTCAGCTGATAGGGGTCAGCATCCTTACGCCACACCACCCGATGCCCCTTCAACTCGGCACAGTGCGATTCCAGACACTTCTGCCAACCTTGGCGAGTGCCAATCCGGTTCCAGTCTTCAAATAATCCCCAATCTTCCTCTTGTCGGCTCAGCTTGGCAAATTTCTCGTAGCCAAGATAGTCCGGTGCAACAAGTAAGTCTTTTTGATGCAATACAGGTGGATTGTCGTCTGTTTCATAGTCGCGGTAATGGACATGCAAATCCCGCAGATCTATCTGCATACTGGTATGCAATGCCGGATGCGGATCGGTGTCAAAGTTGGGATAAACGAGGTATGTAATTTTGGGTTTGCGGCTGTGGAATTTGATCACATTTGCCTCTTCAGGCCGACCGATAGTGCGCGACGCACAGCCTTCGTAGAGGCGCAGCAGCGGGTCTAGTGTGGCGATCGCCGACACATGTACCCACAGCGAGTTGGGCAGTTTTTTGCCAACGGGGCTGTTTTGGCAGCGGGCGGCAACCATTTCCAAATTGCCCAAACTCATCAACATCAAATCTGCGGCGGTGCAAGCTTGCTGGTAGCCGCCAAACAAACTCTTGATGTCAGTCTGAATCACAGGTGATAGATCGCGCAGTGTGGGGCGCTGACCAAAGTGGCTGAGGGCAAGGTAGACCAACAGATCGTGACGGCGGCGATCGCTAATGGCATCCCAGTCTTGCGGGTTTGTGGCTTGCAGCACCACTTGAAAGGCTCGCTTCAGCGTGCCAAATT
>Ga0163148_10004919_pt1 | contig 13685 bp, 8 predicted proteins | sample OliLakLV19MP7P2_FD_148606 | JGI IMG/M metagenome (GOLD analysis project Ga0163148, IMG submission 148606) | Freshwater microbial mat bacterial communities from Lake Vanda, McMurdo Dry Valleys, Antarctica- Oligotrophic Lake LV.19.MP7.P2 | ecosystem: Environmental > Aquatic > Freshwater > Lake >... | reverse complement strand
TCTTGATAATTTATGCCCGTTGGTCAGAGACCAGACGGGGGCGTATGTAATTTTTTGAGGCTAAAGTATATTTAGCTCATGCACCCCGCTGCAATAGCGGCGGGTTCTGCCCGGCTATATACCTGCCGCACGGAAACCCGCCTGGGAACGCTTAAATTTTAGGGAGAAATGGAACGGAATTGGGAAATCCATGTAGTGTTTCGTGGAGACACGAACCACGGCATTAAATCTTGATAATTTATGCCCGTTGGTCAGAGACCAGACGGGGGGCGTAAGTGATTTTTTGAGGCTGGGGTGTATTTAGCTCATGCGCCCTGCTGCAATAGCGGCGGGTTCTGCCCCGGCACATACCTGCCGCACGGAAACCCGCCTGAGAACGCTCCTTTCCCGGCAACGTCTCTCAACGAGCCAAAAGCTTAGCCGAGGACGTTGCGTCTGCTGCCGTGGTTTTTGTCTTAATTCCGCTCCGAGTCTCACTCCGCATTTAAAAGTTCCAAGACGAGTCTCCACTAAAGGCTTTGCAGCGTAGCCGTGGGACTCGCCGCTATATGGGAGGACTGTTCAAATTAATATCATTTTGCCCGTTGGTCAGAGACCAGGCGGGGGCGTATGTAATTTTTTGAGGCTAAAGTATATTTAGCTCATGCACCCCGCTGCAATAGCGGCGGGTTCTGCCCTGCTATATAACGGCCGCACGGAAACCCGCCTGAGAACGCTTAAATTTAATTCCGCTCCCAGTCTCACTCAGCATTTAAAAGTTCCAAGGCGAGACTCCACTAAAGGCTTTGCAGCGTATCCGTGGGACTCGTCGCTATCCGGGAGGACTGTTCAAATCTTGATAATTTATGCCCGTTGGTCAGAGACCAGACGGGGGGCGTAAGTAATTTTTTGAGGCTAAAATGTATTTAACTTATGCACCCTGCTGCAATAGCGGCGGGTTCTGCCCTGCTATATAACGGCCGAACGGAAACCCGCCTGAGAACTCCAATGCTTTGAATAACGGCATTTGTTTTTATATTGCACTAACAAATCAACTGTAATGAAACAGTATGTCTATATCTACACAAGTATTCTCATTTTCCATACAGTCTTTTTTGGCTGTTCTCCCCAAACAGCCACTCCTAAGATGGAGATTGAACAACTCTCGGTTGTTTGGACCTTGAGTGGCAATACAGCAGAAGAAGAATGTATTGCCGAATTTGCGTTTATTAACAATGGAAAATCGGCGGTAAAACAAGGTGATTGGATATTATATTTCAATCAAAATACTTTGCAAGTCGCTGCCGCTATGCCCGATTCTGCCAAAGGAAGGGTGGAACATATCAATGGCGACCTTTACCGGTTTTTACCTGGAAAGGATTTTAATATAGCCCCTGCCGATACACTTAGAATTCGCTATAAGTACAAAGGCATGTTAATTAAAGAGGGTGAGGCTCCTGCGGGGGCTTATTTTGTGCAGCAGATGGGCATTGATAAAGAAGAAATCCTTTTGCCAAAACATTTTAAAGTGTCGCCATTCAACAACCTGAATGCGCTTGCACCCGACCCCTCCCTGTTGGCGACTATTCCAACTGCTGCCAATGAATATGACCGTAATTTAGCTATCCCCATGCTGCCTTTGGCGCAGGTGGGAAAAATTATACCGACACCTTTTCAATACAAAGAAGGTAGCGGCAATGTTGTTTTAACTGAAAAAACGGTGGTCAGTTACGCCAAAGGTCTTAAAAACGAAGCAGGTTATTTGGTGGACATGCTGAAAAAAATGTTCGGTATTACCCCTAAAATTACCGAGGGTGCAAGCAATGACAGTAACGCCATTCGTTTGAGCTTTGCCCCAACATCAGCAAATGGCGTTGCTGCCGAAGCCTATCGCCTTTTGGTGAGCGCCGGCAAAGGCGTACATATAACAGGAACAGATGCGGCGGGTGTTTTCTACGGCGTTCAAAGTTTATTATCAGTCATTGAGGCGGACCGCCAACAAGCGGCAATCGTTGTTAATGAGGTGGATATCTTAGATGCGCCACGGTTTGGCTATCGGGGTTTTTTGTTAGATGTATCCCGCAATTTTCAGAAAAAAGAGGCTGTGTTGCGGCTGATTGACCTGCTGGCAATGTACAAAGTGAATAAATTGAATATCCGCATCACAGAAGATGAAGGCTGGCGCATTGAGATGAAAGATTTGCCCGAATTGACACAGGTAGGCGGCAAAAGAGGGCATACAACAAACGCTAAAAATTGGCTGACACCGTCTTTTGGTTCGGGTCCCTATCCCGATGCAGAAAATAATTACGGAACAGGGTATTATACCCGGGAAGATTTCAAAGACATCATCAAATATGCAAGCCAACACCATATTCAAGTGATACCCGAGGTATGTTTTCCGAGTCATGCACGGGCAGCAATAAAGGCGATGGAGGCACGCTACGATTATTATATGGCGAAAAATGAGCCGCAAAAAGCCAATGAATTTCGCTTAATTGACCCCAACGATAAGTCAATTTATCTTTCTGCCCAAATGTATAAGGACAATATTGTTTGCGTGGCACTCCCCTCTGTATATCATTTCTACGAAACGGTGGTAAAGGATTTTATCGGCATGTATGAAGAAGCGGGCGTAAAAATGACGACTTTCAACACAGGCGGCGACGAAGTGCCTAATGGCGCATGGACGCAATCGCCCCTTTGTGCTAATTTAATGAAAACCCTCCCCGATGTAAAAAATGTCAGTCAGTTGCAAGGTTATTTTTTTGAAAAAACATTGGGGATTTTGGAAAAATACAATTTGCAAGTAACAGGCTGGGAAGAAATTGTACTGAATAAAGACGGCGAAGGCAATGCGGCGGTGAATTCTAAATTTGTTGGAAAAAATATCCTTCCTTTGGTTTGGGACAATACGGACGATCATATTGATTTGGGGTATCGCATCGCCAATGCAGGCTATCCTGTAGTATTATGTAATGTAACCAATCTCTATTTCGACCTCGCCTACAATACCGACCCTGCCGAACCCGGTTTGCACTGGGGCGGCTTTCAGGATGCCATTGACCCCTATGTTATGACTCCGTTGGATGTGTATAAATCGGCACATTTTAATATGTTCAGCCAACTGACCGACAAAGAAGAACAATATATCGGCAAACAACGTCTAACACCCGAAAGTAGCAACCGCATTGTTGGTTTACAAGCACAACTCTGGTCAGAAACTATAAAAGGTGCGCCCATGATGGAGTATTATGTAGTGCCTAAAATATTTGCTTTTGCTGAAAAAGCATGGGCAAAAGCCCCCGATTGGGAAAGTGAAATAAGCCTTTCAAAACGCAATGCCGCCATACAAAAAGGTTGGGGTCAATTGGCCAACCGCATCGGACAACGTGAATTTCCCCGCCTCGACAAGTTTTTTGGTTCATATAATTACCGCATTGCGCCCGTTGGTGCGGTAATCGAAAATGGTATTTTAAAAGCCAATACTGCCTTCCCCGGGCTTACCATCCGGTATACAACCGATGGTTCTGAACCAAAAAATACTGTACCTGAATATACTGCACCCACAAAGGTTTCGGGTACTGTTAAAATAAGAGCGTTTAATAGTTTGGGGCGTGGAGGTAAAATTTTTAAGGTTCAGGAATAGATGGTTTTCGTCACCCCTGTATCAAACATAAAAAAAAGGAAAAAATGACAAAATTAATTTTACTCAACTTGACGGCAATTGCTTGCTTTTTGATAATCGTCTCATGTGCTTCTACGCAAAAGCCGGATATGTATCAAGTTGGCGTATCAGTTGCCAACATTACCCCAAAAGCAGGGGCATTCATTGCAGGCGATGCCAATAACAGGCAATTTACAGGCGTGCATGATTCGCTTTTCGCAAAAGTAGTGGTGCTGTCTGATGCCAAAAACAGTATTGCATTACTTACTTTTGATTGTATCGGTATGTTGTACCCTACCTTGTTGAAAATCAGGGAAGCCGTAGCCCAACAAGTGCCGTTGGCAACTTTTGACCCCAATCATATTGTTATGGCTTCCACGCATACGCACGCAGGACCTGATGTAGTGGGTATTTGGGGGCCCAACCAAATGACTTCCGGCGTTGATACTCTTTATATGAACGATGTGGTTTCAAAGGCAGCCCATGCAGTGATAGCAGCCTTAAAAAACAGGCAACCTGCTACTGCTGGATTTGCGGTATCAACATTTGGCAGCGATTGGGTTTACAACATTTCCGATTCGCTCTCTATTGACCGCAGTCTCACAACTATTCAGTTTAAAGGCACAGACGGTAAATCAATTGCCAGCATTACCAATTTTGCCTGCCATCCCACCATTTTAGATAAGGCAACATCATTGGTTTCTGCGGATTATGTACAGGGTATGTATGCCCATTTAGATGAAAAACTGGGTGGTGTAAACCTCTTTTTGCAAGGGGCTATCGGCGGTTGGGTACAGCCTGAATATGAGAAAAAAGAGTTTGCAGCAGCCGAAAAACGAGGGATGGAGTTGGGCAGCAAAGTGGAATCTATTTTACAAAACAGCCAGCCGGTTATTGGTGTTTCAGTAGGATTTAAAAGGCGTACATTGAATTTACCAGTATCTAATCCCGGATTTAAGCAATTATCAGGTTTGGGTATTATCAACCGCTCTTTTACGGATAGTGTAGCCACCGAAGTAGCCTGGTTTTCAATTGGAAATGCTCAATTTGTTACACATCCGGGCGAAACAACGCCGGTTCATTCGCTCCAAACCAAGGCCTTAATGACAAACAACGGTCCTAAATTCGTCATCGGTTTGGGTATGGATGCGCTTGGGTATATTTTATCACCCAATTTTTTTAATCCAAACAAGCCGCTCCAACACACCGGTTATATGCTTTCAATGTCTGTTGATAAAGAAGCAGGTACGGTGCTGATGAAGAACATTACAGCTATGTCAAAACAATAAAATATGGCGCAAAAAAGACTCATTGCACTCGATGCATTCAGGGGCTTCACTATTGCCGCCATGATATTGGTAAATTATCCCGGCAATTGGAACCACGTTTTTAATCCATTGCAGCATACCGACTGGTGGGGCATCTCGTTCACAGACTTGATTGCGCCTTTTTTTCTTTTTATAGTGGGTATTTCTATCGCATTGGCTTATAGTAAACGGCTAGATGCGGGGGAAAAACCGCAAAGTATGCACGCCAAACTGTTCAGGAGAGCCTTGAAAATTTTTGCCGCAGGTATGTTGCTGAATGTGCTGGGCATCATTGATCATTTTAGTTGGGCAGAACTGCGTTGGACAGGAACGCTACACCGCATCGCTATTGTATTTTTGGTGTGTGGGTTGCTGTTTTTGCATACTGATTGGAAAAAATTAGCATTGATTGGGGTTGTTACGCTGATAGCCTATTGGTTAGCCATGACGATGATACCCACACCCGGCTACAATAAAGTAATGCTGGAACCGGGTAAAAACTTAGCGGCATGGTTCGATAACCTCTATTTGCCCGGCAAAATGTGGGAGGAAACCTGGGACCCGGAAGGCATTTTAAGCACCTTTCCGGCTATCGTTACGGGCATCACCGGTATGCTTGCGGGCAAATTGCTGATTGTGCAAAAATCGTTTGAAGAAAAAATTATTACTTTGTTTTTCTGCGGTTTTGTTGCCATTGTGGTGGGTATTATTTGGAATTGGGATTTTCCATTCAACGAAAATATATGGTCAAGTTCTTTTGTTTTAGTTACATCGGGCATGGCATCAATAACAGTTGCGGCTTGTATCTACGTGATTAATATATTGGGTCATGAAAAATGGGCACATTTGGGCGTTATTTTCGGCATGAATGCCATCGCCATTTATGTTTTAGCAGATATTTTAGCCATCGTGTTTTACGGCATACCCTTCGGCGGGGCTTCTTTGAACACACATTTTTTCAATACGCTTACAGTTGCGGGCGTAGCGCCTAAGATAGCGGGTTTACTCTACGGGCTGATTTTTATTGGCATCAATTTCATTCCTGCATGGCTACTGTACAGGAAAAAGATTTTTATAAAATTATAAATTGGCATCTTAATGAAAAAAACGCAACAGTATATTCTAAATATACAAGAGATGATAAGCCGTGTGCTTGAAACTCAAATGGAAAACATTGAGGCAGCAGGGGCAATTATTGCCAAAACGGTGATGCAAGAGGGCTTTGTCTATACCTTCGGGACGGGGCATTCCCACATGATGGCAGAGGAATTGTTCTATCGGGCAGGTGGCCTGGCACGGGTGTATCCAATTTTAGAAGACGCTTTGATGTTGCACAACGGGGCTATCAAAAGTACCCAAATGGAACGTTTAGAGGGATATGCCGAATTAATATTAAGCAGGTACAACTGTTCCGAAAAAGATTGTCTCATTATTGCATCCAACTCCGGGCGCAATGCTGTGAACATAGAAATGGTGACAGCTGCCCATCACCGCGGCATGAAGGTGATAGGATTGACCAATCTTACCCATTCCAAAGCGCAGGAATCCCGACATGTTTCCGGCAGCAAACTGTATCAACTCGCTGATGTGGTATTGGACAATCAAGGTTGTTTGGGCGATGCATCGGTGTTTATACCCGAAATCAATCGAAATATAGGGGCAACCTCAACATCGTTGGGTGCTATGCTGCTACAAGCGGCTGTGATATCGGCTATTGAGATGATGATTGATAAAAACTATATCCCTGAAGTATTTTCATCCAGCAATCTCGACGAAGGCGATGCGATAAATGATAAGATGCTGGATATTTATAAATCGGTTGTGAAGCCTTTGTAAAATTGGTAAACAGTATGGTTAGTAAACAGGACACCGCAGAAGGATTCCTGCGCCTGAGGGTCAAATAATCAGCTGACGATTTTTATCTATTTCCCGGCAACGTCTAGCAAGCCAATAGTTTAGCCGGGGACGTTGCGGCTCCTTAGTACGCAGTACGCAACGTCCCTACCGGAGACGTTGCTGAAAAACCCATCAGGCGCATAACTCCGCACAGTGCTTCTTTGTTACTGAATCATAAATTTTCTGGCTGCTGCATAATAGGAGGGTAGTAATAAGGTGTAGATATGAGACAGGGGTTATAGCTATCTGCTCCGGCGCCTGATAAAGACCATTCCGTTCATATAATTTTTTACGCTAATTTTCCAGTATGAAAATTAAATTCCAGACGCTGTTCCTGTTACTTTTTTTTGTTTTGAGTGCGTTTGCGCAAAATGAGAATTTTATATTGCTACAACCCGATCGTGTTTTTGATGGCCAAGCAATGCATACCGGTTGGGTGGTATTGATTAAGAATGATACTATTGCAGCGGCAGGTCCGATGCAATTTAAACTGCCTGCTGGCACAAAAATAATTGAACTAAAAAATGCAACAGTTATGCCCGGACTGATTGAAGGGCATTCTCATTTATTGTTACACCCCTACAACGAAACGCCCTGGAACGATCAGGTGCTAAAAGAAAGCCGGGCCGAACGGACTGCCCGGGCGGTAAACCATGCAAAAGCCACACTGATGGCTGGTTTTACCACCGTACGGGATCTGGGAACCGAAGGCGCCATGTATGACGATGCTGGTTTAAAAGCTGCTATTGAAAAAGGCGTAATACCTGGTCCCCGGATGATTATTGCCACCAGGGCCATTGTTGCCAAAGGAAGTTATGGTCCGGCATCAAACAATGCAGATGTTGATTTAATTGTAGGTGCTGAAGAAGTAAGCGGAATGGAAAGCATTGCGCAGGCAGTAAGAACACAAATTGGAAAAGGTGCTGATTTGATAAAAGTATATGCCGACTACCGGTACGGATTGAACGGTGAAGCGGCTCCTACATTTACAATAGAAGAATTAACCAGCATGGTGAACATTGCCAATAGCAGCGGAAGAAAAGTAGTGGCACATGCTTCCACTCCGGAAGGCATGCGCAGGGCCACCATGGCCGGTATAAGCACCATTGAGCATGGCGATGAGGGTACGGCTGCAATTTTTAAACTGATGAAAGAAAAGGGAGTAGGTTTCTGCCCCACACTAGCTGCCGGGGATGCTTTATTGCAATACAGGGGATGGAAGAAGAAGGAGCAAAAGGCGGGTGAGCCCGAACCTAAAAGCATCATTCAAAAACGCAAAACTTTTCAAATGGCATTGGATGCCGGGGTAGCAATCTGTATGGGTGGCGATGTAGGCGTATATCCCCATGGCGATAATGCCCGGGAAATGGAAATGATGGTAGACTATGGAATGAAACCCCTGGAAGTATTAAAATCTGCCACCAGTGTAAATGCTGCTTTTTTTGGTTATGCCAATAAAATTGGAAGTATCAAACCTGGATTACTGGCAGATATCATTGCAGTAGATGGCGATCCATCGGTTGATATAAAAGCCATCCGGGCCATCCGGCTAATTATAAAAGGAGGGAAACTGATTAAGGAATAGAGTAAGATTGTTTATCCGGCTTCAGCCGTTGTTCGGTGTGTCACGAAACATTTCTTATCTCCAACCGTTGTTCTTGCCTTCACAAACCACCACCGCCTTTTTCCAAATAACAGCGGTTTGCAATGCCCTGTATGCGTTCAATGAACTTGCGTTGATAAGTGGCCAAGCCAATAGTTGTTGAGGAATGAAACGGGTTTATCCTTTAAAAGCGATAGTAACAGCCTGTTTATCATGTGCTATCACCTGAGCAAAATCTTTACCCGATAGCTGGCTTTCGATCCAGCATTCTAAATCAAAATAAAAAGAAAACCCTTTTTCATAATAAGTTTTAAAGAGTGTTGTTACCACTTTTTTCAATGCTTCTAATTGTTGCTGGCGGATTTTTTTTGTATCTGCGCCAGAAACTGTCTTAAAAAAATCGAGCAGAATTTTTTCACAGCGGTATAACCGGTCCGACTTGTGCATCAGCCGCTGAAAGGAACGCACCTGGTAATCTAACAAATCATAATTGTTGAGCTCGTAATGAATAAACAGCAGCAACAATTTTGCAAAACCAAATTCATCCATTTCTTCATTTGTCGTATTCATTATCTTTTGAATCATTTTAAGTGCTGCCCTCAAATCCTTCATTGCATAATGATTGTAAGCAGTAAAATACCAAAGCATGATCTTCGCTTTCATACTAAATTCATCCGTAGAGATGGTCATTGTTATTTTTTCCCTTTCTGTAAATTCAGTTGCTTTCAAAAATTGCCCCGTGTGGTTATAATAGATAAACGAATAATTATACCACCGTTCGTACCCCAGCAGTAATAGCTGGTGATTGTGCACTTTATCAAGCAGTGTTTTAAACTTGATGATGTGTTCTTCAAACCCTTCATATATTCTACTTCGCACACAGAGCCAGAGATGCTGCAAATGTTCTGACAATATTGCGGATTCTATTTTTTCCAGACCGTCTGTATTGCCTATTATTTCCAAATAGCTTTTAGATACCTCAAAAGCTTTAACCGGTTTGCCAATCGCCATATAGTAATCGCACAAGCCCATGCTGCGTAATCCCAGTGCAGTGCGACTCATCATATCTGTTTCCTTTGTTTTTAAAACAGGCATCATCAATTTGGTAAGCTCATCTCTTTCTTTTTTGGTGCGGCAGTATAATTTTTTTCGAAGGTAGAGGCGCTGGTAAGAAAAAGGATCACCTACCAGGGTGTAGTTTTCTATGATACGAAAAATATGTTTTTTCTCTTCCAACACCTGCTCCACTTTGGCAACACTGGGGTCGTCTGTATTAAACATCTCTCTTAAATACTCCATCAGCAAAACATAAAAATGTCGAATGAAGGCATCATCCTGCAACGTGATGGCTTTTATTTTTTTTAGTAATCGGCCCGATTGTCCATGCAGCCCTTTATACTGTAAAACCTTGTACGTTTCAATCAAATCTGTATGAATGCTGTCCATGTCTTTGTAAGCTCCATAGGATTTTACGGATGCAATGATCTGATCAAATAAATACTTTTTTACTGCAGGAAGATTGCTGACTTTATTTGTTGAAATAAATTTTTGGATGATCAGCTTTTCATCAAACCGCACTTGTTTGTCCATGATGTCAAATAGCTTCATGTAGCTTTTATCTCCCTGCTGAAAGCGGGTGTACATTTTAAAATAACGCTTCTCTGTTCTGCTAAGCGATTTAATCAGTTCATGTGTTTCTTCTAATAGTGCTGCTTTCATTGCATCCTAAAATACATCTTTTTAATTATTTTATGCTAAAAAATACCCTGTAGCATTTTATTTTTTTATCCGTTAAAATGTTGAAGACCAGTATTTAATTGGTCTGGTCCCCATGTTGGCCACTGCTAAATCAAACACAAATAGGTTTGCAACCGGGATGGCATCAGGATACTTTTAATTATTGTTAAACATTCGAAACACGTTTAACCCAGGTTTTAAAAAATGGTACAGCCATTTTAAAAATGATACCAATAATTTATAACCAATAAAAATCAATCAAAATGAAAAAGCTTTTCTTATTGAGTGTTTTAGCTACGCTTACAAGTAGTATTTCTTTTGCCAAAATATGGAGGGTAAATAACAATGTGGGTGTGCTGGCAAATTTTACCACTGCCCAGGAGGCCAATGATGCAGTATCAGTATTGCCTGGTGACACCATTCACCTGGAACCATCCACCACCAGCTACGGCATTTTAAATTGCACTAAAAGATTAACATGGATCAGCACCGGCACTTTTTTAAACATCCATCCCAATGAGCAGTTTTCGCCAAACGCAGGGATGATTGATTATTTACAGGTTACACAGCCCGGCGGTCAAAATTCAGTATTTCATGTGGTTGTAGTTAACACAATTACCATAGGTCTTTCGGGAATAAGATTGGACAGAACCTTTGCCGGCAATACAATTTCTGTTGATAATTATGGATACCCAGTTACCAATACCGTTATCGTTAATTGTTATTCCAGAGGTGATTTGTATATCAATGTTGGAAACAATAATGTAATAACCAATAATATTTTTGAGGGAGCTTTAAATATCTTTTCCGGTAATGCCCAGGCTGTAATAACCCATAATGTTTTTAATGCGGTATCTGTAACAAGTGGGGTAGTTAATAATTCAACTTTAAACAACAACTTATTCAATAAAACAAATTCGGCATATACTTTCACCAATAGTAGTGTGCGGTACAATATGAGTGCTTTTGCAAATGTATTGCCAGCAGGTAATAACAACCAGAACGGCATAGATATGAATACCGTTTTTGTAAATGACAATGGAAATACTGATGCGGACTTTGTTTTAAAAGCAGGAAGTCCGGCTATTGGGGCAGGAACGGGAACACCGGCCGTGGACCTTGGAGCTTATGGTGGTAATTCTCCTTTTAAACTGGCTTTGCAACCGGCCATTCCAGCCATTTATAAAATAGATGGGCCCGCTGCACCGTCGGGTAGTACTATGATAATAACCTTTAGCACCAAAAGCAATAATTAAGATTAATCAATACAACTCTGCTAGCATTTGCAATTGACTGTCGGTATCTGGCATGGTATATTTTATCATAAAGGCCTGCTGCCATTTGCACCTAGCTAAGGGTTACAAAAATAATTATCATGCGAAATATTTTTGCAATAATAGTATGCTGTTGCTGCTGTTGTAAGGCATCGGCACAAACCAATATTACCGCAGCCGAATATTTTATAGATGTTGACCCCGGTTTTGGTAAGGCTACCGGTATAACGATTACAACGCCTTCAGCCAATCTATCAAACCAATCTTTTAATGTGGCCCTGGGTGCTGTTCCGCAAGGGGTACACAGTGTTTTTATCCGCAGCAGAAATGCCAGTGGCAAATGGAGTATTGCCAATCGCTTTGTTTTTTATAAAACTACTGCGGGTACAGTTGCCCCTAATATCATAAAGGCTGAGTATTTCTTTGATACAGATCCGGGCTTTGGCAAAGCTGTTGCTATACCGATAACGGCAGGTACGGATTTGCAACAAATAAATTTCACGGCAGGCATTGGAGCATTGACTCCGGGAGTTCACCAATTATTCCTTCGCAGCCAAAATGCAATCGGAAACTGGAGTGCCAGCAACCGGTTTATATTTTACAAACAACCTCCTGCAAACGGGTTGCCTGCCGCAGATATTACCAGTGTAGAATATTTTATAGATACAGATCCGGGTTTTGGCAATGCCGTACCCTTAGCCCTAAATCCTGCACCGGCATTACCTGATTTTATTATGCCGGTAAATATTTCAGGTCTTTTGGTGGGGAATCACAAACTATTTATCCGCAGCCGTGCCGGTGCAAATGTGAGTATAACCAATGCATTTGATTTTGCCATTGCTGCTACCGCAGCTTCACCCGTTATCAATGTGAATGCGCTTACTAAAAAGCAACTATGTGCCAGGGACAGTGTAAAAGTTTCCTTTGATGCAAAGGGTACTTATAACCCAGGCAATACTTTTAATGTAGAGCTCAGTAATGCTTCCGGTTCATTTGCGGCACCGGTAATCATCGGCTCCTTTGCAGGCACCAGGAGTGCAATAGTTGGATGCAGGATTCCTCCGGCAACCCTGGGCGGAAATAAATTTAAAGTAAGGGTGAGCAGCACCATTCCGGTGGTAACCGGTTTGCCAGGCAGCGACGTCCTGATCATTGGAAACTGGCCCAACCTTGGCCCGGATACCACCGTGTACCAACTGTGCCAGGGGGGAAGCGTTAATCTGAATACGGTGTACAATACCAGCGGTCTTACTGCAGTTTGGGATGCCATTAATCCTGCGGCTGTGTTACCCGGCTCGTACCGTTTAATGGTTAATAACAGTTACGGATGCAGGGATACAGCATATGTTGCTACCGTGCTGGAAGTGGCCACCTGGACGGGTGCAAGCAGCAGCAGCTGGCATACAGCCGCCAACTGGAATATTGGTAAAGTGCCTGCCAGAAATACACATGTAATCATTCCGGGCGGAACAGCTAATCCCTGTATCATTAGCAGTAATAATATTTCGGCAGCAACTATACAGGTACGCAATGGCGGCATCCTGCAAACCACTAATAACAGGGAACTTGAAATTAGTGGGAAATGCAGTTTGCTTCCGCCCAATTAAAAAAGTAAGTAGCCGAACTTGTGCGGTAAGAGATGAGTTTAAAATAAAGGGATTAGGTACTTAGTTCACAAAGCCCATTCGGTATTGAGTCAGACTCTATTTACTTTTTTGCCTACCGATTTTTTCGGGACAGGTTGATGCAAAAAAGTAACAAAAAAGATCAAGCCCGCCCGGCCAGCCGTTCGGACGGGGCTGTAAATAAAAAGGCTCCCGGCTTTCGGGACAGGTGAAATTTTCCACATCAACCTAAAATCAAGGCTCCGGATAGCTATCGGGGCGCCGGAAGAGCTAAATAATTTGCAAGTTGTGCCGGCTCAAACAGCCCCGTCCGACTGGCGTTAGCCCGGCTGGCTTGATTTCTTAACGGCTGATATGGAAAATTTATAGCACTTTTTATTCAAGGTCACAACCAGTCGTCATTTACTACTAATATGCCTAATCCTATAAAATAATTTAAATGAACGTATTTATTAACTAACAGTAAAAATTAAACAAAATGAACTTTATACAAATACCATTTGACCGGGGCATTCGCATGGTGCAGGCCGAAGAAATAATAAGGGTAGAGGGCCGTAGTAACTACAGCAAAATATATTTTGTATCCGGCAAACCAAT
>Ga0163148_10004916_pt1 | contig 13693 bp, 14 predicted proteins | sample OliLakLV19MP7P2_FD_148606 | JGI IMG/M metagenome (GOLD analysis project Ga0163148, IMG submission 148606) | Freshwater microbial mat bacterial communities from Lake Vanda, McMurdo Dry Valleys, Antarctica- Oligotrophic Lake LV.19.MP7.P2 | ecosystem: Environmental > Aquatic > Freshwater > Lake >... | reverse complement strand
GAGTGAAGACTACCTGGCGCAGGTTCTTGGGATTTAGATGCGATTGCCCTGGTAAATACGACTGTACCACTAGTGCAAAATGGATAGTGGTACATGGGGGATTTGACCTGATGCTGAACTACCACCGGATCCACTGGCGCAGCGCGCGAACAGATCAGGAGAGCCACGGCGACTGGCTCCGCGACGATCAGCGCCAGCGGGCTGATCAGATCGTGGCGGACGTCAACCAGCAGCCCGGCCTGGAGGCGTGGGTCGAGACAAAAGCATTCGACCCCGAGGTGATCGCTCGGGCACTGATGAGTATACAGGAGGCCGCCAATGACAGCCCGCAGACGTAGAGGCCGCACCGCCGCCGACCTGACCCCGCAGGAGGTCAACCAGATCGTGAGCCTGCGCCGCCAGGGGGCGAACCACACCCGACTATCAAAGCAGTTCAAGATCCCCATCTATGAGGTTTTGAAAATTGTGCGATAGATAGCCCTTTTTGTGGGTAATTGTGGGATAGAAAAAGCCCGGCCTGATCATTATGATCGGGCCGGGCTTTTTGTGTTTTAGTGGATACTACTGCAACGCTAATTGTGCCAGCAGCACATCCAGCTGCTTGATGGGTTTATCGGGGACGATCGTGACATCGCCGGCACTCGGATCGATTGACCGTTCGCCGACGGTAAAGGTGCGCAGCCGGTCATTCCCCGCCAGCACCGCCGGCAGTCCCACAATGGTGATGCGGTCACCCACACTGATCTCATCAGGCATGGCTGGTGCGCCATAGTCATCGGTCACGCGCAGGATCCGCATCGCGCTGCGCACCGCTCGGTTTTTGGTATCGGCCAGCGCCGTGGCGGAGACCGTGGCCGCGACGGCGGCGTTGGTCGTCTGCGCATCAATCGTTTGCCGTCGGGTGATGCCGTTGATGATCGTACTGGCCTCATCGGTCGTGTAGGCGGTGCGCTGGTCAATGTTGGTATCATTGGTGTAGCTGGCACGCACGCTGTTGTAGAGCTCATCGAGGGGCCGCACCAGTTCGAGATCGGCCACGCGGACCTTCCAGGCGCGTTGATAGGCGTTCGACGGCTCGTACACCAGTCGGTTATCCCGCACACCAAAATGACAGTTTACGGGTTTGGCCAGCTCATCAAGGATGGCCGAGCCGCGCGCATCGGTCCAGCCAGCCTGGAGACGATCGACGCCGCTGGATTGGATATAGCCGGTGCTTGCCAGCAGGCCGCCCGATGGATTGAGCGCAAGCGTCTGGCTTAGCACGTCTTTGACGATCTCCTCGTCGTAGACCACGATAGCCCGAATCGTTGCATTGGCCAAGTGCGACTTGGCGGTTACCGCCGTGAACGTGGTTGCTGTAACAGCGAGAACCACCACGCTCTCACTGTCGGTCGCGCCGCTGTTGATAATTAGGCGCTGGCCCACATAGATTCGCACCATCGAGGCGGGTGTGACCACCTGGCTTCCCACCGCGATGGCGAGCGCGACGGTCGTGGCGATGAGATTGGTTGTGGAGGTGGCGAGCCGCACATTGGTCATTTTGGCATAGGCACTCCCCGTTTCGCCAATAAACAGCACCGCAGACCCCGTATTGTTGTAGATCTCGAAAATAACAACCTCGCAGGCTGCCGATAGCGAAAGACAGAATGATCGCGTTCCAGTCAATGGCCCAGCAAGGAACGTTTGAAATCCCAGCCCCGTAAATGTCCGATTGTCGCGCATGATCTGCCAGACAAAATTCGCAGGAAAGTTGACGAATTCCAGGTCAAACTGGAGAACGGTACATCCCCGTGTGCCCCCAGGAGGGAGTATATATGCGAGTGCTCCAAACCCTGCAAGATGTGGGTAGCTTGTGTTTTTTTGCAGGCCCATAAATAATCGACCGTTCGTATCGAGTGACCAGAACTTGTCACAGTCTTTCCAGCGGCTGGCATAGTCGCCGTTGAGGATCGTCCAGCCCTCAACCCCGCTGGCGCTCCACAGCGCGGAGTATTCATCATCGTCCAGCGTTGCGATCAGCGAGATTCCATCAAGGCGCACGCCATCACGGATCATTGTCGGCGTCTGCAGCCGATAGCGCCGAGCGATGCCCGCGCGGGCAACGACGAGCCAGCGATAGGATAAGTTGTCGATATACGTCGCAGCTTCCTGGGCGCTCATTGGGATCTCAAATGAGACGGACGCCTCACTGATCTGTGGGTTGCGGGCACGATGGGTCAGGCGCAGCGGCGGGGTGTTGAACACGGGATCGACGATGTGGAGGGTGTACATGGGCGCTCCTTTGTTTAATAGGGCAGCAGTGCTGCAACATTGCGTGTCATCGTCGCCGTCAAGCTGGGCCGCACGCCATTCACGCACCACGTCCATGTTCCAGTCCCGGTCGCGAGCGCTCGGCAGATCAGGGCGCACTGCACCGGGAACGCCTTGGTGTAGATCCGGGCGTCGGCATATCCCTCGACATTCTTGAAGACCGTCAGGGTTGCATCGCCGAGCACCACGCTGGCATTCTGGCTGGTCAAATACTGATGATCGGCGACAAGTTTAAATGGCCCCGCTGGTGCGTTGAGGTTGGCCACACTGACTTGCCGCATATCGATTAGGCGAGACTGATAATCCCCGGTATACAGCACATCAAAGTCGAGCGTACCCCCGCTGCCATCGAGCGGCTTTGCCCAGATCCCGACCCGAGTCACATCCTTCACAGCGCTGGTCATGCCCAGCGGCACGATCGCTACTTCGCCGGCGGGAATGTCAACAATCGAGGCCTTCCCCAGCACGTAGAAGGGTTCAACGCCAATAATCAGTGCCGGGCGAATGATATAGCGCTTGCTCGCCGTGTTGTTCCGGAGCAGCAGCACGAGGTTGAATTGCGTGTCCGCCCCGAGCTGGGTGGTGCTGTGCTCAATCAGCGTTGCATTGCTGGTGCTCGGCGTCCAGCGCCGAACCGAGCCACCGTAGGCGGCGGCCTCGACAACATTGGCCAGCGTTCCATTGGCCGCCAGACCGTAGGCCGTCTGGAAGGTAAATCCAGATGCGTCCAGGGCCTGAATAGCGTCGCCCAGCGCATTTTTTGGAGAGTAGAAGAGCATACTCTCCAGGTCGTAGGCGGTAAAGCTGACGGTGAAGCCGGTGATAGAGAGCGATGTCGGCGTGGGCACCACACCGCTGGCTCCCCCGACCAGGTCGAACGGCGCACCCTGGCTGGTGGCCGCACTGGTGGCCGTTAGGGTCAAGGCGGTCGAGAGGAGCAGCGGACGTCGGCGGAAGGTCAGTAGAAAGTTGGTAATGATGAGTCCATTGATCTCACCGAGAAACGACGGCCCCATTTTGACCAGGCCACTATCCCCAGCGCGAGGGACTAGAAGCGCCTGCCAGGTGTTGGCTCCCCCGTTGATCGCGATACTCCAGACCACCGGGGTCGCCTGCGTCCCCTTGACCCAGCGTTTCGCATCGTGCAGCAGCAGCATCAGAGCCTGGGCAGCGGCGGTAATCGCCGTCTGGGTGTCGCCCTGGATCTGCAGCGCCACTGTTTCAATCTCATCGTCGTAGCCGCTGTCATCAACCAGGACGTTGTCGCTTGGCTCCGGACATGGGGGTGCCCAGCCCTCCTCCATAATGCGATACGTCCACGTTGCGCTCTGGTCGTTGAGATTGAGAACGGTGGCGCCCTTGGTGAGGGTCATTGCGTGTGCCATTTAATACCCCTTCCGTGTTTGTTGGCGAATCGTTGCTGACTGGCTCATTGCCGCCAGCGCCTCATTGGTGCCTTGTTTTGCCCAGGCGCGCATCTGGGTTGTGTCGGATGTGGCCGCGAAGTTCTGAATAATGTTCGTGCCCCCGCCCGCGCCGCCCGCGCCAGCCGGGATCATTCTCGCAGAATCACGTGCGTTGACGACCTCGGTCCCGCGCGGCAGGTTGTAGACGCCGCCGGTGAGCAGCGATGCCTGGCCGTTCAGGAAAGACCACTCCGGGCCTTCCTCGCCCGCGATGGCCGGCCCGCCGCGCCAGAACGGGGTACCCTTTGCGAGATAGTCCAAGGGAGTGGCTGCATCGCCGAAGCCGAGCGCATTAGAGACCGTGTTCAGCCCATCGATAATGCCGTTGATTACCCTGATCGCCCCGTTCACAATCCCCTTCATCGTCGTAACAACACTGTCGAAGGCATTACCAATCCCATCGCCGATGTTGTTGAACAGATTGCCGGTCGCGGTCGTGATGGAATCCCAGGCGGTCTGGATGGTGCTCTTGACCAGATCGACCGCTGTCGACACCCCATCGGTAATCCCTTTCCAGACGCTTTGAAAGCCGAGCTTGATCGCATCCCAGCTCGTGGTAAAGATGCCGCTTACCCCATCCCAGGCGGTCTGGATGGTGCTTTTGACCAGATCGACGGCGGTCGTCAGGGCGCCAGTGATCCCCTCCCAGGCACCGGTAAAAACACCCTTGATACCGTTCCAGCTCGTGGTAAAGATGCCGCTCACGGTATTCCATGCGCCCTGGATCGCAGTCTTCACCGTCTCGACGCTATTACTAACGCGGGTGATCAGTCCATCCCAGACCCCACTAAAGAAGGTTACGATGCCGTTCCAGCTCGTGGTAAAAAATCCGGACACCGCCTCCCACGCGCCCTGGATCGCAGTCTTCACCGTCTCAAGCCCGTTCCCAACCCGGGTCGCCAGCCAGTCCCAGAAACCACTGAAAAACGTAGAGATCGCGCCCCAGACGGTGGTGAAAACACCGGACACGGCGCCCCAGGCCGTGGTAACTCCAGCGATTACGATAGCCAGTGCGGTTGCGATGATCAGGAGAATGGCGTTCCAGGCCGCGCCAATAATCCCTAGTATGGCATTCCAGGCCAGGTACACCACCGAGCCGAGCGCACTCCAGGCAATCTCGAAAACACTCCCGATCATCTGGAGCGCCCCGGTGATCACGCCGCTAATAAGGTCCCAGATGCCCTGCAACACCGACAGGACGCCATTCCACATTAGATCCCAGTCGCCGGTAAACAATCCAACGAAGATATCAATCACGCCCTTGATGACGTTGAGCGCACCCGAAATAATGCCGCTGATCAAATTCCACGCGCCCGTAATAAAGCCCACAATGGCGTCTTGATTTCGGGACACGAACGCGGCGATCTCGGTCAGCACCGGGACAATGACATTCTGGATAATAAACATCACGCCGTTGATCACGGACTTGATGGTGTTCCAGATCGTGGTAAAGAGACCTTTGATCTCGGTACCGTGGGTTGAAATGAATGTTTTTATAGCGCCCAGCACGGTGGTGACAATGCCACCCACCGCCGCAAGAACCGTTCGAACCACCCCCTCAATGGCGCCCCATGTCGTTGTCCAGAACCCAGCGATCTCCGGGCCTTTCTCCTGGAACCACTCCGCCACCAGCCCGATTGCGGGCTCAATAACCCCGAGCACCGCGCCAATAACCTCGGCCGTCACATCGCGGATCCCACCGAAGTTGGTAGCCCAGGCCGCGCCCAGCAGCGCCGCGCCTGCGATGAGAAGACCCACCGGCGACACGATAAACGCCAGCGCAGCACCGACGGCGCCCAGCACCGAGGCCAGTTGCATCCCGACCAGCACGGTGCCGATGCCGAGCAGGGCGCCCTTGAATGCGTCGGCGTAGGGCGAGATGGCTGATAGCGCCTGCTGGAAGAGCCCGATTGGCCCGATGGTCGTGGTGGCCGCATCGGCGGCTTCGAGTTGCCGGTCCTTCATGGCGGCGTAGGATTCAGCAGCCGTGGCCGCAGCGGCCCCGCCCTCGGCAACGGGCGTCTTCGCGCCCTGGGCGGCTAGTTTCAGCGCGTTCATGCTGCCGCTGAGGTTGCCCACGCCCCCCGCCAGACCCTTGGTTGCCGTCCCAGCGCCGCCCAGCGCCTTGCTGGTGGCCTCCAGCTCGCGCTGCTGCTGTGTCTCGAGCGCTGAGATCTGCGTTTTGATGCGCCAGTAGTCGGCGCTGCCCTCCGTCGTATTGGCCAGCTCCCCGCGCAGGATGTCGAGCTTTCCACCTGTGTCGGCGATGCTGAATCCATAGTCGCGCTCGGCCTGTGCAGCGTCCTTGTTTTTCTTCTCAACCTCGGCCAACTGGCCAGCCCGGACCTTCTCAGTTTTATCGATCTGTTTTTGCAGATCGTTGTACTCTTTCGAGCCGACGGCGTATTTGCTCTGCTCCTCCTTGAGCGATGCAAGCTTGGTCTCCGTGTCTTGGAGTGAGAGCTGATAATCCTGCTGCGACTCGGTGGTTGCATCGATCTCGCGCTGCTTCTGCTGCTCCAGGCCGGCCACTTGGCCTTGAAGTCGCCAATACTCCGCGTCGGCCTCGGTATACTTGCTCTGCTCCTCCCGCAACATCGCGAGCTTGGTATCCGTGTCGGCGACTGCAAAATTGTAGTCGCGCTGGGCTTTCGCCGCCGCTTCGGCCTTTTTAGCCGCCTCATCCATAGCGGATGCCCCACCCCCGCCGCCACTGCCGCCACTGCCGACCGAGGTCTGATCCTTCAGCAGCTTGTTATATTTCTCCTGCTGGCTATTCCGCTTATCGAGCAGGGCGAGCTCCTGCTCCAGCTTGGTCTGCTGCTTGGTTGCCGCATCTAAAACCGTTTCGGCGCCGGCGCTTTCGGCCTGCTGCGCTTTTTTGATGTCCCGAATTTTCTTTTCCAGCAGCATTGCTTCGAGTTCGAGCTTCGCCGCCTGGCGGTCCGAGTCCTTTCCTCCAACGCTGGTGATAATCGCTTCCAGCTCGGCTTGGCGGGAGGTATCGCGAACGTCGCTCTGCTGGTCACGCACGGCCTGTAGCTCGTCGTTGAGCGGCGCGAGCAGAGCCTCGTATTTTTCGGTGATGGCATTCAGTTCATCCTGGGCGGCCGCCGCCGCCCGGCTGGCCTGCTCCAGCGCAACCATGCCCCGTAGGTAGCTCTCAATGCCCGCGCCCGCCGACCCAGCGCCCGAGCGGATCGCGGCAAAGGTTGTAGCGCTGATGCTCCCGGTGGTTGCCAGCTCGCTGATCGCGGATTGCAGGCTCCCCTCGGGGCCATACAGCAGCGACTTGATATCAACGCCGTCGATGCCGTCCAGCGCCTTCTGGGCAACGGCCGCAATTCGGTCGAAGGCGTCGAAGTCAGCGGCCGTCCATCCATCGATCCAGACCTGGGCGGTCTCCGTGCCCCAGTCGTCGATATGGGGCAGTAATTTTGGCGGACTGTGCGGCTCCAGCAAGTCCGTAAAGAGGCTGCCCAGATAATTCAGACTCTCGACGACATAGGACGCGGCCGACATCAGGCCCCCGGCCAACTGTCGCCCGATCTCGAGTCCCCACTGACCAGCCTGGGTCGCGATGTCGATAAAGACGCCGAACGCGCCGCTGGCCACCGATGCGAACGCCGAGAAGTAGGGCAAGACCGCATTGATCATCGCGCCGATGGTGTCGAACACGCGGACGATGACCGCCTCGATTTGCGGCATATGGCTCTGAACCCAGTCAGCGAAGACTTGGAAGGTCGGCGCGAGCTTGTCGCCGACGTTGGTGAGCATGACGGAGATGCTGGCTTTGATGTAATCGACGCTCCGGCCAATGCCTTGGTCCATGGTCTTGAAGGCCGCATCGGTCGCCCCGGCGCTGTTGGAAACCGCATCGAGGGCTCCGGAGAACGCCTCCGTGCCATTGCCGGTCAGGGCGAGCGCTGCCTGGCCAGCCTCGACCGAGCCAAACAGATCGCTAATGCCAACGCCGCTCTGACGCGCCGCCTCCTCCATCAGCAGCAGCGCCTCCTGGACCGTGCCGCCGCCAGCAATGAAGTCGGTGAAGCCTGTGCCCGCGATCCGCGTAAAGGTGTCGCTGGTGTCCGTGCCTGCCTTCGACAGCTCCACAAACAGCGAGCGCAGCTGTGTGGTGGCCACCGACGTGGGCACGCCCTGGAGCGTCATGGCAGCCAGCGCAGCGCTGACCTGGTCGAATGCGATACCCAGCCCGGCCGCAGTCGGAACGACGTTGTAGAGGCTGGCAGAGAGCTGCTCGAAGTTCGTCTTGCCGTAGGCCACGGCCTTGAACATCTGGTCGGATGCCTGGCCAACCGAGAGTACGTCGGCGCCGTAGGCGTTGGTCACACTGGTGAGGCCGTCGACGGTGGTCTTCACGTCGGTCACGCCACCAATCGCAGCCTTCTGCGCCACGGCGATGAAGTCGAAGACGTTGTCGGGTGGGACGCCTGCGGAGAGAGCCTCGTAGAGCGCGGGAATCACCTGCTCAGGCAGGACGCCAAAATCAGTCGAAAAGGTCTTTACCTGATCGCTCATCGCGCCCATTGCCTGCTGCGAGATGCCAGGGAGCAAGGTAAAGACCTCGTTCATTTGGCGCTCGAAGCCCATAAACGAAATTATCCCCGCGCCAGCAATCCCGGCCAGCGCGGTGGTGATGGCCGCTCCGGCAACCATCATGCCTTTGGTGATCGCGGATCCCAGGGTGCTGCCGATGGAATCTCCACCGCGCTCCGCAAGGCCGCGACCCTCCTCCAGGCCATCAGACAGGCCGCTCAGATCAACTTCAGTCCCGAGTGAGGCTGAGCCAAGAGTAAAATTCGCCATAGAAAACGCCCACCATCAATTAAGGAATTGACGTGGGCGCGCTGGGCGGCGACGTAGAAGCGGGCGTCGTGAACGTCGAAACGGTGAGGACGACCCCAAGGTATTTATTTGTTTTCGATCCGCCGTGCGACGGTCACTCCATTGGCCTCAAACCAGCCTTCTGCTTTATCGGGATTGACCTCTCGTGTCTCGTAGGCGGGCGGTGGCATCCGGCGCCGGCGGCTTGGTTTGATATGATGCTGCTTGATGGTGTCGGCAATCGCTTTATGATGCCGGTACATCTGTGTCCAGAATTCCTTGTCCGTCATGATGGTCTCCTGCGGTAACAATCCCGTGGGCTACGAACCAGGCGCGGGCCGCTTCGGGATCGTGAGCGATTTTCTCCATTGGATCGGGCGTTTCAGTCGGTGTGCTATCCGCGCGGCGCTCCAGTCGGCGGATCAGGCTGCGCAGATCGCTGGTTTTAAGATGCGGACTGAGCGCGACGGTAATTCCATCCAGCTGCAGCGCCGCCTCGCGAGCGGGCATCTGGGTCAGCAACATCTCCAGCATCCAGACAGGCATCGTCCAGAACGATTCAGGAGTGCCATAGAACGCCACAAAGCGGGCATAGAGCGCCGCAATGCGTTCTAGGACAATGTCGATACTGACTCCTGGTCCGTCTCCATCGGCATCGAGCGCGCTGGTAGCGTCGACGCCGTCCGCGCTTTTGGGGCGTTTTCCTCATTCCACCAGTTGATGAACCCGAGTCTCTCCAGCACTCCCATCGTGTTGAGCCGGGTAATCGGCGCAGTCGGCACAAGGGTGCGAATCATCTGGCCCGTCAGGCCCATCAGCAGGTTTTCTGCAGCCCTGACCTGATGCTCGTTTCTGCTCTCAACGGCCTTTTGGATTGCCGCCTGCTTTTTATTAAGTCCCTGCTGCATCGCCTCAAAGCGCTGGATCTCGACCAGACCGAATTCGCTGGAGCGCTTGATCGGATACATCGCGCCGGTGTCGGGATCTTCCATAAACAGCGGCTCCGGGGCTGCAATGGCCAGGGTAAATGTGTTGCTCATGCGAGCTCCTTTACAAGAGGGCGGGGAGCGATTCCCCGCCGTGTTGCTTCAATCCGACCGACCGACTAGATACCAACAACCGACCAGCCGAGCTTTTTGTTCTCGTCGCCCTGATTGTCGTCCTCAAGCGCCATGAACTCGCATTCATACTCGGCGCGCTGATCCTTGCCCCGGACCGGCTTGGGGCTGGAGTTGCTGACCACGCGGGGGAAATAGTTCTGGCCGGGGTACAGCCCGTACGGGCTATCGGCCTGCCCCTTCCACAGCATGGCGTACTCGGTCGGGGTCGCGCCCCGCTTGAAGCCCATCTCCTTCACGGCGCTGGCGCCGCTGGTGGTCGTGGTGACCCGGCTGACGTTGTGCATAATGCGGCTGATTTTCTCCAGCCGGGAGTCGACGAGGGTAAACGTGAGCATCACGTCTTCCTCGGGACGGGTTGCCTTAACCGGGCCGGTATGATCGTTGTCGCGGAAGACGGTCAGATCGCCCGAGAACTCGGTGCCCTGGTCGCCGTCGGTCGCGCCGAGCTCGGTCCAGCTCGCGCCAGGCGTTGTGTCAATATCCGGGATGGCCGTGCCATACGGCGCGATATAGATTTTGACCGCGCCCACCAGTTGGGCGTAGGGGGTCATTGCGCTGTCAGCCATTGCTGACCTCCTCTAGAGCCGTCTCAGCGACGGCGTAGCGTGCAAAGCATTGCACAAAATCGAGTGACAGGTCCGAGTCGTACAGCTGTGATGGGCTGGTATCCATCACCAGCCAGTACAGCAGGGCGGTGCCTGCCTGGGTGATGACCGCGCACCGGGTCTCGGTTGCCCGGACACACGCCAGAAAGGCGAGATAGGCCTGCTTGGCCTCGTAGGCTGATGAGCCATAGCACCGCACATCCAGCCGACCGGTATGCTGGCCGATAGAAATGTCTGGTGCAACGTTGCCATCATCCGCCAGGGTGATCGCTCGGGCGGTCAGCAGCCAGGGAGCGGGCGGTGTACTGGTCGCCTGGGCATATTTATGCTTTGCTCCCACCCGGTCCTCCACGGTCGCCTGGACGGCCGGGTGAGCCAGCACATGATTGATACAGGTTTCAAGTGGGTCGATCATCTCAGTCCTTTAAGTGGCGCTCAATAATCGCGTCCACACTTGGAAGTACCTTTTTCAGGCCCTTGGTCAGATACTCGTACTTGCGGTGGATAATTGCCGCGTATTTAACTGACCCCGGCCCCGTGCCAATGCCGCCGATGATTTTCATTCCCTGCCGCCGCGCCGGAACCGCCAGGACTCCTCGGCGCAGCGTGCCAAAGCGAACGCCGTGACCGGGGTAGAGCTCAGCCTTCGCTGCCCCCTCCGCTCGCAGCGTGATTTCGTTCATCGCTGTGATCAGCTTTGGCGCGATGTGCGCGAGCAGGCTTTTGTTCCACCGCAGTTTCGGCTTCGCCATCAGCCCCTTCTTTCTGCAGTTCATCGACCGCGACGTACAGGCGCCCGCGGACGCTGACCACCGCGCCTGCCGCCCGCCAGGCTTCGATATCGTAATTATTGGGATCGGCCATTGTTCTGCTCCACAAGGACCGTGACATGGCGTTGCGCGTTGGCGCGGCGCGGCAGCACGGCCTGAATTGTCCAAATGGTATCGTCGACAACGCCCCGCTCGTCCCGCACCGCCGTGATGCGATCGCCCTGCTGGATATCGGTGTTCGCAGCCAGCAGGAGCTTCGATTTCGTCATCACCGGCGATTCGGCGAACGCACTGGGTGCGACGCGCTGCACATTGATGACCAGGCGGCAGCGCACCGCTGTGGCCAGCGGGATCCACGTTTCAATCGGTTCACCATACGGGTCGGCGCGGTTCTCCGGCCGCTCGATGGTGCAGGTGTGAATGAAATGTGAATCAACGCCCATCGCTAGCCACGCACGCAGTAGACGGTTGCAGCCGCGCTGAACGTGACCTGAATGGTGCCATCAGCCAGGTTATAGGTCTGGCCAGAAAATGGGCCCAGCACGTGCTGCTTGGTGGCAGCGATAGTGGCGGTGTAGTCAGTGACCGCGAGGCCATCGACGGTGCCCGGCGTCTGCACCGTGACCACACACCCTGGCGTGCTGGTGACCAGCAGTTTGACCTGGCCGTTGTTCGGCACAAAATAGGTATCAACGGCGCCGACCACCGTGCCGTTGTCGGTCACGTTCAGGCCATTGCTGGGCCGACGGGTGTCACTGACGGTGAGTGTAACGTTTGCCATGGTTAGACCTCCATAAATCCTAATGTTCGATAAATATCCGCCCGGACAATGTCCCATTCGGGCGCGGTGTACGAGTATTCGCCGGCGATGTTCTCGCTCTTCATGGCCGTGCGTTCCAGAGCCAGGCGGATGATCTCAATCAGCGCGGCCGCGCGGCGGGGGCGCTGGTCAGTGGGGATATAGGTGACCCGGACACGAGCGCCCCAGGTACCGCTGACCAGCTCCAGATAGGCGCTGCCGGGATCAACCTCATAGGCGTTCGTTGTCACGGTGGCCCACGTGGTCGAGCCCAGCGCCCGCTCCTCAACACTGCTGACGCTGACGACGGGATAGCATAGATAGACGTGCAGGGCTTCCGGCTGCCGCATCTCGACAACGGCCGTCACGCCGTCAGGATGCGCGCCGATTCGGCGCACCAGCTCAGCCTCCTCCCGATCGAGGATTGCTTGGAGGGCTGGATCCGTCAGGCCGGTCGAGACCTGATTGCGCAGCTGCTCCGTCGTCAGCAGTGCCATCGCCTAGGCCGTCCCTTCGGCTGGGCTGGCGTGCTTCTCGGCCGCGCTCACGCTGGTATCCTGGGTGATGGGCATTACACGCGGGTGGTACACCTCGGCGATCACGCCATCAATGACCGCGTTGGCAGTACCACGATCAATCACCAGGCGGACGTAGCGCTCACGCGGGTGGTACACCTCGGCGATCAGCATTTTGTTGCCGTCGGCGTCGACCAGCGGGCCGGTGCTGGTGCCTTCCAGGTCGGCCATATCCGACCCATCAGCAAGGGTGCCTTGCTGGAGCTTCACGCTGGTAACCTGGGTCGCCGTCAGCGCGCCAAACAGGGAGATGAAGCGCACACCTTCATAGCCCGCGGTATCGACCACGGTGCTATTTTGATCGGTTGTGCCAGCGGCCACCGCGTTCATCACGCGGATGGTTTTGACACTACTCGAAAGAAATTCCATAGCAGTCTCCTGGGACTAGGTGGGCCACCGGAGCGGCCCACAATCCAACGATTACAACCGACTCAGGCGTGCTTCAGGCGAGCAAAGGCCTCTGCCAGCATGGGCTGACCGTCGCCCTCATAGCGCCCGATATAGCCGCGCTGATTGGTCTCGGCGTAGAGCTCCATCAGCGTCTGGATCTGCAGCTGTAGGCTATCGACGATCCAGTATAACTTGATATCGCCCAGCACCGCCAGATAGTTGCCCGAGCTGATGGTATTCGGAGCGAACTCGGACATGGCGATCGGCACATCCAGCAGAGTCATGGGCTGGCCCTGGAGACCAGGAGCCCAGACAAATTGCTCATTGGCGTCGCGGAGCTTGCGCACGGCTTTCAGGAAGTCGCGGTGCAGCAGCCAGCGGGTGGTCTTGGATGCCTGATACTGCCCCTTCAGGCTGAACTTCATATCGATCAGGCTATCGACCTTGGTCTTATCGTTAGTGACCGTATAGGTCACATCCCGACTGGTCGGGATTCCGTCGTTGCTGGCGACAAACATTCCCAGCGGCTTCGCGGCTCCATCACCGACCAGGTATGCCTTCTCCAGTGTCACACCCATCTTGTAGCCAAGCCGCTCCTGCACCAGTGCCTCAGCCGGTCGGGTGCTCCGGCGAAGCAATGTGTTGGAGATTTTGATCCGCTTGGCCAGCGGGTGGGGCTTGAGGGCACGCTTCCCGAAGGGCTTGACGGTATCCTCACTGCCGGTGGCCAGCTCGGTCGTCCACTCCCAGTCCGACAGGTCGGAATCCAGAGACAACACGCCCAGGCTCTCGGACTGGCCCAGCTGCTGCAC
>Ga0163148_10004915_pt1 | contig 13693 bp, 9 predicted proteins | sample OliLakLV19MP7P2_FD_148606 | JGI IMG/M metagenome (GOLD analysis project Ga0163148, IMG submission 148606) | Freshwater microbial mat bacterial communities from Lake Vanda, McMurdo Dry Valleys, Antarctica- Oligotrophic Lake LV.19.MP7.P2 | ecosystem: Environmental > Aquatic > Freshwater > Lake >... | reverse complement strand
CCTGTAGCTTTTAGCGCAGTGCAACCTGGTGCCCAGCCCAACCAAAGAATGTGCTCTGATCCCAGTCAAACCGATGTGATCTGTTATGATGTTCGTTTCGGGACTAAACGTGTCTTGCGAATCCATCCAAACCTTTAATGGTTTGTGCCGGTGCGACTATGGATGACGTTGTCGATATCTTTTGAGAATAACTCGCCGCTGCATCCCATGATTCCCATCACGCACCCACATGACTGTATGCAGCGCCCGTATGTGATAGTGTCAGCTTCAGCAACAACAACAGCAGCAGCTTGTAACAGCACTCTGCAAGCAACTTTCCTCTATCGGCAATAGGCTACCACCACTACTACCTAGCTAGTACTAGATCTCATAACAACGTCTAATAATACTCTATAACAATCATGGGCTGGTTCTCGAAAGAAAAGACTCTACAAGAATGCGAGAAGCTTGTAGAAAAGCTTGACAACTTGAAGGATTTGCCAGACGCTTGTGTCAAATACGAATCCGTAGTGAACGCTCTCAAGAAGAAACAAGACGGCTTGGCTTGGCAAGGTTCTCCTGGACGACGTGCCACCAAGAATGCTCAGTTGGTTCGTCGAATGACGCGAACTGGTGGAAACTAAAGAAAGGAAGGAAGCGTCTCTTACGCGTCCTATTTATAAAAGAAAAGGTGATGCGAAGGAATTGTTGTTTCGGATTTATTCATTATTTGGGCCTTTGGATTGACGGATCTTTTCGAGACGCGTTCACTGCAATAAGCAGGAAGCAGCTGTCGAGATGGAGAGTTTCATTGGTGGATGAATCGAATCGAATGAAAGGTTGGTAAGATTGCGCGGTGCTGAGCGTAGGGATAAGGAAATTTATTACGGAGTCGAAGGAGGGAGGAGTGCAGTCCATGCAGATATTTGTATTCGGATTTCGCTTTCTTGTGGCAGTTTGACCTTTCCACAATCACATTTGCGGACATGGAAAAATACACGGCGCAAGTGGGCGGATGAAGTAGATATTATATGTTTTATAAAAAAGCCATAGAATGGAATGAAAACACGAAAGACCAAACAATCTCTCTTTTGGGATGCAAGCTGACAAACGGATCACTGCTTGACATCAGACACACCAAACCTCTCCATTGAAAACGGATTGCTTCAGATATCTTCTCCAAGAGAAGTACTTCACGTTCTGTGTTAGGGTCATCAATCTTTTTTTCTCGCTTGTTTTCCTTTCAGCTTCGTGTTCATGGGAGACAATATATATTCCATTTTTGCATCCATCATGCAAGCTCTACTTCTTCTGGGAGATGGCCCACAACTGCTTCTGGTTCCACTTAGATATTTCCTGGTGTTGTTTCCAGTTTTGCCTCATGCTCTAGATTCCCTGGGGTCCAGTTTTAGTAGATGCGTAGTTTCTTGGTAGCTACAACACTTCCAACATTTGATCGGAGCAATGGCTATATTTACTCTGCAATGCAGCAGCGTCAAGAGAGGCCGACGTACCGTAGCATTCTATTAGGGATGACATTTATGTTCTACGTTTACTTTGTTACCTAGCCATTGTACTAGTACAGTGTTGTACACCCCGGTACTATGTTGAGCTACTAGTAATACTGCGATATTCCAAGCTAAGTGCATAGCCAATCGTCCTAGGTCCTAGTTCCAGTACCAGCAGGTGCTTTATCTGGCAGTAGCCATTGTGGAATGTTGTCACTTTTGCAGAACTAGTACTACAGCTGTTGCTACCTGCCGCCTCCGGGCTTCACTGCTTCTGGGAGATTCAGTTACCCAGCTTCGCTTTCCGTCAATTTGACAAAACATGCTGCTATGTCTGCGATAAGCTACAAGCTGTTCGTTTCGCACGACCTATTGCTTAAAAGCCGACAAGTGTCTACTAGTAATTCGGTACACGCCAGACGGTTGGCAGCCGTAGTTCCGTCCAATGCTTGTATTTTAGGTAGTGTGGAACTTAGTAACTACAGTAACGCGACTGAAAATTTGCAGATGATTCCGTCTTCCGTCCCCTCATCCACAAGCAGTCTTCCGTTCCAGCACGAAGACCTACTCGTACCGTAGTAGGCCATTATTAAGTGCAAGCAAACCAAGCTGAATCAGTCACCTAGCTAGTAGTCTTGAGTTCGACTTGGTGGTACTAAGGAAGTGGTTGCCTACCACTACTATGCTAAGTAGAACTGGATCGCACTGTAGTATCATGATATTCATTCATGACCTAAAATTAAGATATCTGGCCGGTTCTAAATTGCTGCTAGTTGGTCGGTCCCAAGGTTGCCATCCGTCTCAGCACCTTTTGTAACCCCTTAGTACTAGCACTGCCAGGCAGGCCGGGACGGATCTCATGATGGCGTAGTCACAAATTTTTGACTTCCAGCTCAGTCCAACGGAATAGCAGGTACTCTATTACTTGAGCAGTCTAGGTACTAGCTAGACTAACTGAACTGCTCCAGTAGAGTACTAGCTGCCGTTACTACTCCCGGTCTAAGCTATCTGCCATTCTATCATACTCTTCTGTAGTAGATTAGGTTTGGATCATGCCTCTGTGCAGCAGGGAAGAATATCGCTGTCAGAAATCAGAATGACCCTCACTCGCTCTAGTGATGAGTCACTGGTCCTCGCCAAACGGGAAAGCCTTAACGGGACTCATTGAGAAAGGTCAGTGTAGGTTATTACGTCATCCAATATTCTATTTGCTTCCAATCGAATGTTGCCGTTGACCCGTTAGCAAACTTCAAAAGATACGCTTGGGATGACCTCAACAACGACCTATCCCCTCCTTGTTTTTTCCCGGTCGGGCTTGATGCATCCTTCAGGATTTTTTAGTGACGCTACCACGCTTCAACTGCTACTACTTACTTCGCGCTAACTAGCTAGCTGAAATAAACAACAACAACAACATCCTTGACCATGAAGACCGCCGCTGTTTTTACCGCTCTTGTTGCTTCGGCTTCTGCCTTTGCTCCCTCTTCTTCTAGTAGTAGTCGAAGCACAGCCTTGAAGGCCTTCGAGAATGAAATCGGAGCCACTCCCCTCGGCGGAACCACTGTGTGCTGGGACCCCCTTGGTTTCTGCACAGACCAAGCCTCCTTCGATAAGTTCCGGGCTTTGGAAATCAAGCACGGACGTGTTGCTATGCTTGCCTTCCTTGGGTATGCCACTACCTGGAACACGGACTACCGTTTCCCAGGCTGCGCTGATTTCCCTGGTGGTCACAAGGCCGTCCTAGAAATCCCCCCTGTCGACCTTTTGGCTCCCATCTTGGCCATCTGCGGCGTCCTCGAGTTTGTTGTCTTCAAGCAAAAGCAAGGATCCTTCCCTGGTGATATGGGAGGCGGTGCTTTCCCTGTCGGATTCGGGCCCATCTTCACCACTGGGTATGATGAGAGTCAGCTCCGAACCAGCGAACTTCTCAATGGACGTGCCGCCCAGATGGGATGGTTGAGTTTGTTGGTCCACGAACAGCTCGATGGAAAGCCATTCATCTTCTTTGACAAGATCGAGCCCTACTTCCCTGGTCCTTTGGCCGTTTAAATCAATCTCTTTTGTAAAAAATGAAACTTTTTAACATGAATTACAGGGAGGACCATGTGTGCCGTGCCATGCGATGCAGAAGTGTTGAGTACGGGTTCATGGTCAGTCTGTTGCGTCGCTAGCAAGTACAGTAGCAGCAGCCCGAGTTGATTGATTTATACATAAATTTATTAACTCCATAGACTTAGTGCTTGCAAAACTAGTTCTTTGACTATACAACGTGTAGCAAGCCACAAGAGAGAATCAACGTCTCGTTCGAGCTAAGTGAGGTATGTAGATGAGACCATCCCCTTTTTCTGAGTTAGCTAGCCAGTAACCACGGAAGGCACCAGCGGAGCAGAGAGCAAGTATGTTTCTGGTTCGGCAATGCTTACTGGCTCTCGTTTTTCTATTTCATGAAGCAGGCATATCATGTTAGATCTACTAGTACAGTACGAGACTGATGGAATCACTCCTCCTCCCGGTAGTATTTTTAATAATTGTTCTTCTTGTCAACTTTACCTTCCTGCAGTCTTTTCCAATGCTAATGCTCTCTTCGTATTAAGATCTGCCCTCCGGCCCTGGTGGGGTTGGAATCCCCAATGAGTGTTCCAACTGATTCCAATTATTCCCTCTAATATGTGAACGCACGTTCCAACTATCTGCAACTTCTGATATCAACGCAGCGGGATTTTTAATATATAGCGAGGGCCAGCGGCCCCTTGGTGTCCACTCAATCTGGCAGGCCTTCCCACGGATCTTCAGTTAGAGGCAACTTCATTTGACTAGCTATCTACCGCTGGCAGCTAACTAGTTTTTAGCAAGCCAGCAATCGTATGCTGTACATATGCTAAGCTTCTACTAGTGTAGCCAGTATTGTGGTAGGTAGAGTTACTGTAGGGTGCTGAACTTTGCCTCGTTTCGGCCTTGGTTGGGACAAAAAACATGATACTACTTATTATAATATGGAGCCGATATCAATCGTTCACGGATTGCCAAGGACGAGATCCAATGAACCCATCAGATACGATCGACTTCCCCTTCTGGACAGATGCCTTGCAAAATTGGCGAGTGCCACTGCTTCTTTACTAAATTCTTTCACCAAGCTCCCCGAGGATAAAAGTACAAGACGATCTTCTCCTTCCCAAGAAAAGAAATCCAACCCCAAAATTTCTGGTCATCATCAGACAATCCTTGAGCGGCATTTGCAGCCATGGCTCTCGCGGACTCGGTATTTTCACACTCAAAAGCACGTTGCGAGATCGTCTCTCTGCCACTCAAAGTAATGTATTCCCACCATTGCTTGTCGTCAGCTGTAAGAGAGTTCCAAACTTCGTGGCTCATGCCTCGAATTAGTGACCCAGGCACATAGGGAGTCATTCCCCTTTGCGCAGCCATTGCAGCAGAAGCGTATGCAGTCGTGAAACGGGCCCTTTTGGGGTTTGGTCCCGTACCACAATCATCACCCAGGTTGTTCTTGGTTGTGTTTTCTTCGCCATCATCGCAGCAGATTGCACAAATAGGTCCAACACTGGCAATCACCTGCTTGGTGACTGCTTCGTGTTTCTCCTTGGGAACATCCTTGAAAGCTTTCCAAAGTTCCATCACGAGGTTTGGATGAAGAGAACTCACATCGGCACCAGCATTGAGGCTGCGAGAAAGAGGCTCAAAGAGTGACGCCACATCCATGATGATTGATTCGTGATCCTCTTTGGGAACCTGCGAGATTAAATCAACAAAGACCTTCACGAGCGCTGCATCGGGAGCGATGGTAGCAGAAGCCGATGCAGCAGCAGGACCTGAACGGATGGCGCCAAGAAGGTCCTGCTCAGTTGATTCATGTTGGTCGCGACTAGCAGCAATGGCACCCGTTGTCTTGGCATGACGCACCCACTCAGTTGTTCCGTTTTTGGTTAGACGACGCACCCACGTCGTTGTTCCGCTCTGTGTGGGACGACGAGAGGCAGGAATGCCATTTGTTGCGGCGCGAAGAGATTTGGATGGAGAAGAAGCACCACTGTAGCGTTGCTCTGTTTCGCGGCACCACTCTATATATACATGCATTTGCGTCAACAGTCTGTCCAGTTGAGTAATCTCATGATCATGTTTCTTAGCCTTTGCTTCTGCTTTGAGGCCTTCAATGCGTTCTTTGGCTGCTACAAGGTCTGCTTTTGCCATTTTTATGCTTTGCAGAATGTGTTCGTCACGATTCGTTGCACCACTGCGTTGGTGTGGCTCTTTATATGCCTCGGTTAGTCGGCGCAGCACATCAATAGCAGAATCAAATGCCGCAACAGCGGCCTTCATAGAGGCAAAAGGATCGTCTGGAGAAGCACCAGCAATTGCAGCCATCGTTGTCGTTGCGGAGGCAACAGGATCCCCTGGTGAATGGTTCTTTGTGGCACCATTTGCAAGCGCTGCCGCCAACCTGACACCCATGCCATCTCGCGCCAGCTTTTGGTCCTGGACCGAGGCTGGGAGATGCAAGCGGGGCTTTTTGTTACTGCTCGCTTCCTCGTTGGTCGTATCTTTGCGACGCTTGCCGGTGAAGCACCCGCAACAGCTGGCCAAAATGGTTTTGGCAGCGGTGACAATGCCTTCTTCTTCTTCCTCCTCTTTGGCACCACTAGTATCCGTGTCGCTGCCAATGCTGCCGGTGGGCGAAGACACTGCCAATGTGGTGGGATCGGCCGTTGCAGCATCGGTCCCAACCTCACCAGTGGGAACTGTGTTGGTAGGGGCCTCCTGGTTGGCACCACTAGCATCCGTGTCGCTGCCACTGCTGCTGGTAGGTGATGCTGTAGCAGTAGCCGTGGCACGAGTGGTGTCACGGATGACATTTTCGATGATGCATTTGACTATCTGCTCGTGTTCCTCCTTGGGAAAACCAGAGAGTGCCTGGGCAAATTGACCAAGGAGTCCACCAATGAGTTTTGGATCGGGACAATTGTAGCCGGGGGTAGAAATAATGGTCAGAGTTGTGCCCATGGAATCAGTAAAAGATGCCACTTCCGGAACACCAGTCCCAGTTGCGGGATCCACTTGGTTGTTGTTGTTGTTGGTTCCGTCCTTGGTTTTCGTCATGGCCGCAGTTTTGGTAGTATCAGAAGCAGTAGGATTGGTAGGATTGGTAGGATCTTTCACAGCATCATGGATGATGGTGCATCCAGTGGGGTTGTCACCCTTTGCGGGACCCATGTTCTTGGTCTTGTTCTTGTTCTCATCCGCGGTCATCGTTGCTGCGTTCTTGTGTTCCGTCATGGCCACATTAGGAGTGTTTTTAGCAGTCGAAGGAGTAGCCCCCGCCAAAGTGGTAGGATCCTTGGCAGCAGCAGTAATGGATGCCTCCTTGACCGCAGTTTCGGTCGTTTTGTTGTTGGTCTTGTTGTCGTGATTGTTCTTGTTCTTGTTGTCGTTGTTGTCGTTGTTCTTGTTGTTCTTGTTCGTGCCTTCTCCTGTAAGGGTCATTTTGTTGTTGTTGTTGTTGTTGTTACTTGCTTCGGTAGTCTTCATCGTTGCCGTTGTCGTTGTTGTTATTGGAGAGAAGTGAGAGATTGCTTTCTTGTCAAGATGTCTTTGTGCTATTTGTATTCACAGCTATTGCAATGAATGGAAATAATGAAAAAATAAATGATCGTCTTGATCGACGGTTCTTCTCCCCCGGATAATTAGCATGTTAACGGCATCGAAGATTGTGTAGAGCAAAATAGACGCACAGCTCCTCCAGCTAAAATGAGCATCGTGGTTTTGTTACATTTCAACTGGTTACATTTCAACCTCCTTGTCATCTGCTCCTTTCATTGTGCTACTACCATTTCCGACACTTTTATTACTGCTAGTACCCGCACTCATGGTAGGATACCACACCGGATAGGGTCGCACTTGACTCATTTTGCTGTAGTCCACGACAAATTGCGTTCGTTCTGGGTTCAAGACAGTGATTTGATCTTGAAATCGATATCCAATTTGAACGTCGGGACTCCAATAGGTATGATGTAAAAACATGGGGCACTGCGTGTGATATTGTGTCGCATTGACAGAGACGACAAAATGATGAATTAGATTTCCGGGATACTGATCGAGGCGCAGTCCAAACAAGGGACTGGATTCATCGACGACATGCCGCAAGGTCCATACCAAATTGTCGAGTTGGGGCCGATGACTCGTCATCAAGGCCAAGTCTTGGGTTTGGGCCAATTCGCACGCCTCACCGGCCATTTCATCCACATGCGGTAAAATATACGTAAAGGTGCACTTGACTTGGACATCTTGCAGTGGATTGTTGGCCCCATCAGCATTGCCAATTCGAAATTCGAGGAATGGCATGTGATCGTAAATGTTACTCAAGGTCATGACTTGAGAGAACTCGATTTTGGCCGTGGGTCGAATGTACTTTAGAAATAAAAGTCCCGCATAGACGACATTTAATACCAAAGTAATAAATCCCAGTACAACCACCAAAACCTTGGAAAAGGCCCCGTAGGGATCATAGCCGCCATAGCCCATGGTGGTGGACGTTTGCAAGGCAAAATCGAAATTGTGCCAAAAGGTAAGGCTGGGATCATTGCAACACTTGCCGGAGGGTATACAAAATAAGGCCCCAAATATCAAATTGACCAGGACAAAGGAAGAAATGTACAAGGCGGTGACATTCGTCAAAGAAAATCCAAACAACCACCATCGGATACGAAGTTCCAAAGGGGACGATGGAATGTTCTTCAATTGGGCCTTTGGTTTCGGTCTCTTTTTTTGTGTCTTTGGAAGGGGCGGTGTCACGGCCGTCTGCCATTCAAAGGTCAATCTTTGACCCTCAAAGGTTCCAGTGCGAGTGCGTCGTCGTCGTTCGCGAATGGATGATGGACTTGTACTGGTGTTGTTGTGGCTGCCATTTTTATTATTGAAGTCACTCTCGCTGATTGGGGCGTCGTCTTGACGGGAAGAACAAAATAGGCCCTTCGCAGTCAGGCACGAAGATGACGACGATGCCAGTGGTGCTCTTTTGAGTGGTGCTCTTTCGTCGTCTTCCACCGCCGCGACCACATGCTCCTTTTCGTCTCCATTTGAAGCTTGTTGTTGTGGACGATGACAAGCCATGCTTCGAAGTTGCCAATAACAAGAGGACATTTTGACAGCATCGTGTGTCTAAAATGAAAGCAGATGAAACGCGTTCAACGCAAGGGCGTTACATAGTAACTACTGCAACTTTCGATAGCTACATGTACTATTAAAGGGCGGTGCAGCAGCTGATGCTACTAGCTACTAGCTAGCTACTAGCTAGTAGATAGAAGATGGCATCATTATTGTTGTCCGTTGACTTCGGTGAAGGTCTGGATTCATTCATGTGTTGCGTGGTACGTGCGTCTCACCGTTGGGGACTTGGTTATTGTTGTATGTACTGTATCACGCATGGATATCCCCAGCCTGTTACTCGGAGTACAGTACTACTAGTACTACTATAGCTAGCTAGTAGAGGCGAAAACAGCTGCTGGTCTGATGTGTCGTACTGGTCGTACTGGTCGTACTGGTCGTACTGTTGCAGGTGAAGCGAAACTCTTCATGGTCAATTTTTTTCTACGAGGTGTTGTACATTGTATAACATGATACAAGGTCGATGGTCTGAACCACAAGATATGAGATATTCATTCATACGCAATCTCTCCGTGCATTGTTTACCACGTAATCGTGGAACCATGTCAGAAATTTTCCATACTTAAGGAAAACCTTGACAGAAAGTTTTGACAAGGTTTTCGTTAAGTAGCAATTATTTCTGACAAGGTTCCACGACTAACTCTATAGCTCGAGAGAATTCTTCGTTACAGTTGTTGCGACAACGCTTTTTCTTACTTTTAAAGCGCTTCTCATATCTTCAAGTACGTCTGGATCGATTGAGCGGATTCATTCATTCATGTGTTGCGTGGTACGTGCGTCTCACCTGGGTACGTACATTTCGGGAATCAAGAAGGATGGAAAAAGGGAATGATAATAGAACGTTTTTAAGAAAGTAGCACAGTGGCTCTGTACACCAAAATCATTGGCATGACGTCAAAATTGAGGGTGAGTCAGGGATGATTCCATACACGGTTCTGTACTGTAGCTAAATCGTAGCTAGAGTAACTAGCTACGTCGTAGTTAGCTAGAGCTACTACTACTAGCTAGCTAGGAGCTATAGTAATAGATACATTTGAGAAGCCGGATCTTTTGAGGTGTCAAACATCGGCGGTGTTCGCCACGCATCTGCTTTCTTCTCCAAAAAAATAATGCGGAAGAAGCATGCTTCCTTCCTCCACAAACATCAATCACACAAACGTAATTACTAGCTAGTACTAGTAGTACGATTATACTTTGAAACAAATACATCAATTATTATTAGTATTTAATTAATTTACCATGAAGCTCGCACTTGTCTTTTCCTTCTTGGCTACGGCCTCGGCTTTCACTACCATGCCCGTTCAACAAAGGGTAAGTACTAGCTAGTATCAATGGGCGTTTGTGATGCGATGTTTTTGCCATAACGTCTCACCTTCAATCTCTCTTTCTCCGTCCGTCTCTATCCTAAATAATACACAGACTCCTCCTACTCAATTGAATTTGCTCGCACAAGAACACCTGGATGAACTATTTGCTAGGGGCGAAGAGTGCATGGGCGCGGAATGCGATGTGGACTCCGTCTCCAATCTGCTGGAGCACTTGAAACTTCAAGAAAAAGAATTGACCGATCGCGTGGCCGAAATCAGCAAGATGGTCAGCGATCTCGAGAAGGCCAACAACCTTTCGACTCGCGAAGTGGACGAGGTCCGGGAAACTGTGCGTGCCATTTGGCGCATTTTTCAATTGGGCGACAAGGCCAGTGGCAATGATTATCCGGCCTTGAGCAAACCCATGGGATATCCTGGAGAGGTGGGCAAAGGACCGACCACTGCATATGATGCCTTGCCCCCAAAGAAGTACAAGGCGTAATTCATTATTTATGACTTGATTAATTCAGTAAGCAAGCAAGCAAACAGCTACCGTGATTGTATTTGTGTGATTGGATGCTCCAGTCGATTGTATGGGATGTGATTTTTTTGTGTAAGCGCGAGTAACTATTTTTTTTAAATGACTGGAGGTACTTTGACCAAAGAAATTTGGTGTTCCAAGGCTATTTATTTAGGGAATTTACTCCACCACCACAACAACATTTGAGGAGCGAATTTATGTATTGTATATTCGGGTTCTTGAATAGGCATTCAATCCTTTAGATAGTAGGCTAGGCTAGGCTTGGATGTATCTTGCACTTGTTAGCTCAAAACAACAGCTCAGTCCAAGTCCAAAGAAGGGCGTTTTTCGTCGTTGTTGCTTTCAACAATTTTCGACAGAGAGCATCATTCATTCATTCCACCCACAACGACCTTGAGTAGACTACTGTAGTGTAATTGCTGCAGGTAGCTAGTACGATAGTAGAAGGATGAGGATGTGAGAATCGAAAGCAAGACAAAGTTGAGTAACATGATTATTTTACTAGTTAGTCCTAAACGTAAACCCATGGTTGTTCCGGAAACCCCTCTCTTCGGGTATTTCCTTTTTTCTCTTCCTCTTCTGTCAATGTTGTTGTTGTTCCGGCTGCTCTTCTTGTACGTCTCGAAACTTTTGGCAAGCATCTGCTGTCAATGTTGTTCCATACAGATTGCTACCAAGCCACTTCTCCACGCTCGCCTTGCCATGGTGTTGTTGTTCGGGCACCTGTGGAAGACTACATTGGCAGGAAACCTTGCATCTGTGCATCGGCGCTGAACAAATATATATTCAAATCAATTATCACAAGAACCTAAATTAAGTCTTGTTACTAATAACAGTCACTCTTGAGAGGCAAGTGGTTCTAACAGCTTTTTGATTATCTAGCTAGCTAGCCGGAGCTGGGATTTTTGGGAATAGCGACCAAATTTGCTACTCACCATCCAACCTCAACATCTGGAAATCCGGAACGACAAAAGCATAATAGAACGGAGACATGGATAACAGCTCCAAACAATCGTCTACCAAAATGCCGCAGACTTGTGGCCATGAGCGGGCCTTGCCAGAGGAACCAGCACAGGAAACCAATAGATCAAAGCAAAGCAATGCCCAACAATCGGACCCCCATGCCACTTCCAAATCAAAGAGAGCCAAACACCTCTCTGATGACACTAGGAGAGAAATTTACATGTGTCTCCGGGGAGTTGGAGCCACAGGCGCTCTCTTTGTCACATCCTCAGAAGAACCCAAGTTTCCTGCAAGCAAGGTGGGGCCAGTTAACATGGACATCGATGATGGAGATTCCGATTGTGGTTGGTCTTTTTTGGTTTGTTTTGCAGAAGCCTTTTCAGGAGAAGTCAGGTCTACAACTTCAGAATCATCATCTTCTTCGTTGTCATCATCAACACTCCTCTTTTTCCTTGGAGGGGCAACCCTCCTCTTTTTCCTTAGAGGGGATCTTGTGGGACTTCTGTTGCGAACAGAGACAGAAGCAGATTGACCTGTAGCTGCACAAGCAGCCAGACGATCGAACAATGAACAGGAAGGGTGTGCATGAACTCAATTGCAAAGCAACGGGCGAGGCTATGAAAAAATTTCAAGGCAATTACGGCATCTTTAAAACTTAAAGCTTTGTGCAGAGCAACGACGGAACGTTTAGCCGGAACCACGGATCGACTGCTGTCTTCCTTGTCTCCTCTTGTAGGCGTGGAACGGCCTGGGGCTGGACGCTGTGGCAAGATGGCACCATGCTCGTTGGTAGGAGCTCCGTTTGACATGACATTTGCCATCCTGATGGCGAATGGCCAGAGATTTGCCGTGATTGCCCCTGGGCAAGGTTGCTTGGTGTGCAGCATCATGGTCCGTGCTGTCTCTTTCAAGTCTCTAATCTTTTTTTCAGCTCTACCATTCTGATGGGGTGTGTTTGCTGCACAGAACAATGTCGTTTGCCCGCACTTGTGCACTTCATCAACGAAGCTGCGGTCGGAAAATGCTCCATTGTTGGCGTGGCAGTGCTGGATCCTAACTCCACAAGACACCCTCTTTCCTTCTAGCATTTCAGCAACAGACGTGAACATTTGGTGGTGATGAATGAATGACCGCCTGCTGAGGTCCGATGTCAGTTGGTCCACACCACCTACTAGGAAGTGTGTGGGTTTTAGGTTGTTTGTTCCTATGAAGTGAGCCTTTGCTATGTTTTATTTCCTATAGCTAATTTCTAAAGCAGTTCGTAACAATATCCAAAAAGTGAGCAGGTCAAACAGAATTCCAACTGCATTCTTCACTTAGGGACCCTTAAGTGAGCCATATCTCCAATTAGGCTCTTGGACAGACTGGCATACCGATTGAGAGCCTGGGCATGCTCTGTCATCTTGCATGAGGTGGCAGCGTTGTTTTGGTGGAACATGGGACGTCGCGTCTCAGCACCTGCCCACTCCATCCGCCTCGTCGTTCCATTTTGTGTTCAATGATAATCAACAGAAACAAACCAAGGCACCTGGTCCATTTTACTTGACCATGAGCTTATGGACATTTTTATGAATTATTGTGCGCATGCTGTTGTAATTATTTTTAATTATATAAATGACCGTCTCCTTCTTTTATGTGGGTTTTCGAATCGAGGCGGGCGGGCGACTACACACTATCCAATTCCATATCATATGGGCGGTTTAGGCGTGTTAGGGTAGTGCAGTTTAAATTAGATTTCCACTGTATTGTTTTTTACTAGTTTCCGCACCACGACCAGCCATGGAAGTATCCATTCCAGCTGCACTTTACACGCTCCTTTTGCGGACTTGATCTACGTGTGGAAGGGATTTCCGAAATGGTGCAGTGTGATTTGTGGGTCGCGTGGAAGCTGCCGGAATAAAATGTCGCTAGCAGTAGGTTTCCCTTGGTGGATCAGATAGCTTTCCTCGTTGCTTGTTTGCCAGTCCATGGTTCCCCGCCAATGTCCTGCTTTTCCGTCTTTGCTACAGCTTGTCGTTCTGGTTGCAATTCGACCGTCCCGGACGGTCGAAACATGAGAGAAGTCGCCGACTGGCTAGAAGAGACGGCCGAGGCCTAGGTGGCCGCTATCCAACGTGCCGTCTCCTTTGGAAACTGTAGTTTCGCCACATGTTGTTGTCGACAATGTCCTTTGCAGCCTATGTCAAACGCATGGAAAACGTGATGTACTTCCAATGCAC
>Ga0163148_10004908_pt1 | contig 13705 bp, 12 predicted proteins | sample OliLakLV19MP7P2_FD_148606 | JGI IMG/M metagenome (GOLD analysis project Ga0163148, IMG submission 148606) | Freshwater microbial mat bacterial communities from Lake Vanda, McMurdo Dry Valleys, Antarctica- Oligotrophic Lake LV.19.MP7.P2 | ecosystem: Environmental > Aquatic > Freshwater > Lake >... | reverse complement strand
GCACATAAGTGCCCTCGTCCCAGCGTTGGCGATTCTGGTCATGCAGCACAGCATGGCGATGAAAAAACGTGCCGCGCCCGGAGTCCTGGCCGCACAACCGCACCGAATAGCCCTCGGTCAGCAGCGAAGCGTAGGCCAGTGTTTCCGCCATGCCCCAGTCCAGTTGCAGCTTGCCTTCGGCCATCAGCCGGCGGTCCTGCATGATCTTCTCGACGCGAGGATGCAGCTTCATCGTGGCCGGCACTTCGCAGACCTTGCGCGCCAGCGCCTGCAGCTTTTCCAGCGGCAGGCGGGTGTCGTCGTTCTCGTTCCACTTGGTGCCCTTGTACGGGCTTGTACGGGTTCCAGTCGGTTTCAAACGGCGGCTTGAAGTTGGACAGGATGGTCTTGTTGGTGTGGTAGCCGCGATCCAGCGCGTCGCGGAAGCCGGCGACCATCTGTTCGGCTTCAGCTTCAGTCACCACGCCCTCCGCGATCAACCGGTCGGCATACACCTTGCGCGGCGTCGGGTGGGTATGAATGCGCCGGTACATCAGCGGCTGCGTCACCATCGGCTCGTCCTGCTCGTTGTGGCCCAAGCGGCGGTAACACATCATGTCGATGACCACGTCCTTGCGGAACTTTTTGCGGTAATCCAGCGCGATTTCGGTGACAAAGGCAATCGCTTCGGGATCGTCGCCGTTGACGTGGAAAATCGGCACTTCGAGCATTTTCACCACGTCCGAGCAATACAGCGACGAGCGCGAGTCGCGCGGGTCAGAAGTGGTGAAACCGATCTGGTTGTTGATAATGATGTGAACGGTGCCGCCGGTGCCGAAGCCGCGGGTTTCCGCAAAATTAAGCACTTCCTGGATCACGCCCTGCCCGGCAAATGCGGCATCGCCGTGGATCAACACCGGCATCACCTGCTCTCCGGTGTGATCCTTGCGCCGGTGCTGGCGCGCACGCACCGAACCTTCGACCACCGGATTGACGATCTCGAGGTGGGACGGGTTGAAAGCGACCGTGACATGCATCGGGCCGCCCGGGGTCATCACGTTCGATGAAAAACCGTCGTGGTATTTGACGTCGCCGGCGAGCACATCGGCCTGCTGTTTGCCTTCGAAGGACGAAAACAGGTCGGCGGGCATCTTGCCCAGCGTGTTGACCAGCACATTGAGCCGGCCGCGGTGCGCCATGCCGATCACCATTTCCTGTACGCCGGTGGCGCCGGCATGCTGCAGCAGGTGGTCGAGCATCGGGATCAGGCCGTCACCGCCTTCCAGCGAAAACCGCGTCTGGCCGACGTATTTGGCGTTGAGGTATTTCTCCAGCGTTTCCGCCGCCGTCAGCCGGTCGAGCAGATGTTTTTTGTAGGCAGCATCGTAATTCGGTCGGCCACGGCTGGGCTCCAGTCGCTCCGAAATCCAGCGCTTCTGCGGGATGTCCGACATGTACATGTATTCAACACCGATGCTGCGGCAATAAATGTCGTGCAGCACCTGCAGGATGTCGCGCAGCGGCGCCTTTGCCGGACCGTGCAAGGTGCCGGTATCGAACACCGTATCCATGTCTTGTTCGGTCAAGCCATAGTGTGCGGGATCAAGCTCGGCGATCGGTGCCGTTTCAACGATGCGCTTTAGCGGATCAATATCCGCAACGCGATTGCCCTGGAAACGGTAGGCCGAAATCAGCTGCATCACCGAAAACTGCTTCTGCAGGTTCTGCGCCGAAGCCGCCCCGCTGCTGACCGCGCGCCGGCTACGGCCCAGATCAACAAAACGCTGCTGCACTTCCGAGTGCGAGACGTCGGCCGGACCGTCGTCGAGTTTCTGCAGTTCGTCGAAATAACCCCGCCAGCGCGGTTCCACCGACTGCGGATCCTTCAGGTACTGCTCATAGAGGCCCTCCACAAACGGCGCGTTGGCGCCGAATAGCAGAGAAGTGCCGCGGGATTCCTTCATCATGTCTGCACCTGGAAGAGTGGCTGCCGGTCGCCCGATGGCGCCGCCGCCGGCGGCGCCATCGGGCTATTTGCGCTTGGCAAAAGGCACGTACTCGCGGCGTTTGGAGCCGGTGAACAACTGGCGCGGCCGGCTGAGTTTCTGTTCGGGGTCGGCGATCAGTTCTTTCCACTGCGCGATCCAGCCCACGGTGCGTGCCAGCGCAAAGATTGCGGTGTACATGCTGACGGGGATGCCCAGCGCCTTGTAGACGATGCCGGAGTAGAAGTCGACGTTCGGATACAACTTGCGCTTGATGAAGTAATCGTCTTCCAGCGCAATCTTTTCCAGCGCCATCGCCAGCTTGATCAGCTTGTTGTCCTTCATGTCGAGTTCTTCCAGCACTTCGTGGCAGGTTTTCTGGATGAGCTTGGCGCGGGGATCGTAGTTCTTGTACACGCGATGGCCAAAGCCCAGAACGCATCGACCTCGACGGTGCGCCTGGCCGTCTTTTTCCTTGACCCGCTTGATGAAGTCCGGGATGTTTTTCACGTCGCCGATTTCATCAAGCATTTTCAGCACGGCTTCGTTGGCGCCACCGTGCGCGGGGCCCCACAGGCTGGCAATGCCGGCGGAGATGCAGGCAAAGGGATTGGCACCGGTCGAGCCGGCCAGGCGCACCGTCGAGGTCGATGCGTTCTGTTCATGGTCCGCATGCAGGATCAGGATGCGGTCCATCGCGCGCGCAATCACCGGGTTCACCTTATATTCTTCGCAAGGGTTGCCGAACATCATGTAAAGGAAATTCTCGGTGTACGACAGCGAGTTCTTCGGATACATGAACGGCTGGCCCATGTTGTACTTGTAGGCCATCGCCGTGATCGTTGGCAGCTTGGCAATCAGGCGGAAAGCCGCGATGTCGCGGCTTTTCTCGTCGTGAATGTTTATCGAATCATGATAGAACGCCGACAGTGCGCCGACCACGCCGCACAGCACGGCCATCGGGTGGGCATCGCGGCGGAAGCCACGGAAAAAAAAGTTCATCTGATCGTGCACCATGGTGTGCTTGGTGACGATGTCGTCAAACTCGAACTTCTGATTTTTGTTTGGCAGTTCGCCGTTGAGAATCAGGTAGGCAACTTCGAGAAAATCACATTTCTCGGCCAGTTGCTCGATCGGATAGCCGCGATACAGCAGGATGCCCTCATCACCGTCGATGTAGGTGATGTTGGATCGACAACTCGCAGTCGACATGAATCCCGGGTCATAGGTGAACTTGCCGGTCTTGGCGTACAGGCTGCGGACGTCGATCACGTCCGGGCCGATGGTGCCGCCAAATATCGGGAAGTCTATCGAGGGGCTACCATCACTGAACGACAGGGTTGCGAGCTTTTCCTTCATGACAATCTCCGTATGATCAACCTGCTTGTTGGTTCCGATGAAATTATGGAAGTTGTATCTGATACTTTTGTTACCGCTCATTGTTGCAACTAAGCCTGCCGCAGCCGTTTGATCAGAAAATCATAACGTCCGGGCACCTCCTCCTGCTCCATCACCCAGGCCAGCAACATGGGGTCCTGCTCGTTCAGCAACTCCTTGAACACCTGCACCTGGCCGGCATCCAGCCCGTCCAGCTCCCGCTCCACAAACCGGTTCAGCACCAGATCCAGTTCCAGCAGCCCGCGCCGGCACTGCCAGCGGATACGGTCGAGTTCGGCCATATCTGCGACGCTACACAGTCCTCTTCACCAGCAGATCCTTGATCTTGCCGATCGCCCTGGTCGGATTCAACCCCTTCGGACAGACATCGACGCAGTTCATGATCGAATGGCAACGGAACAGGCGGTACGGGTCCTCGAGATTGTCGAGGCGCTCGTTGGTCGCCTGGACACAGTCCTTTTCACCAGCAGATCCTTGATCTTGCCGATCGCCCTGGTCGGATTCAACCCCTTCGGACAGACATCGACGCAGTTCATGATCGAATGGCAACGGAACAGGCGGTACGGGTCCTCGAGATTGTCGAGGCGCTCGTTGGTCGCCTGGTCGCGCGTGTCGGCAATAAAGCGGTAAGCCTGCAGCAGCCCCGCCGGACCGACGAACTTGTCTGGATTCCACCAGAACGACGGGCAGGAGGTCGAGCAGCAGGCGCAGAGTATGCACTCGTAGAGCCCGTTCAGCTCTTCGCGGTCTTCCGGTGACTGCAGGCGTTCGCTCTCGGGGCGCGGCGTATCGTTGATCACGTACGGCGTCACCGAATGATACTGCTTGAAAAACTGCGACATGTCGACAATCAAGTCGCGGATCACCGGCAGACCGGGCAGCGGGCGGATCACCACCGGCTCCTTCAGGCCGCTGATGTTGGTGATGCAGGCGAGGCCGTTTTTGCCGTTGATATTCATCGCATCGGAACCACACACACCCTCCCGGCATGAGCGACGGAAGGAAAATGTGTCGTCAACCGATTTCAGCCGGATCAGCGCATCCAGCAGCATGCGGTCGGTCGGCTCCAGCGTGATGTCGTAGTCCTGCATGTACGGCTTGGCATCGACGTCGGGGTTATAACGGTAAATCGAGAGGCGCATTTTTCCGGATTCCAGATTAAAAATTCAAACGTGTAACTGGTGAACAATCATATTTGTGACTGGTCATTGGTGAAGGGCAAGCCCATCTTCCATCACTCATGACCCATCACTAATTACCAATTACCATTTACCAATACCAATTACCAATACCAATTACCAATACCCATCACTCAATAGACCCGGGCCTTGGGTTCAAATGATTCGACGGTCAGCGGCTTCAGGTTGACGGGACGGTATTCAAGCCGGTTGCCTTCCTTGTACCAGAACGTGTGTTTCATCCACTTGGCATCGTCGCGATTCGGGAAGTCACTACGATCGTGCGCCCCGCGCGACTCCTGTCGCGCGTTCGCCGAAACCATCGTCGATACCGCCACCTCGACCAGGTTTTCCAGTTCGAGGGCTTCGACGCGGGCGGTGTTGAATACTTTGCTCTTGTCCTTGAAAAACAACTGCCCGGCGCGGTTGGAAACTTCGCCCATCCTGCGCACGCCTTCGGCCAGGCCGTCGGGAAAACGAAACACACCGCAATGCAACTGCATCGTGCGCCGCATCTCCGCACCCACTTCGAAAACATTCTCGCCCGACTTGGCCGAATCCAGCCTCGCCAGCCGTGCCAGCGGGCGATCCGCTGCATCTTTCGGCAGGTCCTGATGCGCCACCGCGTCGCTGGCCAGATCCTTGACCACCTGCTCGCCCGCAGCCTTGCCGAACACCAGCAGGTCGAGCAGCGAATTGGTGCCCAGCCGGTTCGCACCGTGCACGGATACGCAGGCACATTCACCCGCCGCGTAAAGTCCTTTGACGATCACCCCGCCATTTTGGCCGGCAAGAACCTGACCATGCATGTTGGTGGGGATTCCGCCCATTTGATAATGACAGGTCGGCACCACCGGAATCGGATCCTTGGCCGGATCCACGTTGGCGAATTTCTTTGCGATCTCGCGGATACCGGGCAAACGTTTGTCGATCACGTCGGCGCCGAGGTGGTCGAGCTTGAGCAGGATGTAATCCGCATCCTTGCCGGCGCCGCGGCCTTCCTTGATCTCGGTGGCCATCGCGCGCGACACCACATCGCGGCTGGCCAGATCCTTCACCGTCGGCGCATAACGTTCCATGAAACGTTCGCCGTTCTTGTTGAGCAGAAACCCGCCCTCGCCGCGCACACCCTCGGTAATCAGCACGCCGGCACCGGCAACCCCCGTCGGGTGAAACTGCCAGAACTCCATGTCTTCCAGCGGAATCCCGGCGCGCGCCGCCATGCCGAGACCGTCGCCGGTGTTGATGAAGGCATTGGTGCTGGCGGCATAAATACGCCCCGCCCCGCCCGTGGCCAGCAATGTCGCTTTTGACTGCAGCACCATCACTTCACCGGTTTCCATCTCCATCGCCACAACGCCCAGCACGTCGCCGGCCTGGTTGCGGATCAGGTCCAGCGCCATCCACTCCACAAAGAATTGTGTATTGGCGCGCACGTTGCGCTGATACAGGGTATGCAGCATGGCGTGACCGGTGCGGTCAGCAGCAGCACACGCCCGCTTCACTGCGCGTTCGCCGTAATTGCTGGTGTGGCCGCCGAACGGGCGCTGGTAAATCTTGCCGTTGTCGAGGCGGTCGAAGGGCATGCCGTAGTGCTCAAGCTCGATCACGGCTTCGTTGGCCTTGCGACACATGAATTCGATCGCGTCCTGGTCGCCGAGGTAATCGGAGCCCTTCACGGTGTCGTACATGTGCCAGTGCCAGTTGTCCGGTTCTTCGTTGCCGAGTGAAGCGGAAACCCCGCCCTGCGCCGCCACCGTGTGCGAACGCGTCGGGAACACCTTGGACAGCACGGCCACCCGCAGGTTGGCCTCGGCCAGTTGCAGCGCGGCGCGCAGGCCGGAACCGCCTGCCCCCACCACGACTGCGTCAAATTTTCTTGTCGTAATTGCCATTTCTATTTTATCCCGCTTATTTGGACCACTTATTTGCCCCACAGTATCTGCACTGTCCACGTCCCGTAGGCAATCAGCGCGAAGATCACCACCACATACAGCGTCAACCGCACGCCGGCATCCTTGATGTAATCCATGAATATGTTGCGCACGCCGATCCACGCATGGAACAGCAGCGCGATGACAAAAAGTAAGGTCGCGTAACGCATCAATTGCAGCTGCCACAGCGCTTTCCAGTGCCAATAATCAAACTTCGGCAGCATCACCAGCGCCATCAGCACCAGCAGCGTGTAGGCCAGCATGATCACCGCGGTGGCGCGTTGCGCCAGCCAGTCGCGTACGCCGTAATGGGCGCCAACCACCTCGCGGTTCACCATAACGCCACTCCCACCGCCAGTGTCAGCACGATGCCGGCGGAGAGCACGATGATGCTGGTCAGGCGCGCGGTTTCGAGCTCCGTGCCGATATCCAGGTCGAGGAACAGGTGGCGCAGACCGGCCAGCAGGTGATGCAGATAACCCCACAACAGGCCGATCAACACCAGCTTCACCAGCGGATGCGCGACGACACCGCGGAACTCGGCAAAGGTCACCACGGACTCCAGGCTCGCCTGGAACAGCCACAGCAACAACGGAATCAGCAGGAATAAAACGGCACCGCTGATGCGGTGCATGATGGAAATGATGGCCGGCATGGGCTGCCGGATCTGCATCAGGTTCAGATGCTTGGGCCTGGGTCTGGCTGCTGTCGACGACACGCGCTCTCCTTGGTTACGAATTCGGACTCAATACGCCGGCGCGCCGGCGGGAGCCTGGAAAACTGGGCTGCAAAACTGCGGTTGTGATGCTGCACGGTCCAGCGAAACGGGCGTTAATGCGGCGCTGCAGACGCCGCATCAGTTGAGAGTTTTTAGCACTCACGAAAACTATCGGAAAACTGCCGGTAACTGCAATTAAACGCATGAAATACTACCAGCTTTCAGCCACCCGATAAACGCAAAAGTGGGCCTCCCGACAGCAAAAACTGTTCATGCGATCCACTTGCGTTGACGCGCGCGTAAAGTCGCCGCAACATGTTTTCCATACCCCCCCGTGTCATACCGGCTCGCGGCAAAGTACTCGACACAATGTCCACCGTGCATGACACGCGCATGACGATTCCACCTCGCGGGCATCCGGTTGACCGTAATTCCCTGCGTTCGCTATCATTCCGAAGTTATCCGGTATGCGCGACGCAACTGAAATTCCGCCCCGCAGCATCGGCGTATTTTCCCAAAAACCAAGGAAATTCAGGAGCTTCCAGATGAAACGACCCATGCGCGTGGCAGTAACAGGTGCCGCCGGCCAGATCGGCTACAGCCTGCTGTTCCGCATCGCCAGCGGCGAAATGCTCGGAAAAGACCAGCCGGTGATCCTGCAATTGCTGGAAATCCCCGATGAGCGCGCGCAAAAAGCGCTGAAGGGCGTGATGATGGAACTCGACGACTGCGCCTTCCCGCTGCTTGCCGGCATGGTGCCGGCCTCCGACCCGATGGTTGCTTTCGCCGATGCTGACGTCGCCCTGCTGGTCGGCGCCCGCCCGCGCGGCCCCGGCATGGAACGCAAGGATCTGCTCGAAGCCAACGGCCGCATTTTCGCGCCGCAGGGAAAAGCGCTGTCTGAAGTCGCCAAACGCAACGTCAAGGTGCTGGTGGTCGGCAATCCGGCCAACACCAACTGCCTGATCGCGATGAACAACGCGCCCAAGCTGAAACCGTCGAACTTCTCGGCGATGATGCGCCTCGATCACAATCGCTCACTGACCCAGGTCGCGCAAAAAATCGGCAAGCCGATCACCGACATCAAGAAACTCGCGGTCTGGGGCAATCACTCCGCCACCCAGTACCCGGATGTATTCCACGCCACCACCGGCGGCAAAAAAATCTGGCCGATGATCAAGGATCAGGCCTGGCTCGAAAACAATTTTATCCCGACCATCCAGAAACGCGGCGCGGCAATCATCGATGCCCGCGGCCTGTCTTCGGCAGCGAGCGCAGCCAATGCCGCCATCGACCATATCCGCGACTGGGTCAAGGGCACCAAGGCCGGCACCTGGGTCAGCATGGGCATCCCCTCCGACGGCAGCTACGGCATCCCGAAAGGCATCATTTATGGTTTCCCGGTGACCTGCAAGGACGGCAAATACAAAATCGTCAAAGGCCTCGAACAGAGCGAATTCAGCAAGGCGCGCATGCAGACCACGCTGCAGGAGTTGCAGGAAGAACGCGACTCCGTTCTCGGACTGCTCGGCTGATCCGGGCGCGATGGTCGATGCCAAAAGCGGACACTGCAGCAACGCAGCGTCCGTTTTTTTTATTTTGAACTGAAAGGTCCCTGATGAGCGAGAAACCCGCCCCTGCCGGCTTCAAGCCGAAAAAATCCGTCGCACTATCGGGCGTGCCCGCCGGCAACACCGCCCTGTGCACGGTCGGTCGCAGCGGCAACGACCTGCATTACCGCGGCTACGATATTCTCGACATCGCCGAAACCTGCGAATTCGAGGAAGTGGCCTTCCTGCTGGTGCATGGCAAACTGCCCGACGCAGCTGAACTGCGCGGGTATAAATCAAAACTCCAATCCTTGCGCGGCCTGCCCGCCGTGGTGCGCAATGTGCTCGAACAACTGCCGCCTGCAGCGCACCCGATGGATGTCATGCGTACCGGCTGCTCGGCACTGGGCGCGGCACTGCCCGAGCGCGAAGACCACAACCTGCCCGGTGCACGCGACATTGCCGACCGGCTGATGGCCTGCTTCGGTTCGATGCTGCTCTACTGGTACCACTACAGCCACAACGGACAGCGCATCGACGTCGAAACCGACGACGATTCCATCGCTGGCCATTTCCTCCACCTGCTGCACGGCAAACCGGCGAAACCGCTGTGGGTGCGCGCCATGCACACCTCGCTGAACCTCTACGCCGAACACGAATACAACGCCTCCACCTTCACTGCCCGCGTCATCGCCGGCACCGGCTCCGACATCCACTCTGCAATCACCGGCGGTATCGGCGCGCTGCGCGGCCCCAAACACGGCGGCGCCAACGAAGTCGGCTTCGAAGTGATGAACCGTTACGAAACACCCGATGCCGCCGAAAGCGACATCGTCACCCGCATCGCCAACAAGGAAGTGGTGATCGGCTTCGGCCATCCGGTCTACACCATCGCCGATCCGCGCAACAAGGTGATCAAGTCCGTTGCACTTCAACTGTCGAAGGATGTCGGTGACCTGAAAATGTACGATATCGCAGAACGTATCGAGGCCGTGATGATGCGCGAGAAAAAAATGTTCGCGAACCTCGACTGGTTCTCCGCCGTGTCGTACCACAGGATGGGCGTGCCGACGGCAATGTTCACCCCCCTGTTCATCATTGCGCGCACCAGCGGCTGGTCGGCGCATGTCATCGAACAGCGCATCGACAACAAGATCATCCGCCCGACTGCCGTCTACACCGGGCCGGAAAACCGCAAGTTCGTGCCACTGGCGCAGCGCGGCAATAAAGCTGTGAAGAGTGAAGGAGTGAAGAAGTGAATGAGCAAACCCGGCCCTCCACCCCTTCACACCTTCACGTCTTCACCCCTTCACGCTTTTAAGGTTTAAAAAATGTCCGCACACATCTCCAACATCCGCCCCAAACCCGACAAAGTCATCACCGACATCGCCGATTACGCCGCCAAGGCGAAGATCAGCAGCGCCGAGGCCTACAACACCGCCCGGCTGTGCTTGATGGACACTTTGGGCTGCGGCTTTGAAGCCCTGTCCTACCCCGCCTGCACCAAGCTGATGGGGCCGGTGGTGCCGGGCGCGACCATGGTCAATGGCGCGAAAGTACCGGGCACCTCGTTCCAGCTCGACCCGGTGATGGCTGCGTTCAACATCGGCTGCATGATCCGCTGGCTCGACTTCAATGACACCTGGCTGGCGGCGGAATGGGGCCATCCTTCCGACAACCTTGGCGGCATCCTCGCCATGGCGGATTACCTGTCACGCCAGGCCGTGGCCGCGGGCAACAAGCCGCTGCTGATGCGCGACGTGCTGACCGGCATGATCAAGGCCCACGAAATCCAGGGCGTGATCGCAATCCAGGGCGTGATCGCACTGGAAAACAGTTTCAACCGCGTCGGCCTCGACCATGTGCTGCTGGTCAAGGTCGCCTCCACGGCGGTGATCTCCAGTCTGATGGGGCTGAGCCGCGACGAAACCATCAACGCGGTATCGAATGCCTGGATCGACGGCCAATCGCTGCGCACCTACCGCCACGCGCCGAACACCGGCTCACGCAAATCCTGGGCCGCTGGTGACGCCACCAGCCGTGCAGTACGCCTCGCACTGATGGCGGCCAAGGGTGAGATGGGTTATCCCTCCGGACTGTCAGCCCAGGGCTGGGGTTTCTACGACGTGCTGTTCAAGGGCAAGCCGTTCAAATTCACCCGCAGCTACGGCTCATACGTGATGGAAAACGTGTTGTTCAAGATTTCCTTCCCAGCAGAATTCCACGCCCAGACTGCGGTGGAATGTGCGGTGCAACTGCATCCGCAGGTGAAAGACCGTCTCAATGACATCAAAAAAATTGTCATCACCACCCACGAATCGGCAATCCGCATCATCGACAAAAAAGGTCCGCTGAACAATCCTGCCGACCGCGACCACTGCATCCAGTACATGTCGGCGATCGGCCTGATCAAGGGCAACCTGACCGCGGCGGATTACGAGGATGAAGTCGCGCACGACCCGCGCGTCGACCAGTTGCGCGACAAAATGGAATGCGTCGAGCACAAGCCGTGGAGCAAGGACTACCTCGATCCGCAGAAACGTTCTATCGCCAATGCCATCCAGGTATTTTTCAGGGACGGCAGCAAAACCGCCAATGTCGTCGTTGAATACCCCTTGGGCCATCGCCGCCGGCGCAAGGAAGGTGTGCCGCTGCTCGAAGCCAAGTTCCGCACCAACCTTGCCCGCCGTTTCCCGGAAAAACAGCGTGCCGCGATTGATGCGCTGTGCGCGGACCAGAAAAAACTGGAAACCACGCCGGTGCATGAATTCGTCGACTTGTTTGTAATCTGATGTCGAACACAGTCAACCCATTGTTTTTATTGATAAATTTCAATAGAGCCCTGCAACGCCTGATACTCGCCCTGATGCTGGCGGTGGCATTGCCGGCGACAGCCGCGACGACGCGGGATGCGATGACGCATTTCTTCGAAGCCAACACCGGTGACCTGCGCGCAGAACTTGGCGATGCCCGGGCTGCCGGCAAAAAAGCCATCCTGTTGATGTACGAGCAGGAGGGATGCCCCGCCTGCCTGTACATGAAACAGCATGTGCTGAACCGCGTCGATGTGCAGGCGCTCTACCGCCGGCATTTCACCATTTTCACCATCGATCTGTTCGGTGCCGTGCCGTTGAAAGACTTCAAGGGTCGCGACATCACCGAAAAGGCCTTTGCCACCGAAGCCAAAGTGCGGGCGACACCCACCTTCGTCTTTCACGACCTCGACGGCACCGAGGTGATGCGGATTACCGGCGCAGTGCACGATGTCGAGGAATTCAAATTGCTGGCGGAGTTTGTCGCCAGCGGTGCCTACCGGAGCCGGCCTTTCGCCGAGCACCGGCGGCTGTACCTGAAAAAAGGCGGTTGATTCCGCATGGCGAACGTCATCGGGACGCGCCATACTGATTTATTCCTGCCCCGCAACGCTCTATAATTTAGGGCTTTCCGGCACCCCTCTTCCGGCACCCACTTTCAAGGAGCATCCGCGTGGCCAACAACGCTTTCAATTCGTTACGGGAATTCAAACTCAAGTCAGGCAAAACCGGCAAATATTACTCGCTGGCCGCTCTTGAAGAAGCCGGCCTCGGCAAGACCTCGCGCCTGCCGGTGAGCCTGCGCGTGGTGCTGGAGTCGGTGCTGCGCAACTGCGACGGCGTGAGTATTTCCGAAGACCGCGTGCGGGAACTGGCGGGATGGCAGCCGAACGCAGAACGCACCCAGGAAATCCCCTTCGTGCTCGCGCGCATCATGCTGCAGGACATGGCCGGTTTCCCGGCGCTGAACGACTTCGCCGCGATGCGTGCCGAAGCCCAGCGTCAGAATTTCGAACCGACCCGGATCGAACCTCTGGTGCCGGTCGACCTCGTCGTCGACCATTCCGTCGTGGTCGACGTCAGCAACTCGAAAGACGCGCTGCGCCAGAACATGGAAATCGAGTTTGAGCGCAACGGCGAGCGTTACACCTTCCTGAAATGGGCCAAGCAGGCGTTCTCCGGCATTCGCGTCGTGCCGCCCGGCAACGGCATCTGCCACCAGGTCAATCTCGAATACCTGTCACGCGGCGTCTGGGAAAAAGACGGTGTCTATTACCCCGACTCCACTGTCGGCACCGACTCGCACACCACGATGGTCAACGGCATCGGCATTCTGGCCTGGGGCGTGGGCGGCATCGAAGCCGAAGCCGGCATGCTCGGCCAGCCCTACTACTTTCTGACCCCGGATGTGGTCGGCGTGCACATGAGCGGCAAGCTGAACCCCGGTGTCACCGCGACCGACCTCGTGCTGACCGTCACCGAACTGCTGCGCAAGACCAAGGTCGTCAACAAGTTCGTTGAATACTTCGGCGAAGGTGCCGCGTCGCTGTCGCCAACTGACCGCGCCACCGTCGCCAACATGTCGCCCGACTACGGCGCGACCTGCGGCTTTTTCGCGATCGACGACAAGGCCCTCGAGTACTACCGCATGACCGGCCGCGAAGAACACTGCGATGCCATCGAGTCCTACCTCAAGGCACAGGGCATGTTCGGTATTCCGAAAAAAGGCGACATCGACTACTCACAGGTTGTTGAATTCGACCTCTCGACGGTGCGCCCCAGCGTCTCCGGCCCGAAACAACCGGAAGACCGCATCAACCTCGAGGGCATCAAGAGCCGCTTCACCGAACTGTTTGAGAAACCGACTGCCGACGGTGGTTACGGCAAACCTGCCGCCGACATGGCCAAGCGTCTGCCCGTGCCCAACAAGACTGGCATGGATGTCGGCAACGGCGACATCCTGATCGCCGCGATCACCTCCTGCACCAACACCTCCAACCCCTGGGTACTCCTGGCCGCTGGCCTGCTCGCAAAAAAAGCCGTCGAAAAAGGCATGAAGCCCCATCCCCGCGTCAAGACCTCGCTGGCACCCGGCTCCAAAGTGGTTACCGCCTATCTGAAGGATGCCGGACTGCTGCCGTACCTGGAGC